>JGI1652J44930_10000393_pt1 | contig 17275 bp, 16 predicted proteins | sample NewIslsDNAsample_FD_44930 | JGI IMG/M metagenome (IMG submission 44930)
TCGACAGGCTGCAGCACGTGCGGGTGGTGGCCGAAAATGATGTGGGCGCCAGCATCAGCAATAAATTGCGCAAGTTCTTTTTGAGATTCATTTGGCATGCGCTCATATTCGTTTCCAAAATGCAAACTTACGACGATGACATCTGAAAGCTGTTTCGCTTTTTGGATGTCCGCTTCAATCGTTTCCTTGTCGATTAAATTGACAAGATACGGTTTGTCTTTTGGAACTGGAATGCCGTTCGTTCCATACGTATATGCCAAAAAAGAAAACGTGATGCCGTTTTTTTCAATGGTCCGAATTTTTGCCTTGTCTATTTCATTTTCATAAGCTCCGACGTAAAGCATGCCGATTTTATTCCAATGCCGAATCGCATTTAAAATCGCCTGCTCTCCGCGATCGAGCGTGTGATTGTTTGCCATCGACACGACATCTACGCCAATCCGTTTTAACGTATCTCCGATTTCAAAAGGGCTGTTAAACAGCGGGTATGTAGACAGTCCAAGTTCTTTGCCGCCGATTATGGATTCTTGGTTGGCGAATGTAATGTCTGGTTTTTCCAAATACGGTTTTACAGCTTGAAACATAACGTCAAAATCATAAGTATCGCCTTTTTGAGCATCGCGATAGATTGACTTGTGGATTAACACATCGCCGACCGCAGCGATGGTAGCGGCAGATACTATCGGTTCGGGTTTCTGTTCTTCCAATTGTTCTGATGTTTCATCACGATGATTTTGCTTGGTTTGCTTTTGAATTTCGAAATATCCAGTGATTGCAAGCAGAATTGCTAAAAAAATCACAAATGATAAAATTCCTGTTTTTTTCATGGAAACATTCCTTTACTGCTGTTTTTATTTTTTTTGATCGTATCATCATTTTCGACAAGAAACTACATAAATTTAAATATAGTTAAATTAATGTTTATTTTGTGGAAATTTTGAAAACTGAACTGAAATAAAAAGAGGAATGTTTGCGTGAAAGTGCAGCATTCTCCTCCATTTGTCTATTTGGCGCTACTGATGTCCAGCTTTTTTCTGCGTTTTTTTACATGGAACAAAACCATTTCTTTAAATGAAATTGCAGCAATAATAAGCAGTATTCCAATCCACTGAAAAAACGTAACTGTTTCAGATAAAAAGATGCTGGCTGCAATTACGGCAACCGGAAGCTCGATAGAGCCGAGGATCGTAGCCAAACTTGAAGATAAATGCGGTGCACTAATTGCAAAACATAACGGAGGCAAGACGGCAGCGAATAAAGCCCCGCCCAACCCGTACAGCCAATAGGTTTGAAAAATGTCTTCCGTAAGCAAAAATGTCGGCCGGAAAAGAAGATAAACGAAAATCATTGATCCGGTAATCATTAACGGCGCGCGGATTAATGGATCGATTTCTGTCGCTACGCGCCCGCTCACGATGATAAACGCAGCGTATGAAAAAGCCGACAACAAACCGAAAACAATACCGATAATCGGCAATTTGGAAAAGTCGCCGGTGACTACGTTTGCAGCGAAAAAGACTCCTAACAACGTTAATAAAACGCTGATGATCGTAAGTCTGTCGGGTCTTTTTTTATCGAGAATCCATTCATAAAGCACTCCTACCCAGATGAACTGAAACAGTAAAACGATGGCGATGGAAGCGGGCACGTATTTCATCGCCGAATAATAAAATACCCCAGTAATTCCGTTGCATGTACCTGCAAGCATTAACAAAATTGCTTGCTTTTTTGTTACATTCAATCGTTTCCGCTTAAGAAATGCTATTGACCATAAAATGACAGCTGCCAGTGTCATTTGGGCAACGACTAGCTGAGCTAAAGAATATCCTGCCGAAAAATTTAATTTTGCAAATATGGGTGTAAAGCCATATAGTCCGGCTCCGATAGTAAAAATCGCAATTGCTTGCCAGTGTTTCATGTTCAGCTCTCTCTCTTTTCTCCATTTTTCCTATCCAGTTAGTTATCTTATCATATTTTGATTGTTGGGAAATAACTGTTGCAAAATTTAGCCATAGGCATATAATTTGCATTAAGGAAACTTTTTTTGTTTAGGACAACATTTAATCCGTTATTTGTCTCGTTAGGAGTGTTTCAAATTGAAAAAAATGATGTTATTGCTATTAGTTGGCGTGTTGTTTGTATTGTTTGGATGCAGTTCAGAAAATGTTGAAGAAAATGGAAAAATTCAAGTGGTGGCGACAATTTCACAAATCGGAGAGCCGCTTTCGGTGATCGGCGGTGATCGCGTTGAAGTGAAAAGTTTAATGGGGCCATCAATTGATCCGCACTTGTATCAAGCGACGCAAAGCGATATTCAAACGCTGAATCGAGCAGATCTGATTTTTTACAACGGACTCAATTTAGAAGCAAACATGGTGGAAATATTTGAGCAAATTGGCAAAACAAAACCGGTTTTAGCGATTGGTGAAACGATTGACGAATCCGATTTATTAAAAGATGAAACGGGAGCAGTCGATCCGCATATATGGTTCGATATCGATCTATGGAAACAAGCGCTTGCAGCTGCAGTCGAAGAATTAAAAGCATACTCGCCTGATGATGCGGAGTATTTTGAAGAAAATAAACAAAAGTATTTTGCTGAACTGGACAAATTGAAAAAAGAAGCTGCAAAATTAGCGGAAATTCCGGAACAAAAACGCGTGCTTGTAACTGCTCACGATGCTTTCGGCTATTTTGGGCGGATGCATCAAGTGAAAGTGGTGGGCCTGCAAGGACTGAGCACAGATTCGGAAATCGGTGTATCGGATATTCATGAAACGATTGAAATTATTAAACAATATAACGTACCAGCGATATTTGTTGAAAGCAGCGTCAATGACAGTTCGATAAAAGCGGTGATTGAAGGTGCTTCGAAAGAAGGCGTTAACGTCAGGCTGGGCGGAGAATTGTATTCTGATGCGATGGGCGAGCCGGGAACGGAAGAAGGTACGTACATTGGGATGTACCGGCATAATGTCAATACGATTTATGAAGCGTTAATAAAAGGAGTTGAATAGGGATATGGNCGACGTCGTTTTATCAGTAAATAATCTGTCTGCAGCATACAAAAAAAATGTCGTGCTTCATGATGTGTCTTTTCAGGTGAAAGCTGGCACGTTAACAGGAATCGTCGGCCCGAATGGCGCTGGCAAATCCACTTTAATCAAAACGCTGTTGGAGCTTCATCCAAAAATGACAGGCGACGTTTCATTTTTCGGCACTTCGTATAAAAAAGCGAAAAAAAGAATCGGTTATGTCCCGCAAAGAGGTTCAGTCGATTGGGATTTTCCAACGAATGCATTAGATGTCGTTACGATGGGTCTGTACGGACAAATCGGCTGGTTAAGACGTCCGACAAAAAAACATAAGCAAATGGCTTACGAAGCGCTCGAAAAAATGGGAATGGCCGAGTATGCCCAGCGTCAGATCAACCAACTTTCAGGGGGACAAAAGCAGCGTGTTTTTTTAGCGCGAGCTTTAGTGCAAAATGCAGATGTCTATTTCATGGATGAACCGTTAGCTGGCGTCGATGCACAGACAGAAAGGGCGATTATGACGATTTTGAAAGAATTGAAAGCGAAAGGAAAAACCGTTTTAGTCGTCCATCATGATTTGCAAACGGTGGAAGATTACTTCGATCACGTGCTGTTATTGAATCGAACGGTTATCAATTACGGAAAAACCGAACGCGTTTTTACGAAAGAAAACATCGCCAAAACGTATGGAGGCAACATACGTTGGATTATGGAGGCTTAATGACATGTCGTCCATTCTTTTCAACAGCAATTTCCAGTGGGTGTTATTGAGTACGATGATACTTGGCATTGCAGCGGGTACGATCGGAAGCATCGCTTATTGGAAAAGACAGAGTCTGTTAAGCGATTCCCTCGCTCACGCTGCGCTTCCAGGAGTGGTTATCGCGTTTTTAGTCGTTCAGGAAAAAAATTTATACATTTTAATTTTCGGAGCGGCAATCAGCGCTTTAATTGGAGCTGCTTTTATCGAGTGGATTACATCTTCGACGCGAATTACGGAAGATACGGCAATGGGAATGGTCCTGTCAATCTTTTATGGTTTTGGGATTATGCTGCTTACGATTGCCAATCGTATGGCTCAAGGCAATCAAAGCGGGTTGAATAAATTTATTTTCGGGCAAGCGGCTACGATGGTAAAAGCGGATGTATATACGATGCTGGTCCTTGCATTGATCATCATCTTAATTGTTGTTCTCTGTTTTAAAGAATGGAAAATTTTTCTGTTTGATCCAGAGTTTGCAAAAGGGTTAGGTCTTTCTTTAAAAGGAATGAACACGTTATATTTAGCTGTTCTCATTACAACGATCGTTATCGGAATTCAAGCGGTTGGAGTTATATTAATTGCGGCTTTGCTGATTATTCCTTCTGTCAGCGCCCGGTACTGGACAGAGTCGTTTCACATGATGGTTGTTATATCTGCTTTTATCGGCGGTGTTTCGGGTGTTATCGGTACATTATTTAGCGCGATTGGCAAAGGCTGGCCGACCGGACCGTTTATCGTTATCGTTGCTGGATGCATTTTTATGATTTCGCTCATTTTTGGAAAAGAAAAAGGGTTATTGTGGCAATATTATCGAAGAAAAACCGTTCGGATTTGAATGGAAGGACTGATTAGCATGACTTACACAGCTTGGATTATTACCACCGCTTCACTCGTTGGTTTATCGTGTGGATTGGTCGGAGTTTTTCTGATTTTAAGAAAAATGGCGATGATGGCTGATGCGATCAGCCATACGGTGCTTCTCGGCATCGTCATTGCATTTTTAATTACGCATGAAGTGACAGGACCGGCAATGCTTGTCGGCGCGATATTCGCAGGATTGCTTACGGCGCTTTTGGTGCAGTGGCTGCATTCGTTAAACATTCAACAAGAAGCGGCGATCGGCATCGTATTTACAACGTTGTTTGCGATTGGAGTCGTGCTAATTACAACATCGGCTGGAAACGTTCATCTTGATGTACAACATGCCTTGATGGGAGAAATTACGTTTATTCCTTGGAATACGATTGCCCTGCCGCTTATTGGCGATGTTCCGAAAGCGACGGTTTTGCTGGCGTTTGTTTTTCTCATTGTTGTGATTGTAATTTCCGCTTTTTATAAAGAATGGAAGATTACTACATTTGATCCGGCGTTGGCCGCAAGTCTAGGCATTCCTGTTTTGCTGATGCACTATGTATTTATGACTTTGGTTTCGATAACGACGGTTGCTTCGTTTGACGCTGTCGGGGCGATACTCGTGGTGGCAATGCTGATTACCCCCGCTGCAACAGCGTATTTATGGACGGATCGTCTGTTTGTCATGCTGCTGTTAAGCTGTACATTTGGTGTTTTATCAGCGGTGACAGGATATTACATTGCTGTGTTCATTGATACGTCGATTTCAGGTTCCATGGCGTTTGCCACAGGAATAATGTTTATCATCAGTTTTATTTTCTCTCCGAAATATGGTGTAATTTCGAAATACGTACGTCCTCAAAATTCGTCCAATCAGTTTTAAAATGACTGTTGAAAAAGATTTTCTAAAGCTTCGTCGAGCGTTTCAAATTGAAAATGAAAACCGTTCTCTAACGCTTTTTCAGGCAAGACCCGCTGGCCGTCAAGAACGAGCGTGCTCATTTCACCGAGAATGAGTTTCAAAGCAAATGCCGGTACAGAAAGCCAATGCGGACGTTTCAAAATTTTCGCAGCGGTTTTTCCGAGCTCGTTCATCGTCACTGGATTCGGCGCTGTGACGTTGAGCGGGCCGTTTATGTTTTCATTTTCAATTGCAAACCGGATCATGCTGCATACATCTTCGATATGAACCCATGATGCCCATTGATTTCCTTTTCCGAGCTTTCCTCCAAAAAACCATTTGTAAGGCAATATGATGCGGGGAAGCGCTCCGTCATCTTTGCTTAAAATGAGGCCGAACCGCATGTACACTGTGCGAATTCCTTCGTTTTCAATCACTTTTCCGGCTTCTTCCCATTTGCTTGCGACATGAGCTAGGAAATCATGCCCGGGCTTAGATGCTTGTTCCGTAAATGTTTCGGTTTCCGAAGTTCCGTAAAAACCGATTGCGGATGCTTGAATGTACACGTTCGGTTTCTTTTCAAGCTGCTGAATGAGCTTGTGAATTGCTTTTACAGCCGTTAGCCGGCTGTTTAAAATCTGTGCTTTTTTCTTTTTTGTCCAGCGGGCGTTGATGGACTCACCCGCCAAATTGATAATGACATTAACATCATTGAATATGCTTGCGTCTAATTCTTTATCGTTCAGCCACTCAGCGTATGTAATGTTGGAATGCGTTTTTTTGCGTTTATTTCGCGTAAGTACGATTATTTCATGACCTTCCCGGGAAAATGTTTTGCACAACGCTCGTCCAACAAAGCCCGTTCCGCCTGCAATTGCAATTTTCATGTCTGCGCTCCTCCATAAAAGTTTTCGCTAGGTTAAATCCATAGTAAAATAAAATCGAAGTTAAAACTAGAGAAAAAGTGGGGAAATAGCATGTACGACGTTGCGATTGTCGGAGGAGGAATCGTTGGCTTATCGACAGGAATGGTGCTTGCAAAACAATATCCGCAATTCAAAATCGTCGTGATTGAAAAAGAAAAATCGATCGCCTGTCATCAGACAGGCCGAAACAGCGGCGTCATTCATTCGGGGATTTACTATAAACCGGGTAGTTTAAAAGCGCGTTTTGCGCGTGAAGGAAACCGGGAACTTGTTAATTTTTGCAAAACTTACGGCATCCCGTATGAAATGTGCGGAAAAGTGATCGTCGCTGTCGACAAACAGGAACTTGAATTGATGGAAAATTTATATAAACGAGGTCTTGAAAATGGTTTGCGTGTGAAAAAAATCGGACGCGAAGAACTGCTTGAACTGGAACCGCACGTAAACGGCATTGGCGCGATTCACGTATTGGATTGCGGAATTGTTGACTATAAAAAAGTCGCACAGACATATAAACGTTTGATCGAAAAATATGATAATGAATTTCGTTTTTCAACGAAAGTGGAAAACGTGTATGAAAACAGCGACGGAGTTGCGATCGAAACGAACCGAGGAACGATAAAGGCGCGATATTTGATTAACTGTGCTGGCTTGTACAGCGATAAATTGGCAAAGATGGCAGGGCTAGAGACCGGGATGAAAATCGTTCCGTTTCGAGGAGAGTATTATGAACTGGCAAAAGAAAAAGAGCATCTCGTCAAAAACTTGATTTATCCCGTACCGAATCCAAACTTTCCGTTTTTAGGCGTACATTTGACGCGCATGGTAACGGGTGGAGTTCACGCCGGGCCAAATGCCGTGCTGGCTTTTCGAAGAGAAGGATACAAAAAAACGGATGTTCATATGAAAGAACTGTTTGAAGTGCTTATGTATCCAGGTTTTTGGAAAATGGCGCTTCCAAACGTAAAAGAGGGCTTCCATGAACTGATTCGATCGCTGTTTAAAAAAGCGTTTTTAAAAAGTTTGCAGCGTCTCGTTCCGGAAATTCAAATGAACGACATTGTTCCGTCAAGTTCTGGCGTTAGGGCGCAAGCATTGACCCGCGACGGCCGTCTAGTCGATGATTTTGCAATTTTTCAAGGAAAACGTTCGATTCACGTATGCAATGCCCCTTCGCCAGCGGCAACAGCTTCACTCATGATCGGCCAGGAAATTGCAAAACGTTTCCGCGTTTCTTTTTTATAATGAGGTGAATGAAGTGGTTATCACCCGCATTACTGTACAAGAGCGCAATCAAAACCGATATTCGGTCTATATCGATAAAGGCAGCGGTGAAGAGTTTGGATTCGGTGTCGACAAAGATGTACTTATTCAATTCGGGTTGCGGAAAGGGCTTGAATTAAACGAAGAACTGATCAAGGAAATTGCGCATGAAGATGAAGTGAAAAAAGCGCTGAATCTATGCTATTCTTTTTTGTCTTACCGGATGCGTTCCGAATTCGAAGTGATTGCATATTTAAAGAAAAAAGCGATACCGCATCCGATTATTGAACAAGCGTTAGAACGGTTAAAAAAACAGGGGTATGTCAACGATCGTGCATTTGCGGAAAGTTACATCCGCGATAAAAAACATCTATCCGATAAAGGTCCGCTGCTTTTAAAAAAAGAATTATTGGAAAAAGGCGTTTCCGAAACGGTCATTGATGATGCGCTCGCTTGTTATCCAAAAGATGAACAGCTTGAAAAAGCGAAACGAATCGTTTCCAAAAAAGCAAAAACCGTCAATGACTCGTATCAACGGTTTCGCCAAAAACTCGGCCAATCGCTGCAGCAGAAGGGCTTTACTTGGGATGTCATTGAAGAAGCACTGCATAAATTGCCGGAAAAAAATGATGAAATCGAGCGGGAAATTTTGCAAAAATATGCACAAAAAGCGCATGTTCGCTATAAAAAATACGAAGGGTTTGAATATGAACAAAAAATGAAGCAATATTTATTCCGCAAAGGTTTTCCAATTGAAGAAATCGAACGGGTTTTGGAAGATTTGCGAGATGAAAAGGAGAGTAGCGATGGAAAAGCGTTTTAGCGAAATGACACCGTATGAAATCAAAACGGAAATCGCAAAACTGCATGAAAAAGCGAGAAAAGCTGAACAGCTCGGCATCATCAATGAGGTGTACGTATTAAAACGGAAAATTGTCATGGCAGAAGCGTATTTGCTTGACCCTGCCGATTTTAAAAAAGGGGAGACCTATAAAATTAAAGATGAACCGAACGAAACATTTACGATTGAATATTTGAAAGGCAGGATCGCTTGGGGCTATAAAAAAGACAGCGATGAGCTGAGCGCTTATCCGATTTCACTGCTCATTAAAATGGAATAGGCATCTTTGCGGAAAAGATGCCTAATTTACATTTGTCTGCGGTTTCAATCTTCGTTTTAAACGGTTTTTGTTATACACCCAGCCGGTGTAGGAGTGAATGATATTCAAATTGCGATCGAGATGCACGACCGCGATAAACGGATAATGTCCTTTGCTGCGGTAGCGCAAATCGATAAAGCGGACTTCATGTCCATTTTTTGTCAGTTTTACTTCCCACCGATAGACAGGGGAAAAAGCTAGAAAAGCGGATATGTTCTCGTCTTTTTTTGCCGCTTCCATTATCGGGGAATTTGGCAACGGTTTGCGTTTGTATACATCCAAGATTGAAAGCTGCATTTTTTTTGCTTGGGCTACATAAAATTCATTTTTCGTCATGGCTGCAATATGCCATTTTCTCCAGTTTAACGTCGGCAAGCAGATGACTTTTTCTACATTTGGAATTTTTCGCTTCACTTGTTTTACAAGCAAATAACGGACGTAAGACCGCCATGCGTAATAAACAGCCAAAATTATATACATGGCGAGAAAAACAGGAACAGGCGGGAAACCAAATAACCATAAACCGATCCCGATGAGATGCAGCGAAAAAATGAACGGGTCGAAAGTGTTGATAATTCCAAAAGCGATCCATTTTTTATTGAATGGACGCAATGCTTGCGTACCATAGCCGTTAAACAAATCGACAAAAACATGCAAAAAAACGGCGAGAAACGTCCAGAGCCAAAGATGGATGACGTTAATTGTTGGATCGATCAAATATAGTCCGAATGCAATCAACGAAGGCCATAACAAGACTGCGGGAATCGAATGCGTGATTCCGCGGTGATGGCGCAAATAACTGGCATTGTTTTTTAATTTTAATACCGTATCAAAATCAGGAGCGTTCGAACCTACAATTGTTCCAATCATGACCAATTGATGAAATGCAGAATTTTGCGCAACGACTGGATCGATTGCAGCCAACCCTCCGAGTGCGATCCCCATTGCGACGTGTGTTCCCGTATCCAAGTTTCGCTCCCCCTAACTCTGCTGAAACGGCAGGATGATATAATTTAGTTATACCCAAAAACGTTATGCAAAAAAAGCGATAATTACGTGACGCTATTTTATCACGGAGAGGGAGTTAATGAAATCGGTAAAATGTGTATATTAAAAAAGTTCGATATTCAAAAGTTTCAAGATGATCTGCTTGCTTGGTATGAAAAAAACAAACGCGATTTGCCTTGGCGGCACACGAAAGATCCGTATCATATTTGGATTTCAGAAGTGATGCTTCAACAAACGAGAGTGGAAACGGTAATCCCTTATTATGAACGGTTCATCGAACAATTTCCAACTCTCGATCGTTTGGCTGAAGCTGATGAAGAAACGGTTTTGAAAGCGTGGGAAGGGTTAGGCTATTATTCGCGTGCCCGCAATTTGCATCAAGCTGTTCGCGAAGTGAAAGAAAAGTACGGGGGAGCCGTTCCGGACACGGAAGAAGAAATTTCCAAATTGAAAGGTGTCGGTTCGTACACCGCAGGTGCGATCTTAAGCATCGCATACGGAAAACCGGTTCCGGCAGTTGACGGCAACGTCATGCGTGTGTTATCGAGAATTTTATTAATCAAAGATGATATCACGAAAGCGAGAACGAAACAGTTATTTGAACAAATTGCGCGAAAACTGATTCCAGAACATGATCCTTCCAGTTTCAATCAGGCGTTAATGGAATTAGGCGCACTCGTCTGCACTCCGCAATCTCCGGGCTGCCTGTTATGCCCCGTGCTTGAACATTGCCGGGCATTTCATGAAGGCGTGCAAACGGGTTTGCCTGTGAAAACGAAACAAAAACCGCCAAAACAAGCCCATATTGCAGTTGCGGTGCTTCAAAATGAACACGGACAATTTCTGATCGTCAAACGACCGGATCAAGGTTTGCTTGCCAATTTATGGGAGTTTCCGAATTGTGAAACGGACCGTTTGAATAAAGAAGAAACATTAAAACAGCATTTACAGTCAAAGTGGAACGCTAAAATCAGCATGGATAAGCATGTTTTATCTTTTTCGCATACGTTTTCCCATATCCAATGGAAAATGGATGTGTTTTATGGAAAATTTGCCAGCGAAATCGAAATGAATGACGATATGAAATGGGTTGATTTTAACGAAATGAAAACTTATCCATTTTCTGTGGCGCACCAAAAAATTATAAAGGAGCTGGAAACATGGATTTAGGTTTAAACGATAAAGTCGTGCTGGTCACAGGCGGAACGAGAGGAATCGGGAAAGCGATTGCCAATGCGTTTTACAAGGAAGGAGCGCGGGTTATCGTTACAGCAAGAGGAAAAGACGGGTTAAAAAAAAGTGAACGAGAAATGCCCGGTATTTTTACGTTTGCTGGTGATATGCTCAAAGAAGCCGATCGCAAAGCGGTGATTCAGTGCGCTGTCGATCGATTTGGGACGATCGATGTGTTAATCAACAACGTCGGCGGAAGCAACGGCTCAACGATCGATGAAACGGAGCTATCGCTCTTTGAAGAAGCGATGGCGTTAAATTTTTTTGCGACCGTAGATTTGTGCAAACGCGTGCTTCCAATCATGAAAAAACAAAAACGCGGCGCCATCATTAACATTACTTCCATTTACGGGAGGGAATCGGGAGGCAAAGCGACGTATAACGCAGCGAAAGCGGCGACGATCAGCTTTACGAAATCACTGGCAAACGAAGCGATTAAAGACGGCATTCGCGTAAACGGAATTGCTCCGGGTTCGATTTTGCACCCTGGCGGCAGCTGGCAAAAACGGATTGAAGAAAATCCGGAAAAAATGAATGAATTTGTCAAAAATGAAATTCCCGCCGGACGCTTTGGCACACCAGAAGAAGTTGCAAACGTTGCCGTCTTTTTAGCTTCGGAAAAAGCATCATGGGTTGTCGGCGCAACGATCAATGTCGACGGCGGGCAGTCAAAAAGCAATTTTTAAAGAAACGGAGTGAAACGTTCAGTGACTCGAAAAGTGGCTTTAGTTACGGGAAGCAGTCGCGGCATCGGAAAAACAATCGCATTAAAGCTCGCTGAACGAGGTTATGATATCGTCGTCAATTACGCACGAAACAAATCAGCGGCGCTTGAAACGGCAGAAGAAATAAAAAAACTCGGAAGAGATGTTTTCATCGTAAAATGCAACGTTGGCAAAGTCGACAAAGTGAAAGAAATGTTCCGTCAGATTGATGAATATTTTGGGCGGCTCGATGTGCTTGTAAACAATGCGGCATCCGGTGTGCTTCGCCCGCTCATGGATCTGGAAGAATCCCATTGGAATTGGACGATGGATATCAATACGAAAGCATTATTATTTTGTGCGCAGGAAGCGGCGAAGTTGATGGATAAACATGGCGGAGGGAAAATCGTTAGCATCAGTTCAATCGGATCGATTCGCGTGCTTGAAAATTATACAGCTGTCGGCGTTTCAAAAGCGGCATTAGAAGCGTTGACGAGATATCTGACTGTCGAGTTGGCTCCGAAAAATATTGCCGTGAATGCTGTTTCTGGCGGGGTTGTCGATACCGATGCGCTTACGCATTTTCCGAACCGCGAGCAATTGCTGGAAAATGCCAAAACAAGGACGCCTGCAGGAAGGGTAGTGGAACCGGACGATTTGGCGAATGTAGTTATGTTTTTATTGTCCGATGAAGCAACAATGATTCGCGGACAAACAATTATTGTCGATGGCGGAATTTCTTTACTTTAATTTTTTTTGGATAGTTATATTGCCTCCTGGTTACATTAAAACTGTGGAGGTGATAAATGTGGCAAACAAAAAATCACAGGCTGGCACTAACATTCAGAAAGTCCGTCAGCAAAATCAGCAATCTGCAAACCAGCAACAGCAAGCAAATCAGCAGTTTGAAGCTGAATTTGCCAGTGAAACTGATGCGCAGTCAGTTAAACAGAAAAACCAACAATCGCAAGCTCGCAAACAGCAAAATCAACAATAACAAAATTATTAACACTAACCAGCTGTCCCCTTATCCAGGCGATAAGGGGATTTTTTGTTATTTCATTTTCTTTGAAAATAAAAATGCTAGCGTTATAATAATAAAGATACAAATTTGACAAGGACTGAAAAAGTTGCATTTGTACAAGCAATATGATGTTAGAAAGGAGTTTATAATGAAATTTCCCAGTGCTGGGACAAAAATAGAAATTCAAAGTTATAAGCACGACGGAACGCTTCATCGCGTATGGGAAGAATCGATCGTGCTGTCTTCAAATTCGCGTGAAATCATTTGCGGCAACGATCGCATTTACGTAACGGAATCTGACGGACGGCAATGGCGGACGAAAGAACCAGCGATTTGTTATTTTAGTGCAAATCATTGGTTTAATGTGATTGGCATGATCCGAAATGATGGAATTTATTATTACTGTAATATCGGTTCTCCATTTATATGGGATGAAGAAGCGTTGAAATATATCGATTACGATTTGGATGTGAAAGTGTATCCCGATATGACATATGAAGTGTTGGATGAAGATGAATATGAACGGCATTCAAAATTGATGAATTATCCAAAATCATTGGATGCGATTTTAAAACATAATCTTTCTGAAGTGAAAAAATGGATTATTCAACGGAAAGGACCATTTTCTCCGACGTTTGTTGATGATTGGTACGATCAGTATTTGTTATATCGGTAAAACGTATATTTCGTTTTCAAAGACAGAACGGATGTGTTGAAGGCTTGGTGATCGAAATTGGAAAGCATTCGCCGTTATTTAGCTTTTGTGAAGCCTTATAAAAAAGAAATTATCATAACCATCATCATTGGGATTATAAAATTCGGAATACCGCTATTAATTCCACTGCTGCTAAAATATGTTGTCGATGATATTATCGGCGCCGATTTAACAAATGCTGAGAAAATAAAACAGCTTCTTTTGGCGATGGCGCTCATGTTTTTTATTTTTGTCATTTTACGCCCGCCGATTGAATATTACCGCCAATATTTTGCACAATGGACTGGCAATAAAGTTTTATATGATATTCGGAAACGGCTGTTTGATCATATTCAGAAATTAAGTCTGCGTTATTATTCCAATCATAAATCGGGAGAAATTATTTCGCGCGTCATTCATGACGTAGAACAGACAAAAGATTTTGTCATTACCGGGTTAATGAACGTGTGGCTTGATATTACAACGATCGCGATTGTGATTGCGATCATGCTGACGATGAATGTCTGGCTTACTCTCATTGCGATCTGTATGCTTCCTTTTTATGCGATTTCCGTTAAATATTTTTACGGTCGTTTGCGCATGCTGACGAGAAAACGGTCACAAGCATTGGCGGAATTGCAAGGCCATTTGCACGAACGCGTGCAAGGGATGCCAGTCATTCGCAGCTTCGCTTTGGAGGATCATGAGCAAAAACTGTTTGATGAACGGAATAAACATTTTTTAAACAAAGCGATTGATCATACCGTCTGGAATGCAAAAACGTTTGCGGCAGTCAATACGATTACGGATGTCGCACCGCTTCTTGTCATTGGCGTTTCAGCGTATTTCGTCATTCAGGATCAGCTGACGATTGGTGCGATGGTCGCTTTTGCGACGTATATGGAACGATTGTATAATCCGCTCCGCCGCCTGGTGAATTCATCGACGACGCTCACGCAATCGATCGCATCAATGGACCGGGTATTTGAATTTATCGATGAAAAATATGATATTGCCGACAGTGAAGATGCCATCGAATTGAAAGATGTCCGCGGCAGGGTGACATTTGAAAACGTATCGTTTTCCTATCATGAAAATCAACCGCCGGTATTAAAAAACATTACACTCGACGTTAAACCGGGAGAAACGATCGCGTTCGTCGGAATGAGCGGAGGAGGAAAATCTTCGCTCGTCAGCTTGATTCCGCGATTTTATGATGTAACGGAAGGAAGAATTTTAATCGATGGAGTCGATATTCGGAAGTTTAAAGTCCGCAGTTTGCGAGACAACATCGGGATGGTTTTGCAAGACAACATTTTATTTAGCGAATCGGTGAAATTTAACATCAAAATGGGAAAACCCGATGCAACCGATGAAGAAGTGATCGCAGCGGCGAAAGCGGCGAACGCTCACGAATTTATCCAGGAACTTCCGCAAGGCTACGACACGCCTGTCGGTGAACGCGGGGTGAAACTGTCGGGAGGGCAAAAACAAAGAATCGCAATTGCACGCGTGTTTTTAAAAAATCCGCCGATTCTCATTTTTGATGAAGCGACTTCCGCTCTTGATTTAGAAAGCGAAGCGTTAATCCAGGAAGCGATGGAAAAACTGGCAAAAACGCGGACAACCTTTATCGTTGCCCATCGTTTGTCGACGATTACGCATGCGGATCGCATCGTATTAATCGAACATGGAGAAATTAAAGAAATCGGCACCCATCAGGAACTGATGGCGCGCCGCGGCGATTATTACGACCTTTTCCAAGTGCAGCAGCTCGGAGTGTAAAAGGACTCGAACCTAAGGTTCGGGTCCTTTTTTTCAATAAATATTCACAAAATTAGCCGGAAATAGGTATTTTCACCAATATTTGCATGTGATGCAATTTGTTATTTTAAAGACAATTCAAATATTTATCTTTAAAAAGCAATGAGTAAACTAGTTAAGTCTTTCCTTATTTTTTATGAGGAGATTTTTCTATCTATTAATCGATTTGGGTGAGAACAAGTGCGTTGGAGACTGCTTTTTTCGTTTTATTTTAAGCAAATGAAAAAAAGCAAGCTGTATCTCGGTGCTTGGATATTCAGTATGTTGCTGTTTGTTTTCAGAATTATTTTGTATTTTGCCACTGCATTAGGAATCGAAGAGTATGGAGATTTGCCAGGTGAAGCAGCAGGAATCGTTCAAATCGTTTCCATTTTTTACATCGTGTATTTTTATCGAATTTTTTCAAATGAATTGCTTTACGGAGTACATATGTATTTTGTCGATGGGTATCGTATTTTATTGGAAAAAATGAGTGCGCTATTTGTGTGCCACGTACTTTTTCAAGGAATTTTTTTGGCATTTACATACGGCCTGTTTTCTGGAATTTACCTTGGAGTTGGCATCGAAATTTCCAGTATTTATTTATCTTTGTTTCGTTTTATGATCGTATATTTATTCGTTCCCATGATTTTCTGCCCGTTGTATGGATTTATTGTAGCGTTGTTAATTCCGGGAAAAAAGGTTAGTTTTTTAGCGATTTTGTTTTTTTGGATTGCGACGGGAAGTATGAATTCACAGACATTTGAACCATTTTTCGATTCGGTTCAAGCAAATGATTGGAAATCTTTGTTGCTTATCGGTGTAAGTAATTTATCGCATGTATACGATCCTTACATTGGATTTGATATCAGCTGGGGCAACGAATTAAAATTAATCGCTTGGTCACTTTTATTGGTTGGATTGCTCTTGTACTTATCGCTTCGCTATTCAATTCAGAAAAAAGAACGAAAATATGTCATCCCGATACTTGCGGTCTTTAGTATAGCTATCATTGCAGCGTCGTATGCAGCAATTCCTTTGCATTCCAAAGCGTTTAAACGTGCAGATTATACAGCAGAAAACAATTATTATCTACATTTAAAAAAGCCAAACAGCGATATCCGTTATGAAATTGAATCATATGAGATCTCATTGAAAAACGGGAAAGTAACTGTAAAAGTAACTTTTTCCGAACTCAATACCGCAACGCCAACGTTTCAACTGTACTATGCGTATCCAATACAGTCAATTAGAGCGGACGGCAAGCGAGTACAGTTTGACCGCGAAGGAGATATCGTGACAGTTCATTTGCCGAATAAACAGGTGTCATCTCTCACTTTTCATTACAACATTGTCGATACAAATTTTGTACCGTACGTAAACGGTCGGGTTGCACTTTTGGCAGATAAAGCGTGGTATCCGAAAAAAAGAACAACTCATGTATTTGAACCGGATGTAACAAACATATCAGTAATAGAAAGTGAAGATGTATTTCCGGAAGAAAGTTATCAGTTTACATTGAACGTTGAAGGAGCGCTTTTTTGCAACTTGCCAAAACAGGGAGAAGTATATCAAGGTGAAGCGCAAGCAGTAACTGTCATCATCGGGCAAGGGAATCAAATGACATATGGCGGCTATCACATTACATATCCAGCGGATTGGCCAAAAATGAAAGAACGGGTGCCAGTTGTTTTGGAACAGTTGGAGATAACGTTACAGGAAATCAATCAAATTGTAGATACGCCTGTTCAATCTTTGCCGAAATCTATCGTTTTTTCTAATCACGGCTTGTCTTCATTTATGACGAAAGATCATCTTGTATATAATACGGGGTACGGTGATCCGGTTAACGCATACGATGTGATGAAAGATTTTCCATTTAATATGCTTAGCATGCTTGTCGAAAGAA
>JGI1652J44930_10000394_pt1 | contig 17231 bp, 18 predicted proteins | sample NewIslsDNAsample_FD_44930 | JGI IMG/M metagenome (IMG submission 44930)
AAAAAACGATAGCGGGAACCACTATCGCTTGCAAAAGTACATCACCTTTCCGTTAAACAGATGAAGCTCGCCTTCTAGTTTTTTGGCGAGAAACTTGCAGAATTCGTTCGCTTTCCCCTTATCACCGTATGTCGCCTCGTTTGGCAACGTAATTTGAATCAGTGATGATTCTGCTTCCGAGTCTGTTTCCGTATGCGGCCCGACACCGATGATTATTGCTCGATACCGGTGGCCGTCCCCTTTTAAGTAAAACCATTTTCCCTTTCCTTCGTCCGTTTCCNCCAGCTGATAAGGAAAGGCGGCCTGTTCGTACCTCCAACCNAGCTGCTCCCCNGTTTTNCTTAAGATATCTCGGTAATAGTGAAACAATTGTTTTACTTCTTCTAATGTAATCGTTTTCTGTTTCGACGCAGGAACGAGCTTTATGTAAGCATGTGTCGCCATATTCTCTCCCCCTATCGTGAATATCCTGATTTTTATTGTACCATGTTTACGCAAAGGCGGGTTATTGATTTTTATTTGTTTTTAGAATGGTGAAAGAACACTCCTATTTTGCTTAATAAAAAATAAATGTGACATACAAATATGCTATTGACATCATAAATGTGATATATTATTATGAAATTAACGAACGAATATATCATCACAAAGGAGTTTTGGGGATGGGCACAATCGTATGTCAAACATGTGATGCGACCATTGCACATTTTGAAGACGAAAAAGTGACAACGCTTTACGGAAAATGTTGCAAATGCAATAGCGACGAGACTGCAGAAGAGGAAGAATAAAGAAACGGTCAAACGGTGGGGGAAGGTTTGCACATAGCGCGCATGTGAAAGGGGCACATGCGCGCCTTTTACTTTTATAAAGAACAAGAAAAGCGCAAGCCAGTATTTGGCCTGCGCTTTTTTCAGGAGAGGTTCATCGGATTGGCTTATGCTCTTTAATCACCCGCAATGTTTGTAGCGTGTCGTCTTCNGGCCCTTGCACCGGCAGACCGACTTCTAAATTCTTTTTGATATAATTTAAATTTTCTTGGGTAATAATTTCCCCAGGAATAAAAATCGGGATTCCCGGCGGATATACCATGACAAATTCCGCGATAATTCGTCCTGCCGATTCGTCAAATGGCACGACTTCCGTCTCCGCGTAAAACGCGTCGCGCGGAGTTAAAGCAAGAGCAGGGATGTCCGGCAATAATACTTTCGGCTTTACTCCNTCNGCCGCCTGATGGCGGAATTGCTCCGACAAATGGCGAAGCGCACGNACAAGCATGTCCGTTTCCTGTTCGGTGTCTCCAGGAGTAATAATACATAAAATGTTATACAAATCGGACAGCTCTACTTCAATGTTATACGCTTCTCTTAACCATTTTTCGACGTCATATCCCGTTAATCCCAACTCTTTAACGGAAATAATCAGTTTGGTCGGGTCGTAATGATATGTTGCTTCCGTTCCTAAAATTTCTTTTCCTACACAATAAAGATAAGGAATTTCGTTTATTTGTTTCCGGGTTTTTTCAGCAAGCTGAATAGCTCTTTCGATAAGCTCCCGCCCTCGTGTAGCAAGCTGTTTGCGTGCAACATCCAAAGAGGCTAGCAATAAATAAGAAGTAGATGTAGTCATTAACATGCTTAAAACAGCTTGTACGTGTTTGGCAGATACAAGCCCTTCACGTACGTTTAAAATAGAGCTTTGCGTCAAAGAACCGCCTAGTTTGTGAACGCTTGTTGCCGCCATATCCGCTCCAGCTTGCATTGCAGAAAGCGGAAGAGCTTCATGAAAATGAATATGGGCACCGTGTGCTTCATCAACAAGAACAGGAACATGATAGGAATGAGCGATTTCAACAATTTTCTTTAAATCACCGGCGATGCCAAAATAAGTCGGATTAATAACGAGAACTCCTTTTGCATCGGGATGTTGCTTAAGTGCTTTTTCTACCGCTTCAGGTGTAATTCCATGAGAAATCCCGAGCTCCTTATCAATTTCCGGATGAATGAAAATTGGTGTTGCACCAGAAAAGACAATGGCAGACATGACCGATTTATGCACGTTACGCGGAACGATAATTTTATCGCCGGGACCCGCAACCGACATCACCATTGCCATAATGGCACCGCTTGTTCCTTGGACGGAAAAAAATGTATAATCAGCCCCGAATGCTTCAGCGGCTAGTTCTTGAGCGCGCTTGATAATGCCTTTTGGGTGATGGAGGTCATCAAGTGGACCGATATTAATCAAATCCATCGATAACGCATTTTCTCCAATAAAATCTCGAAACTCAGGGTCCATCCCTGCTCCTTTTTTATGACCAGGAATATGAAATTGAGTAGGATTTTTCTTAATATGCTCCAATAGTCCAGTAAATAATGGTGTTTCAAACTGTGACAATGTTTTTTCACACCTCTTTTTGCATAAAAATAAAACAAATGCATTATAGCATGTATTTTTTTATTTGCAAAGCATGAATCGATTGTAAAATTTCTATTACATAGATTGAGAATAAAAGAGGAAAATAGCCATGTCAACAAGAAAAATAGTATACTTAGTGAGAAGGAGGGATAAGCATGATTTGGAAAACGAGAGTAACAGAGTTGCTTGGCATTACATATCCAATTATTCAAGGAGGGCTTGCCTATTTAGCATACGCCGATTTGGCGGCCGCGGTCTCTAACGCCGGAGGCTTAGGACAAATTACGGCGATGTCGNTGGAAAGCNCGGAGCGATTGCGCGAGGAAATTCGCAAGGTAAAAGAAAAAACCGATCGTCCATTTGGCGTCAATTTTGCGATCGGGCAGCACGGCCGTCCGTTTCAGCATATGCTCGAAGCCGCATTGGAGGAAGGTGTGCCCGTTGTTTCCGTCACGGGAGGAAATCCGGCCCCGTTTTTTGAACAACTAAAGGGGACAAACGTGAAAAAATTGGTGTTGGTTGCCGCTGTTCGCCAAGCGGTCAAAGCAGAAGAGCTTGGCGCCGATGCAGTGATGGTGGTCGGCCAGGAAGGGGGCGGCCATTTAGGAAAATACGATACAGGGACGTTTGTTCTGATTCCGAAAGTAGTCGATTCGGTGTCGATTCCGGTTATCGCTTCAGGCGGCATCGGCGACGGGCGCGGTTTGATGGCGGCGTTGGCGCTTGGGGCGGAAGGCATTGAGATGGGAACGAGATTTATTGCGACAAAGGAATGCGTCCATGCTCATCCGATCTATAAAGAAATGCTGGTGAAAGGATCGGAGCATGATACTGTTGTCATTAAACGGACGTTAGGAGCGCCAGGCCGTGCGATTGCCAATGAGTGGACGCAAAAAATATTAGAGATCGAGGACAAGGGAGGCACCTACGAGCAGCTGAAAGAATATATCAGCGGCGAAGCGAACCGGCGCTTTATTTACGAAGGAAAAATAAACGAAGGGTTTGCCTGGGCCGGGCAAGTAATGGGATTAATTAAAGATGTTCCAACGGTAGCGGAATTATTTGCGCGCATGATTGGCGAAGCGGAACAAATCCGGCGCAGGTGGGCAAACTAACGTTGGAGGTGTGGGCGATGAATTATTCCTACCCGTTTTCCTATGACTGGTCGACGCAAGAAATTATTGATGTCATCAAATTTTTTGAAGCGATTGAAACCGTCTATGAAAAAGGAATGGAACGGGAAAAACTAATGAACACATACCGCCGCTTTAAAGAAATTGTTCCAAGCAAAAGCGAAGAAAAAAAGTTATGCGATGAATTTGAACAGGCAAGCGGCTATTCATCCTATCAAGTAATGAAAAAAGCGAAAGCAGCAAAAAACGGCGATTGGATTCACATGGAATGAATGCGCCGCATAGAGATGGTACAGCGCGAAAAGTAGGTGAATACACAAATTTGTTGCATACCCCCTTTTTTTCACATAATATATATAAAACAAAATAGCTATCAGAAAATTCCGTTATTTATACAAAAGGATTTTCGGGATCATAGCGAAAGGGGTGCTATGCACATGAAAAAAACAATGAATTCGGTGAAGCGTACGGATGGAGAGAAGCGCATGGCGGTATTGCGGTTGGAACTAGATTATGAGTTAGCGACGCTGTATGAAGCGATGATGGAAAACGATGAAGAAAAGAAAAAAGAATGCAAACGAAGATTGGAAAAACTGCGTCAAGAATTAATGCGCCTTCAAGTATGACAACACATTTTAAGGCGAACCACCTCAGCGGTTCGTTTTTTTCTTGAATTGTGCCAGCATCCCTTTCGTTAATGACGGAAATATTTTTGATGCGTACATATTTCGTAAAAGCAGGAGGACTGGATATGCAAGTGAAATGGGAAGAAATTGATCACTATGCCCGACAATGGATAAGGGAAGCAGGTGCGAGGATCCACGCTACATTTGCAGAAAAGCTGACGGTGGAAACGAAATCGCACCGCAACGATCTCGTCACCAATGTCGACCGTGAAATAGAGCGCTTTTTTATTGAAAATATAAGAAAAACATTTCCTGATCATCGTGTTTTAGGGGAAGAGGGATTCGGCGATAATATCACCACCCTCGAAGGCATTGTTTGGATTATTGATCCGATCGATGGGACGATGAATTTTGTTCACCAGCAGCGAAACTTTGCGATTTCGATCGGTGTGTTTGAAAAGGGAGTCGGAATGTTGGGATATGTGTACGATGTCGTGCAGGATGAGCTGTATGCCGCGCGCAAAGGCGAAGGGGCGTTTTTGAACGATAAGCCGCTTTCCCCTTTGGAACCGGTATCTGTTTCTGAAGCGCTCATCTCGTTAAATGCTACATGGGTGACCGAAAATAAACGAATCGATCCGAGCGTATTGGCTCCGCTTGTCAAAGATGCGAGAGGAACGCGTTCATACGGATCGGCGGCGCTCGAAATGGCATATGTTGCCGCAGGCCGCTTGGACGCCTATATTACGATGCGCCTGTCGCCGTGGGATTTCGCCGGTGGGCTTGTGCTTGTGCAGGAAGTCGGCGGCATTGTGACAAATTTATATGGTGAGCCGCTTCGTCTCCTGGAAAGAAACTCCGTATTTGTGTCAAAGCCGGGATTGCATGAGGAAATTTTAAAAAAATATATTCATCATTAGAATGGGACAAACTGAAAAGTTGTCCCATTTTCTATAGCATTCCTTTTTCGCGCATTCGTTTTTTGCGGGCAAATCCGATGCCGACAATCACAAATAAAGCGACGACAGATAAAATAACACCGATGATGCTTTGTTCCGCGATAAAAATGCCGACGGCCATAATGGCGATGACCGCGAATATCGCTAATAAAAGCGGAATCGGTTGGATTTGCTTCATTTGTCTATTCTCCTTTCGTGTGCTTACGGTAAAATTTTGCGTTTTCTTTAGTGTACAGGAAAATATGCCGCTTTTCTATCTTTATGATATAATAAACGAGCAGTTTACACATAGGAGTGACACACCTTGACAAAAAGAAGAGAAGATCTTCGCAATATTGCAATTATCGCACACGTAGACCATGGCAAAACAACGTTGGTGGATCAATTATTGCGGCAATCGGGAACGTTCCGTGAAAACGAACACGTAGAAGAGCGTGCTTTGGACCGGAACGATTTAGAAAGAGAACGTGGGATTACCATTTTAGCCAAAAATACTGCCGTTCAGTATAAAGGGACGCGCATTAATATTTTAGACACGCCGGGACATGCTGATTTCGGCGGTGAAGTAGAGCGGATTATGCGGCTTGTCGATGGTGTTTTATTGGTAGTCGACGCTTATGAAGGCTGCATGCCGCAGACGCGCTTTGTGCTGAAAAAGGCGCTTGAGCAGCAGCTCGTCCCGATTGTCGTCGTCAATAAAATTGACCGTGAGTTTGCGCGGCCAGAGGAAGTCGTTGATGAAGTGATTGACTTATTTATTGAATTAGGAGCATCGGAAGACCAGCTTGAGTTTCCGGTTGTCTATACTTCGGCGCTGCACGGAACAGCCAGCTTGGATCCTCACAAACAAGAGAAAGATATGAGTGTATTATTTGAAACGATTATCGATCATATTCCAGCGCCGGTGGACAATCGGGAGGAACCGCTGCAATTTCAAGTGGCGCTGCTTGATTACAACGAGTACGTTGGGCGCATCGGCATCGGCCGTATCTTTCGCGGGACGATGAAAGTCGGACAGCAAGTNGCGCTAATGAAATTGGATGGTTCCGTGAAAACNTTCCGTGTCACCAAATTGTTTGGGTTTATTGGCTTAAAACGGATAGAAATTACCGAGGCAGAAGCAGGAGATATTGTCGCGGTGGCGGGAATGGAAGATATTAACGTCGGGGAAACGGTATGCCCGCTTGATCATCAAGAAGCATTGCCGCCGCTTCGCATTGATGAACCGACTTTGAAAATGACGTTTTTAGTGAACAATAGCCCGTTTGCCGGACGAGAAGGCAAATATGTAACGGCAAGAAAGCTGGAAGAGCGCCTGCGCACCCAGCTCGAGACGGACGTCAGCCTGCGCGTGGAAAACACCGATTCTCCTGATGCGTGGATCGTTTCCGGGCGCGGTGAGCTCCATTTATCGATTTTGATCGAAAACATGCGCCGCGAGGGATATGAATTGCAAGTATCCAAGCCGGAAGTAATTATGAAAGAAATTGATGGCGTGCTTTGCGAGCCGGTGGAACGGGTTATTATTGATATTCCTGAAGAATACACCGGTGCAATTATGGAATCGATCGGGGCCCGCAAAGGCGAGCTGGTGGATATGGTCCATAATGAAAATGGGCAAGTGCGCCTCGTCTTTATGGTGCCTTCGCGTGGATTGATTGGTTATCGAACGGAATTTATGTCATTAACGCGCGGATATGGAATTTTAAATCATTCATTTGACCATTATGCGCCGGCGCAAAGCGGGCAAGTGGGCGGCCGCCGCCAAGGAGTGCTCATTTCCATGGAAACCGGCAAAGCAACGGCGTATGGCATTATGCAGCTAGAAGACCGAGGAACGATTTTTGTCGAGCCGGGGACGGAGGTATATGAAGGAATGATTGTCGGCGAGCACAATCGCGAAAACGATTTGGTCGTCAATATTTGCAGGGAAAAACATATGACGAACATCCGCTCGTCGACAAAAGAGCAAACGGTTACGATGAAAAAGCCGCGTTTAATGACGCTTGAAGAAGCGCTTGAATATTTAAATGACGACGAATATTGCGAAGTAACGCCAAAATCGATTCGCCTGCGCAAAAAAATATTAAATAAAAGCGAGCGCGAAAAGGTGGAGAAGAAAAAGAAAGCAGCGCAGCAGGCGAAATAAGGGGGGGAATTTGGTGGATGTTTTAGAACGCCTGACGTTTTTTGCATCGCTATATAAAGTGGACGCAAATCCGGAGAAAGGGATGTGGCTTCTTTACATTACGATTTTTGTTTTGGCTGCCGTTGTGTACCGTCTCGGTTTTGCCAAGAAGCTTCCCTTGCTTAAAAACGTCATTATCTATGTGTTGTTGGCGTTAGGCTGCACGATTTTAACCTTTTTTGCCGTATTTTTGCCGATTGCGGAAGGATTGGTGGTCGCCGCTCTCGTATTAATTATTTATAAAGTCCGCCTATACCAATCCAAAGGACACGAGATGAAAGAAGAAAAATAAGGCGGTGAAGCGATGAAATCGTTGCAAGATGCCCTTTATAATTGGCTGACGATTTATGTGGTGGCACAGGCGCGTCCGGACGATATGGCGGCCCAAGAGACAGCTTCCTTTTTTTACGAAATACTAAGGCACGATTTTCAAATTACCGAACTGCAAGTAAACAAAGATGGAGCCGGGGAAATGTATATCGTTCACTACGAGCGAAACGGGGAAAAACAAATGGCGCGGTTTCCGGTGGAACTGATTGATGTGATGTTGGAGCAAATAGAAAAGAATCCAGAAAAATATCGCAACTATCTTTCCTAAAAAAGCCGGGTTTTTTGTCCCCGGCTTTTTTGATGCAAAATNCAGGATGCTGCTGGNAAGCGGGAAAGAAGGCNGGCTACACCGANATTTACCATTCATCGTCGGACAATGTGGAACGATATATGCGAAATTTTCCAGTTGCTAGCCGCGCCTTCGTTTTTTCGGCGATGCGATCGTAGCACTCTTTACACATATAGGTGTGAATAGGGCGGTTTCGTAGCCGTTTTGCCAGCAGCGATTCATCATCAATCGTATCGATTCGGTCGCAAAGAACACATTTAACTCTCATTGTCCACCTCGTTGNCTCATACAAATTTGTATCAGAAAAAGTAAGAAGACTTCCCTTTAACCGATGGGTAAGCCGAAGAAGAGTTGTCTTAATTTTATTATATCATGAATCCGAACATGGATGATACATATGCGGCAATGCAACGCCATNCATCAATAAAGAGCTTAGCTTTGAGCTAAGNTCTTTATTGATTTAANTATTCATTCGATTGTTTTTCCTGACGGCGATGAAGCTGCTGCTCNTCTTTCTTGTTTAGTTGCGAATCATTTTCGTCGGTTGGCTCCGGTGGTGTCGTTTCCAATAAATCGCTAGGCACTTCCGGCATGACCCGTCCGACGATGTCGGCAATTTCGTTCATAAACGCTTGAACAGGCCGACCGTTATCCACCTGTCTGGCGATGTTTTTCAAGCGGGCATACAGGTCAGGATCAGCGATGATAATGGCGTTAGCTCCATAAGGATCTTTTTGCAGCGCTTCAGCAACGGAATATTTAATCGTTCCGACCCGCGAAGCATCCATATTTGCATCGATATCGATGCCAACAATGGCGTATTTTCCGACCACAAGCACGGTCGCATCGTTTACGTTTGGCACGCGCTTGGCTAAGTCAGCGAGGCGGTGGGCAATGTCTTGGCCTGCCTTGTTCGTTATTTTTTCATCTGTCGTGTTTTTGACACGAACAAGCGAGCGTTCGGTGTCATTGGCACGCTCATCATTTCCTATATTACATCCACCCAATAAGCAAATGCATAAGGCAACCAACAAATACCGGATCCAGTTCATCGTTTGCACACCTCTATCTCATTTTTTTACTTTATTTTGCAAACATTCTTCTATCTTTATGCATTTTTTCATATCTTATATAACAACCATTCCTGTCCAATAGTGGAAAGTAAAAAATGAAAAATGGGGAGAGTGGTAATTTGGGAAAAAAAATATATGTATTAGATACAAATGTGCTGCTGCAAGATCCATATTCCATCTTTTCGTTTGAAGACAATGAAGTGGTCATTCCGGCGGTCGTGCTCGAGGAAGTTGACTCGAAAAAAAGATACATGGACGAAATCGGCAGAAACGCTCGGCAAGTATCGAAGCTGATCGACCGTCTGCGCGAAAACGGAAAGCTGCATGAAAAAATTCCGCTCGAAAACGGCGGAGTGCTGCGCATTGAATTAAATCATCGCTCTTTTCAGCAACTGCAGGAAATTTTTGTGGAAAAAACAAATGACAACCGCATTTTAGCGGTAGCAAAAAACTTATCTATCGAGGAACAGGCAAAAGAAAATGGACGTTCTGTTATTTTAGTCAGCAAGGACGCGCTTGTGCGCGTGAAGGCAGATGCAATCGGCTTGCAAGCAGAAGATTTTTTAAGCGACCGCGTTGTCGATGTGGACCATATTTATACTGGGTTTCTCGAGCTATACATAGGGACAGAGCACTTGCAACGATTTTATGAAAAAGGAGAACTCGTTTTNGCCGACATTGCCAATCATCCTTTTTACCCAAACCAATTTATCATTATGAAAGATGCGTTTGGCGGTTCCNCCTCTGCCATAGGCATTGTCGATCACAGCGGNAAAAAAGTGAAAAAGCTTGTGTTTCATCATGAACATATATGGGGGATTCGCCCGCGCAACGTGCANCAAACGATGGCGTTTGAACTGCTTACGCGCGATGACATCCAGCTTGTCACCTTGATTGGCAAAGCGGGAACGGGAAAAACGCTGCTTGCNCTTGCGGCGGGATTGATGCAGACGGAAGATTTACGCACGTATAAAAAGCTGCTTGTCGCCAGACCAATCGTCCCCATGGGAAAAGATATCGGCTTTTTGCCGGGGGAAAAGGAAGAAAAGTTGCGTCCGTGGATGCAGCCGATTTTCGATAATTTAGAATACTTGTTTAACACAAAAAAAACAGGGGAATTAGATGCGATTTTAGCGGGAATGAGTTCGATTGAAGTAGAAGCGCTCACCTATATACGCGGCCGCAGCCTGCCAGAGCAGTTTATTATCATTGATGAGGCACAAAATTTAACGAAACACGAAGTAAAAACGATTTTAACGCGTGTCGGCGAGAAAAGCAAAATCATTTTGATGGGCGATCCGGAGCAAATCGATCACCCATATTTGGACGAATATAACAACGGCCTCACGTACGTCGTGGAGAAATTTAAAGACCAGAAGATTGCCGGGCACGTCCGCCTGATCAAAGGAGAGCGCTCTGCATTGGCGCAGCTTGCTGCGGATATACTGTAAAAAAAAGCTGGNTGCCCCAGGGCGCTGGGGCATTCAGCTTTAGCGGACAACAAAGCGGCGAACATGGGTAATCGGCGTTTCGCGGTTGGAACCGTCGCCAAAATAAAAATGTACGGGCCCGTCTTCCCTTAANGGTTTTCCATCTTTGGAAAAGCCGAGAATCGCTTCATATGCTTGTTGAAGCGAAATCGTTATTTCATCATGCTCGGTTACGATTGTCAGCTCCTTTGCATCCGGCAGCGGCTCCGCATTGCGCAAAAAGGGAGCGAGCGGCATTGCAAACGTCCCCGTAATGATTTTTTCCTTCAAAAANCGTTTTTCTGTCTTTAACGTAGGCGGAGAAACGGCACCTTCCTGAATTTCCCGATCCCAAAAAGCAGATAACTTTTTGATTTCCTCTTCTTCTTCCTGTTGCTCATGCTGCTGCCCATGGGAAGGGTTTAAAAAGTATGTGTGTAAATCTATTTTACGATCATCAAAAATCCATACTCCCGGGTCCAGCGTAATGGTAAACTTTACATTTCCCGTTATCAGAATAATATCGTTCATTTTTGATCCTCTCCTCTACATCGGCTGCTGTTTTTAGTATAATGGTAAATGGATAGTTTGTCATGTGTAATGTGCGTTCATATCTTTTTCCTATTACTATGAGGAGAATGTTTACGGCTGATGCTCAAAGCTGTTCATTCGCTTCTATCATTCCAATTGACAAGTGTTTCAACTTGCAAAATTGCATGTTTCACGTTAAGATTTAAAGAAGGATTAGGGGAGAACGGAGGGATGGATGTGACNGGCGATGCAATTAACTATCGCGAAAAAGCGTACGCGCTTCTGCAAGCGGATGCCGATAAAATTGTAAAGCTAATTCAAGTGCAAATGGATAATTTGACGATGCCGCAATGTCCACTCTATGAGGAAGTGCTTGATACGCAAATGTTCGGTCTATCACGGGAAATTGATTTTGCCGTGCGTCTCGGTCTGGTGAATGAGAAGGAAGGCAAAGCGCTGCTCGACCGNCTCGAGCGCGAGCTTTCCGCATTGCATGAGGCGGTAACAAAAAAGCGCGTACGATAAAAATAAATCGTTAACTCAAACGGTTGGTAAGTTGCAATCGTTTGAGTTTTTCTGTTTTTAAGAAGGAAAACAAAGGGCAATTACGAATGATTTTAATGTACATACTAGCAAATAAGGAAGAGGAATGATGGATAAGGAACTCATGAAAAAGGTGCTAAAGTGTTANGACTATCCGTTGATTATCGCAGTGGTGATGCTTTCATTGTTCGGCTTGATTATGGTCTATAGTTCGAGCATGATCACNGCCGTCATTCGCTTCGAGGTGCCGAGCGACTATTTTTATCAGCGGCAAAAGCTATGGCTTGTTATAGCATTTATTGGATTTTTCATCACACTGATTATTCCTTATAAAGTATGGGCGAAGGAAAAGNTAGTTAAATTAATCTTTTTTGTCTCCCCGCTTCTGTTAATCGCNGTGGCGTTTCTTGGACATACAGCGAACAACGCAACAAGCTGGTTTCGGGTCGGCGCGTTAAGCTTACAGCCAGCCGAGCTGGCAAAGTTCGGACTGATCGTTTACTTAGCGGCAGCATTTGCCAATAAACAAAAAAGATTATCCCAGCCTGTAAAAAGCAATTTATTTCCGATTTACTATACGTTGTTTATTTGCTTTTTAATTGCGATTCAGCCCGACTTTGGCACAGCGATGATTGTGTTGGCGATTGCTTCGTGTTTAATTTTGTCATCAGGGCTGCGGCTCCGTTTGTTGTTTAAGCAGCTGCTGTTCTTTATGCTTATGTTCATTATCGTGTCCCCGATTATTATCCCTATCCTTGGCGATAAAATTTTTTCCAAGGAGCGGATGTCACGGATTTATAGCTTTTTAGATCCGTTTAAATATGCTAATGACGAAGGGTTTCAGCTCGTTAATTCCTATTTGGCAATTGGATTAGGAGGAATAAAAGGATTAGGATTAGGAAAAAGCATTCAAAAATATGGCTATTTACCTGAGTCGCACACCGATTTTATTATAGCNATTATTGCTGAAGAACTAGGNCTTTTTGGGGTAGTATTTACATTAGGCCTTTTAGCTTTCATTGTGTTAAGAGGATTNTGGATTGCGAGAAAATGCAATGACGCGTTTGGCAGTCTTCTTGCGATTGGAATTTCTGTCATGATTGGCATTCAAACGTTTATTAATGTGGGAGGCGTAACAGGAGTGATTCCACTTACTGGAGTTCCATTGCCGCTTGTTAGTTATGGAGGATCCTCGCTTATGCTGTTTATGACCTCTCTTGGAGTGCTTGTCAACATATCGATGTTTACGAAATACGAAGAAAACTATAAACGAAAGGTAAAAACTGTNAAAAAAGTGCAAAAAAAAGGTCTGACTTTTTAGAGAACGTATTTACAAAAAGCGAAAACCGTTATAGTTTTATTAGAAAGGAGGAGAGGAGAAACATATGAAAACACGTCGAATTAACAAAGTACTTGTCGCAAACCGTGGAGAAATCGCCATTCGTGTCTTCCGTGCCTGCACGGAACTTGGCATCCGTACGGTCGCTATTTATTCGAAGGAAGACACTGGTTCTTATCATCGCTATAAAGCGGATGAAGCGTATTTAGTCGGCGAAGGAAAAAAGCCGATTGAAGCGTATTTAGATATTGAAGGAATTATTGANATTGCCAAAGCCCACGATGTCGATGCGATTCATCCAGGATACGGTTTTCTTTCGGAAAATATTCAATTCGCTAAACGTTGCCGTGAAGAGGGAATTATTTTTATCGGTCCGAACGAAGAGCATTTAGATATGTTCGGCGATAAAGTAAAAGCCCGCCATCAGGCGGAATTGGCNGGGATTCCNGTCATTCCGGGAAGCGACGGGCCGGTGCGTAGTTTGGANGAGGTCGTGCGCTTTGCGGAAACGTATGGNTATCCNATCATTATTAAAGCGGCGTTGGGCGGCGGCGGCCGCGGCATGCGTATCGTCCGGNCGAAATCGGAAGTAAAAGAAGCGTTCGAGCGCGCCAAATCCGAAGCGAAAGCGGCGTTTGGCAGCGATGATGTGTACGTGGAAAAACTGATTGAAAAACCGAAACATATTGAAGTGCAAATTTTGGGGGATTACGAAGGGAATATCGTCCACCTTTATGAACGGGACTGCTCCGTACAGCGCCGGCATCAAAAAGTGGTAGAGGTGGCGCCTAGCGTCTCGCTATCAGATGAATTGCGGCAAAGAATATGTGAAGCTGCGGTCAAACTNATGAAAAATGTAGGCTATGTGAACGCGGGGACGGTAGAGTTTCTTGTATCCGNNAACGATTTTTATTTCATTGAAGTCAATCCGCGCATTCAAGTGGAACATACGATTACGGAAATGATCACAGGAATCGATATCGTCCAATCGCAAATTTTGATTGCCGACGGCTATTCGCTTCATAGCAAAGAGGTCGGCATTCCAAAGCAAGAAGATATTCGCATCAACGGGTATGCGATTCAGTCGCGCGTAACGACGGAAGACCCGCTCAACAATTTTATGCCGGATACCGGAAAAATTATGGCATACCGTTCTGGCGGCGGATTTGGCGTTCGTTTGGACGCGGGCAACGGTTTCCAAGGGGCAGTGATTACGCCATATTANGATTCTTTGCTTGTGAAATTGTCCACATGGGCGCTTACGTTTGAGCAAGCAGCAAGAAAAATGTTGCGAAACTTGCGGGAGTTCCGAATCCGTGGAATTAAAACAAATATTCCATTTTTAGAAAATGTCGTGCAACATCCAAAGTTTTTATCGGGAGAATATGATACGTCGTTTATTGATACGACGCCGGAACTGTTCGTCTTCCCACGCCGGAAAGACCGCGGGACGAAGATGTTGACCTATATTGGAACGGTTACGGTAAACGGCTTTCCTGGAATCGGGAAAAAGAAAAAACCGGTATTTGATAAACCNCGCATCCCGAAAGTAAGTTATGCTGAACCGGTTCCGGGCGGGACGAAGCAAATTTTAGATGAAAAAGGGCCGGAAGGGCTCGTTCAATGGATAAAAGAGCAAGACCGCGTATTGCTGACGGATACGACATTCCGCGACGCCCATCAATCACTGCTGGCGACGCGTGTGCGCACGGTCGATTTAGTTCGTATCGCCGAACCGACGGCGCGCCTGCTGCCAAATTTGTTCTCACTTGAAATGTGGGGCGGGGCGACGTTTGACGTTGCGTACCGCTTCTTAAAAGAAGATCCGTGGGACCGTTTGTTAAAATTGAGGGAACGAATTCCAAATATTTTGTTCCAAATGCTGCTGCGCTCTGCCAACGCTGTCGGCTACAAAAACTATCCAGATAATGTCATTCGTGAATTTGTCGAAAAATCAGCACAAGCCGGCATTGATGTATTCCGCATTTTTGATAGCTTAAACTGGGTAAAAGGAATGACGGTGGCCATTGACGCCGTTCGGCAAACAGGCAAAATTGCTGAAGCGGCCGTTTGCTATACAGGAGATATTTTAGATCCAAGCCGTCCGAAGTATAATCTCGATTATTATAAAACAATCGCCAAAGAGCTGGAGCAGGCGGGAGCGCATATTTTGGCAATTAAAGATATGGCTGGCTTATTAAAGCCGGAGGCGGCTTATGTGCTTATTTCCGCGTTGAAAGAAACGGTGGATATTCCAATTCATCTTCATACGCACGATACGAGCGGAAATGGCATTTATATGTATGCGAAGGCGATTGAAGCAGGAGTAGATATCGTTGACGTTGCTGTTAGCTCCATGGCGGGCTTAACGTCGCAGCCGAGCGCCAATACGCTTTATTACGCGTTAGAAGGAACGAAGCGCGCGCCGGAGATCAATATACATGGACTCGAGCAGCTTTCCCGCTATTGGGAAGACGTTCGGAAGTTTTACCAAGAGTTTGAAAGCGGCATGAATTCTCCGCATACGGAAGTGTATATGCATGAAATGCCGGGCGGACAATACAGCAACCTGCAGCAGCAGGCTAAAGCGGTTGGGCTTGGTGACCGCTGGGATGAAGTGAAAGAAATGTACCGCCGCGTCAATGACTTGTTTGGCGATATCGTCAAAGTAACGCCGTCATCCAAAGTCGTCGGCGATATGGCGCTTTATATGGTGCAAAACAATTTGACGGAACAAGATATTTTCGAGCGCGGTGAAACGCTTGACTTCCCGGATTCGGTTGTGGAGTTTTTTGAAGGATATTTAGGACAGCCGCACGGCGGATTCCCGAAAGAATTGCAGCGCATTATTTTAAAAGGGCGCGAGCCGATTACCGTTCGGCCTGGGGAATTGCTAGAGCCGGTAGATTTTGATCGATTAAGAGAAGAATTATACCATGCTCTTGACCGTGAAGTGACCGATTTTGATGTGCTGGCCTACGCTCTTTACCCGAAAGTATTTTTAGAATATGCGGAAACGGTCAAAAAATATGGCGATATTTCGGTGTTGGACACGCCGACTTTCCTATATGGAATGCGTCTTGGCGAAGAAATCGAAGTGGAAATCGAAAAAGGAAAAACGCTCATTGTCAAGCTCGTTTCGATCGGGCAGCCGCAGGCGGACGGAACGCGCGTCGTCTACTTTGAATTAAACGGACAGCCGCGCGAAGTGATTATCCGCGATGAAAGCATTAAATCGGCAGTCGTCGAACGCATTAAAGCAGATCGCGCCAATCCGAATCATATTGCGGCGACAATGCCAGGAACGGTCGTGAAAGTGCTCGTCGAAAAAGGGGAAAAAGTGAATAAAGGCGACCATTTAATGATTACGGAAGCGATGAAGATGGAAACGACAGTGCAGGCGCCGTTCTCGGGTATTGTCAAAGACATTTATGTAAAAAATGGCGACGCCATTCAGGCTGGTGACCTGTTAATCGAATTGACGAAATAAAATAAAGCGCTTGGGTTTGTCCCAAGCGCTTTATTTTAGCAATATTGATGGAACTGATTTAGTCGGCTCATTGGTTTCCTTCACTTGCTGCTGATGGTGATTGCTGCGCAGCGCGAGCATCATCAAATAGCTGAGCACGCCGAATAAACAAGAAATAAAGAACGCATGCGCTAAAGCGATATATAAATTTAATTGAGTCAATACGATCAGCGCGCCCGTTATCATTTGTAACAAAACAAGGATGAGAGAAATAATCCATCCCCAGTAGACAACGCGCTGCTGCTTATAATATTTCACTGCCTGGATCGTTGCTACCGAAATCCAAACAATAATAAGCGCTGCAGCAAGGCGATGCCCCATTTGCACCCATTCATGAAGCTGTATAGGCATGATGCGTGCTTTCGCGCAAATTGGCCAGCTTGGACACGCTAAACTTGCCTGCATGTGGCGGACCAATGCGCCAGTATAAACAACGATATAGGAATAAGTGATGACGCCGTAAATGTGAAATTTCATTTTTCGATCCAATACGAGCGACTCGGCGTCAAATTTTTTGTCGATTTCAAAAATAAGAAGCGTTAGCAAAAAAACGGCTGCGAACGAAATGAGGGAGATGCCGAAATGCAGCGCAAGGACAAAATCAGATTGCCCCCAGACGACGGCAGCGGCGCCGATTAATCCTTGCAACACGAGAAAGACAAAGGAAACGATCGCTAAAAACTTTGTTTCGCGAATATGCCCGATTGCTCGCCATGTCCAGACAGATAGGACAAGCACCATTATTCCAGCTAAACCGGATACGAGCCGGTGGCTTAATTCAATGACGAGTTCAGGGGTAATTTGCGA
>JGI1652J44930_10000395_pt1 | contig 17230 bp, 14 predicted proteins | sample NewIslsDNAsample_FD_44930 | JGI IMG/M metagenome (IMG submission 44930)
TTTTTTTCATTAGCCTTTTGAGGATAATTTATGATAAAATGACGAATACATAAGTTTTGTCGGCGAAGTTTTGCAAAGGAAATAAAATACATACAAGTGGTGCGATTTCGGAGCAAGGGGTGAAACAAATGTTTAAATTTAATGATGAGAAAGGACAGTTAAAGTGTTCGTTTTGCGGAAAGACGCAAGATCAAGTGCGCAAGCTCGTTGCCGGTCCAGGCGTATACATATGTGACGAGTGCATCGAGCTTTGTACGGAAATTGTGGAAGAAGAGCTGGGCAATGAAGAAGAATTCGAATTTAAAGATGTGCCGAAGCCGATGGAAATTCGCGAAATTTTAGATGAATATGTCATCGGCCAGGATGAGGCAAAAAAATCGCTGGCGGTGGCCGTTTACAACCACTATAAGCGCATTAATTCCGGCAGTAAAATCGATGATGTTGAATTATCGAAAAGCAACATTTTAATGATCGGGCCGACAGGAAGCGGAAAAACGCTGCTGGCNCAAACATTGGCGCGCATTTTGAACGTGCCGTTTGCGATTGCCGACGCGACATCGCTGACGGAAGCNGGATATGTTGGGGAAGACGTAGAAAACATTTTNCTGAAACTGATTCAGGCAGCCGACTACGATGTAGAGCGGGCGGAAAAAGGCATCATTTATATCGATGAGATCGATAAAATCGCCCGTAAGTCGGAAAATCCATCCATTACTCGCGATGTATCTGGTGAAGGGGTGCAGCAGGCGCTGCTGAAAATTTTAGAGGGGACGATTGCAAGCGTTCCTCCGCAAGGCGGCCGCAAACATCCGCATCAAGAGTTTATTCAAATTGATACGACGAACATTTTATTTATTTGCGGCGGCGCGTTTGATGGGATTGAGCCGATCATTAAGCGCCGTCTAGGGAAAAAAGTAATCGGATTCGGCGCTGACATGCAGCAGTCAGACGTGGACGAGAAGAATTTACTGTCCAAGGTGCTGCCGGAGGATCTATTAAAGTTTGGGTTGATTCCAGAATTTATCGGCCGTCTCCCGGTGATTACTACATTAGAGCCGCTTGATGAGCAAGCGCTGATCGATATCTTGACAAAACCGAAAAACGCGATTGTCAAACAATACCAAAAAATGTTGGAGCTCGATGGAGTCGAACTCGAATTTGAAGAGGAAGCATTGCGGGAAATCGCGAAAAAAGCGATTGAGCGGAAAACAGGGGCGCGCGGCCTTCGCTCGATCATTGAAGGCATTATGCTTGATGTCATGTTCGAGCTTCCGTCCCGTGAAGACGTGCAAAAATGCATTATTACGCTCGAAACGGTTCGCGATAATAAGCCGCCAAAATTAATTCGCCACGATGGCACCGTTGTGGAACAAGAACGGAAAACATCGGCATAATCAGTCAGAGGAAACTGCCTTTATTGATAAGGCGGTTTCTTTTTTTGTTTATTCCTGCCTGTTCGCGGAGATACTATCATACTACATACTATTTGAAGGCAGGAGGATTTCAGCAAATGAATTGGACAAACGTTGTGTTATTGATACAATTGTTTTTCGGGATTATTATCGGCCTTTATTTTTGGAATCTGCTGAAAAGCCAGCGGGTGCAAAAAGTTTCCATTGACAAGGAATCCCGAAAAGAAATGGAGCAGCTGCGGAAACTGCGGTCCATTTCCCTGACTGAGCCGTTGGCGGAAAAAGTGCGACCGAAAAGTTTTGAGGATATTGTTGGACAGGAAGATGGAATTAAAGCGCTTAAAGCGGCATTATGCGGCCCAAATCCGCAGCATGTCATTATCTACGGACCTCCTGGCGTTGGAAAAACGGCAGCAGCCCGCCTTGTGTTGGAAGAAGCGAAAAAAAATCCGCTTTCTCCATTTAAGAAAAACGCCGTGTTTGTCGAGTTGGATGCCACAACAGCGCGATTTGACGAACGCGGCATCGCCGACCCGTTAATCGGCTCGGTGCACGATCCAATTTATCAAGGTGCCGGGGCAATGGGCCAAGCAGGCATTCCGCAGCCGAAACAAGGCGCGGTCACCAATGCGCACGGCGGAGTTTTGTTTATTGACGAAATTGGCGAGCTTCATCCGATTCAGATGAATAAATTATTAAAAGTATTGGAAGATCGCAAAGTATTTTTTGAAAGCGCCTATTACAGCAAGGAAAATCCACAAATTCCGAGCCACATCCACGACATTTTCCAAAACGGCCTCCCGGCGGACTTCCGTCTTGTAGGAGCGACGACAAGAACGCCGAATGAAATTCCGCCAGCGATTCGTTCACGTTGTTTAGAAGTATTTTTCCGCGAACTGGACCAAGATGAAATTGCGCTTATTGCGAAAAAGGCGGCGGAAAAAATCCGGTTGAAAGTGTCAGAAAATGGAATTCGTATTCTTGCGTCCTATGCGCGCAACGGCCGGGAAGCGGTCAATATCATGCAAATTGCCGCGGGGATTGCCATTTCCGAAAACCGCGAAAAGATTTTAGATAAAGATATTGAATGGGTCATTCACTCGAGTCAATTGTCACCTCGGTATGAAAAGAAAATTGCAGGAACGCCGTCAGTCGGGATTGTTAACGGTCTGGCGGTATACGGACCGAATACTGGCGCGCTTTTGGAAATTGAAGTCACTGCGCTGCCGGCAAAAGAAAAAGGAACCATCAATATCACTGGCATCGTCGAAGAAGAAAGCATCGGAAGCCGGGAAAAATCGATTCGCCGCAAAAGCATGGCAAGAGGGTCGGCGGAAAATGTCATCACCGTATTGCGGGCGATGGGAGTGCCGGCGGACCGCTATGATATCCATGTGAATTTTCCAGGCGGGGTGCCCATTGACGGACCATCGGCGGGAATTGCCATTGCGACCGGAATTTATTCCGCGATTTACCAGCTGCCTGTTGATTGTACCATAGCCATGACAGGGGAGATCAGCATTCGCGGTTATGTCAAGCCGGTCGGAGGAATCTTTCCGAAAATCAAGGCGGCGAAACAGGCTGGGGCAAAAAAAGTAATCATTCCGGCCGAAAATATGCAGTCGATTTTACAGGAAGTAGAAGGGATTGAAGTCATTCCGGTTCGCCGTTTAGAGGAAGTATTTTCGCACGTATTTGGCGAAGAGGCCGCCTTGCCGAACGATGCTATTCCTGCGGCTGCTGATCGCTCCGAAACGAAGAGCGTGTGACCGTAATGTGACGACTTCGACGAAACAAAAAAGATGTCGAAGTCGGTTTTTCTTTGTATTATATTCTTAAACAAGAGGTTCACAAGAAAAAGCGGATTTTGGCATTAGGCGTTTTGTTCAGGAATAGCTTTTCCGCCTTCGCATGCGAACGAAGAACGTCCTTTAGGCTGACTGTTTTGTCCGCCAAAAATAGTGAGTGATTTGTGAGGAAATAGATCGAGCCCAATTGCGTCATGGAATTTTACAAATTGTACTGCCGTGCTATACAATAGACGAATAGAAGCGAGATATGGAGGTGTTCGTGGTGAAGAAAAAGGAGCTTGTCGTTCCCCTTTTGCCGCTAAGGGGGTTGCTTGTTTTTCCAACGATGGTATTGCATTTGGATGTTGGACGGGAGAAATCGGTAAAAGCGCTTGAGCAGGCGATGGTCGAGGATCATATCATTTTATTGACATCGCAAAAAGATGTTTCCGTCGATGAACCGGATATGGATGATTTGTATAAAATGGGGACGCTTGCTCGCGTAAAACAGCTGCTGAAGCTTCCGAACGGAACGTTTCGCGTGTTAGTGGAGGGAATGGCGCGGGCATTCATTACCGAAGTAGTCAGCGAAGAACCATATTTTGTTGTAAAAGTGGAAAAATTTGTTGATCGTTCTGCAAAGGATTTAGAAGATGAAGCGTTAAAACGGACGATGCTCGAATATTTTGAACAGTACATAAACTTGTCGAAACGGTTATCTGCGGATATTTATGCTTCGATTGTCGATATTGATGAGCCGGGACGAATGGCTGACATTATCGCTTCCCATTTGCCGCTGAAACTTGAAGAAAAACAGCGTATTCTTGAAACGATTGATATAAAAGAGCGAATCAATAAAATCATTCAAATTCTACATAATGAAAAAGAAGTTCTTCAGCTTGAGAAAAAAATCAGCATGCGCGTCAAACAGTCGATGGAGCGCACGCAAAAAGAATATTATCTGCGTGAGCAAATGAAGGCGATTCAAAAAGAACTAGGCGAAAAAGAGGGAAAAGCAGGGGAAGTCGAAACATTAAAAGAAAAAATCGAAGCGGCCGGCATGCCTAGCCATGTAAAAGAAACCGCGCTCAAAGAGCTGGACCGCTACGAAAAAATCCCGGCGACCTCGGCGGAAAGCGCAGTCATCCGCAACTATTTAGACTGGCTGATTGCCCTTCCGTGGTCGAAACAGACGGAAGACATTCACGATATTAAACGAGCGGAGACAATATTAAATGAAGATCATTACGGTCTTGAAAAAGTCAAAGAGCGGGTGCTGGAATTTTTATCTGTGCAGCAGCTGACGAAATCGTTAAAAGGCCCGATTCTTTGTTTGGCAGGGCCGCCGGGGGTTGGAAAAACATCGCTGGCTCGTTCGATTGCAAAAGCGCTCAACCGCCGCTTTGTTCGCATTTCTTTAGGCGGCGTCCGCGATGAATCGGAAATTCGCGGCCATCGCCGCACCTACGTCGGCGCGATGCCAGGGCGGATTATTCAAGGAATGAAAAAAGCGGGGACGATTAATCCGGTATTTTTGCTTGATGAAATCGATAAAATGTCGAGCGATTTTCGCGGCGACCCGTCCGCAGCGCTCTTGGAAGTGCTCGATCCGGAGCAAAACCATACGTTCAGCGACCATTACATTGAAGAACCTTATGATTTATCGANAGTCATGTTTATCGCGACGGCGAACAACTTAACGACGATTCCGCAGCCGCTTTTAGACCGGATGGAAGTCATCCANATTCCTGGTTATACGGAAGTGGAAAAGCTGCAAATCGCGAAACGTCATTTGCTGCCAAAACAGCTGAAAGAGCACGGACTCAAAAAATCGGCTTTGCAAATCCGCGATGAGGCGATGCTTGATATCATCCGCCATTATACCCGGGAAGCAGGGGTGCGCGAATTGGAGCGGCAGCTGGCCGCGATTTGCCGAAAAACGGCGCGCCTGATTGTCGCGGAAGAGAAAAAGCGTGTTATTATCACGAAAAAAAATATTGAAGAATTTCTAGGCAAAAGAAAATACCGTTACGGGCAGGCAGAATTGGAAGATCAAGTCGGCGTGGCGACGGGGCTTGCCTACACAGCGTTTGGCGGCGATACGTTATCGATTGAAGTGTCGCTGGCTCCGGGAAAAGGAAAGCTGGTGCTGACCGGAAAATTAGGCGATGTCATGAAAGAATCAGCCCAAGCGGCATTTAGCTATGTACGTTCGCGGGCCGAACAGCTTGGCATCGATCCAGAGTTTCATGAAAAATACGATATTCATATTCACGTTCCCGAAGGCGCGGTGCCGAAAGACGGNCCATCGGCCGGGATTACGATTGCAACTGCGCTGATTTCCGCCTTAACAGGCCGGCCGGTAAGCCGTTTTGTTGGCATGACGGGAGAAATCACGCTGCGCGGCCGCGTTCTCCCAATCGGCGGATTAAAAGAAAAAACGTTAAGCGCCCATCGCGCCGGCTTGAAAAAAGTCATTTTGCCAAAGGACAATGAAAAAGATTTAGACGATATTCCTGATGTGGTAAAAAAAGATTTGCAATTTGTTCTTGTTTCCCATCTCGATGAAGTATTGCCACATGCGTTGGTAGGGGATCGGCCATGAACGTGACCAAAGCGGAAATCGTCATCAGTGCGGTAAAGCCGGAGCAATATCCAGCCGGCAACTTGCCGGAGTTTGCGCTCGCNGGGCGTTCGAACGTCGGCAAATCTTCATTTATTAATAAAATGGTGAACCGGAAAAATTTGGCNCGTACCTCATCGAAACCGGGAAAAACGCAAACATTAAACTTTTATTTAATTAATGAGTCGCTCTACTTTGTCGATGTCCCAGGATACGGTTTTGCGCGAGTGTCGAAATCAGAGCGGGAAGCATGGGGCAAAATGATGGAAACGTATTTTACGACACGAGAGCAGCTGCGCGCGGTGGTACTGATCGTTGATTTGCGCCATCCGCCGACGAAAGATGATGTCATGATGTATGAGTTTTTAAAGCATTATGATATTCCGACGATCATTATTGCCACAAAAGCGGATAAAGTTCCAAAAGGGAAGTGGCAGAAGCATAGAAAAGTCGTGCGCGAAACGTTGAAGATGGCAGACGGAGATGAATTGATCTTGTTTTCGGCGGAAACAGGGCAAGGAAAAGAGGAAGCATGGGCGGCATTGGAGCGATTTCTTTAACATATCCCGAAAGAAGTCTCCCACTTCTAAGCGAAGCGCAGGTGGCGGGTAGTTCACGAGAAAAACACCAGCGTTCATCAAGCTGGTGTTTTTTGCATGGATTATTTCCGCTTTACCAATAATATGTATATACCAACAAGGATTAGCCCAAGCGGCCAAAATTTCCAAATCGATGTGATGCCTGTTTCGACGATATAAAACAGCGGCTGAAATTGTTCGGAAAACAATGTAATAAAGGCTAATGCCAAAAAAAAGAAGCCTTGGCCAAGCCCGTTTTTTACTTTTAAGGAGCTAATGAAAAACGCTATCGCAATGATAAAGAAAAAGACGCCGATATGATTTGGCCATTGTTTGAACCAATGGACAAATAAAATGTGAAGTCCGAATCCAAACAAAAGGATGCCTGGAAAAAGATGTTGGTATTCACGGGCAGAATACGCCTGGCCGATCAGCGCCGCTCCGAAAATCATTAACAGCGTCGGCCAATCTTGAAAAAGATGTGAAAATGAGGAGTGAAGCTGATTCACCAAAAAGTAAACGCCCAGTCCAACAAGAATAATGCCAGAGAACGTCGCGTGTTTTTTCATCGGTTCCTCCCAGTTTCTTGTCAAACTTTTTTTTATGATACAATAATTACAGTATCAAGTTTATCATATGCGTTCTACCATGTTCACACTTTTTTCACAAAGAAGAAAGACACATGTGTTATAATTGTAAAAGATATTTTATGTATTTGACGAAATAAGGGGGTATAAAGAACGTGCATGTAGTTGTCGTTGGCATAAACTATAAAACGGCCCCTGTTGAAATCCGTGAAAAACTGACGTTTAGCGAGCCGGAATTGGCTGATGCGATGAAGCAGTTGCAGCAGCAAAAAAGCATTTTAGAAAATGTAATCGTGTCTACATGCAATCGTACGGAAATTTATGCCGTTGTCGACCAGTTGCATACTGGCCGTTATTATATAAAAGCTTTTTTAGCGGACTGGTTTCATATCGACCTCGACACGCTTGCACCGTATTTAAATGTGCTTGAAAATGAAGCAGCGGTGGAGCATTTATTCCGTGTTGCTTCCGGTCTCGATTCAATGATTTTAGGGGAAACGCAAATTTTAGGACAAGTGAAAACAAGCTACCTTCTTGCTCAGGAGGCAGGAACGACCGGCACGATTTTTAATCATTTATTCAAACAGGCGGTGACATTTGCCAAACGCGCCCATTCGGAAACAGAAATCGGCGCGCACGCGGTGTCGGTAAGCTATGCGGCGGTCGAGCTTGCCAAAAAGATTTTTGGCGATTTATCTTCCAAACATGTTTTAATTATCGGCGCCGGCAAAATGGGAGAGTTGGCGGCACAAAATTTATATGGCAACGGTGTGAAAAAGGTAACCGTTGTCAACCGCACGCTCGAAAAAGCGGAGCAGCTGGCGAAAAAGTTTTCCGGGACGGCCAAATCGCTTTCCGAACTGTCTTGTGCGTTGCTTGAAGCCGACATTGTCATCAGCTCGACAGGAGCAAAAGGCTATATCATTACGAAAGAAATGATGGCTCCGTTAGACAAGATGAGAAAAGGCCGCCCGCTGTTTATGGTCGATATCGCCGTCCCGCGCGATTTAGATCCAGCGCTTGCTGAATTGGAAAGCATCTTTTTATATGATATTGATGATTTAGAAGGAATTGTGCAAGCGAATTTGGCAGAGCGCGAAAAAGCGGCCAGACAAATCGGGAATATGATCGGTACGGAACTTGTCGCCTTCCAGCAATGGTTGCAGACGCTTGGCGTCGTGCCGGTGATTGCCGCACTTCGCGAAAAAGCATTGGCGATTCAAGCCGAGACGATGAAAAGCATCGAGCGGAAGTTGCCGCACTTATCGGAACGGGATCGTAAAGTATTAAATAAGCATACGAAAAGCATCATTAACCAATTGCTGCGCGATCCGATTTTACGGGCAAAAGAACTGGCGGCAGAGCCAAATGCGGAAGAAGCGTTGCAATTGTTTATGAAAATTTTCAATATTGAGGATGCCGTTGAGGAGCAAAAACAAAAACAAGGAAAAGCAGATGGTCAACGCGCCGCTATGCCGTCTCTGCAGTCATAAGAGAGGATTTTGGCATATGTTAGAGATGACCATGACCCGGTTTTACGAGCTGTCTATTATTCTGTATGTACTGTCCATACTTTTATACTTCATTGATTTTCTCCAACATAACCGGAAGGCGAATCAACTCGCCTTCTGGTTACTTTCTATTGTTTGGCTGTTTCAAACGTTCTTTTTTTTGTTTCGCATCATACAGACAGGGCGCTTTCCAGTTTTAACGATGTCGGAAGGCCTTTACTTTTACGCCTGGCTGCTTATTACGCTGTCTTTGGTCATTAACCGGTTCATGCGCGTGGATTTTATCGTTTTTTTCACGAATGTGCTTGCTTTTTTGATTTTGGCTATTCATACGTTTGCGCCAAACCATCAGTCGCCGGCTGTTGCCGAGCGGCTCATTTCTGAGCTGCTTATTATCCATATTGCTATAACGCTGTTCGCGTATGCGGCGTTTTCGCTTTCATTTATCTTTTCGATCTTATACATGCTGCAATATAGCTTATTAAAGCGGAAAAAATGGGGCAAACGGTTGTGGCGGATGGCGGATTTAACGAAATTAGATTTTATGTCGTATGTTTTAAATTTGCTTGGATTGCCTATGTTGTTATTAGGATTAATTCTTGGAGTCATCTGGGCCTATATCAAAGTCGAAAATTTTCATTGGTATGATGCCAAAGTGTTAGGCTCCTTTTTGGTGCTGGCGGTGTACAGCGTTTACTTTTACAAGCGCGCTGTCCAGCAAGTGCAAGGAAAGGCGATTGCGCTTTGGAATATCGGTTCGTTTTTATTTTTATTGGTAAACTTTTTCTTATTCGGCAGTTTATCGAGATTTCATTTTTGGGATTCATAACGGAGGAGTGCAAAATGCGGAAAATCATCGTCGGATCGCGGCGCAGCAAACTCGCCCTGACGCAAACCAACTTGGTGATTGAGCAGCTGAAACGATTAGGAGCGCCGTTTGAATTTGAAGTAAAAGAAATTGTCACGAGAGGAGATAAAATTGTCAATGTGACGCTCTCTAAAGTCGGTGGCAAAGGGCTGTTTGTGAAAGAGATTGAACAAGCTATGTTAGATAGCGAGATTGATATGGCTGTACATAGCATGAAAGATATGCCGGCTTTGCTGCCGAAAGGCTTGGTGATCGGCTGCGTGCCGCTAAGAGAAGATCATCGCGATGTGCTTATCAGCAAACAGAAAAAAACGTTTGCCGATCTGCCAAGCGGGGCAATCATCGGGACAAGCAGTTTGCGGCGGTCTGCGCAAATACTCGCTAAGCGGCCGGATGTCAACATTAAATGGATTCGCGGCAACATTGATACAAGGCTGGCAAAGTTGGAAAGNGAAGCGTATGACGCGATTATTTTGGCNGCGGCCGGATTGGTGCGCATGGGCTGGGCAAGCGATGTCATTACCGAATATTTATCAACCGATGTATGTCTTCCTGCCGTTGGGCAAGGGGCGCTGGCGGTGGAATGCCGCGAAAATGATGACGAGCTGCGCGAGTGGTTGCAAAAATTAAACGATGTCAATACCGAGCGGGCGGTACGGGCGGAACGTGCCTTTTTACAGCAGATGGAAGGCAGCTGTCAAGTGCCGATCGCCGGCTATGCGTATATTGATGAGCGCAACGACATCGTGTTAACCGCACTTGTCGCATCGCCGGATGGAAAAGAAATATATAAAGAGATGGTAAGCGGAACGAATCCAGAGGAAGTTGGAATCCAAGCGGCAGCCCTATTAAGCGAACAAGGGGCGAAAGTGTTAATCGAGCGGGTGAAAGAGGAGATGAATCGGTAATGGCAAGCGGTCCGTTGATGGGGAAAACGGTGCTTGTGACAAGAGGAAAAGAACAGGCGAAAACGTTCTCGGAAAAGTTGCGCCAAGCGGGAGCAACGCCGATTGAAATTCCGCTCATCTCTATTTCCCCTTCCTCTAAACCGGAAACGATTGCCGAGTGCGTCCGTCATCTGGCCAATTATGACTGGCTTATTTTTACGAGCGCCAACGGGGTAAAGTTTTTCTTCCCATTTGTAAAAAAGGAAACGCCGCTTCCAAAAGTAGCGGTAGTCGGCAAAAAAACGGCGGCGGCGTTAAAAGCGTATGGTGTTTCTCCAGCGGTGGTCCCTGATGAATTTGTCGCCGAAGGGGTTATCGAGGCGCTAAAACCGCTTGTTAAGCCGCGCGACCGCATCCTTCTAGTGAAAGGAAATTTAGCAAGGCCGGTATTGCGAGATGCGCTGATCAACATGGGAGCAGACGTAACGGACCTTATCGCATACGAAACATCAATGAACGAATCAGGAAAAGAACAATTGCTATATCTGTTGCGGGAAAGAAAACTGGATGTGATCACGTTTACAAGTTCTTCTACCGTACAAAGCTTTATGCGGATGATGGAAGGAGAAGACATCGCTTCGTTACTTAGCGGTTGCGTGATCGCCTGCATCGGCCCTGTTACGAAGGAAACAGCGGAAAAAGCGGGGCTTTCTGTGCATATTTGTCCGGATCAGTATACGATTGATGATATGATAAAAGAGATGGAACAATATTTTGCAAAACGAACGATGGAGGGAAAAATAAATGGCGACATTACGATTTGATCGCCATCGCCGTTTGCGGCAAACAGCGAATTTACGGGCGATGGTAAGAGAAACGCATCTGCATGTAGACGACCTTATTTATCCGATTTTTGTCGTCGAAGAAAAAGGGGTAAAACGGGAAGTACCGTCCATGCCCGGAATATACCAATTTTCGCTTGACCGCTTAAATGAAGAAATGGACGAAGTCGTCCAACTAGGCATTAAATCGGTAATCGTTTTCGGCGTGCCAGCAGAAAAAGATGAAGTCGGTTCGCAAGCATATTGTGAGCATGGGATCGTCCAGCAGGCGATCCGCCAAATCAAAGCAAATTATCCAGATATCATTGTCATTGCTGATACATGTTTATGTGAATATACGAGCCATGGACATTGCGGCGTGATCGAAAACGAGCAAGTATTAAACGATCCATCGCTTGAATTGCTGGTGAAAACCGCGGTCAGCCAGGCGCAGGCAGGCGCTGATATTATCGCGCCTTCGAACATGATGGACGGTTTCGTTGCNGCGATTCGCCAAGGACTCGATGAAGCAGGATTTACGCATGTACCGATTATGTCTTATGCGATTAAATATGCATCCGCGTTCTATGGTCCGTTCCGTGATGCTGCAGATAGCACGCCGCAATTCGGCGANCGGAAAACATATCAAATGGATCCGGCNAACCGNCTTGAAGCGTTCAGGGAAGCGGAATCGGACGTACGCGAAGGCGCCGACTTTTTAATGGTAAAACCANCGCTTGCTTATTTGGATATTATCCGTGACATGAAAAACCATTTCCATCTTCCGCTTGTCGCCTATAATGTCAGCGGCGAATATTCGATGGTAAAAGCAGCGGCGCAAAACGGCTGGATTAACGAAAAAGAAATTGTGATGGAAATGCTTACTGGCATGAAGCGGGCCGGCGCGGATTTAATTATCACGTATTTTGCTAAAGATGTGGCTCGCTGGTTAAATGAGTAGAAAGGAGAACCAATAGATGCGAAGCTATGAACGTTCAAAAGCGGCGTATGAAGAAGCGGTCCGGCTGCTGCCGGGTGGTGTCAACAGTCCTGTCCGCGCATTTAAATCCGTCCGCATGACACCGATCTTTATGGCGCGCGGCAAAGGTTCGAAAATTTACGATATCGATGGCAATGAATATATCGATTATGTGTTATCTTGGGGTCCGCTTATTTTAGGCCATGCGAATCCTCGTGTTGTCGAAGCGTTAAAAAAAGTGACGGAAAACGGCACGAGCTTTGGCGCACCGACATTAATTGAAAACGAGTTAGCGAAATTAGTGATTGAGCGGGTACCGTCCGTCGAAATTGTGCGGATGGTGAACTCCGGAACGGAAGCAACGATGAGTGCGATTCGTCTGGCACGTGGCTACACAGGGCGTAATAAAATTGTTAAATTTGAAGGAAGCTATCATGGTCACGGTGACTCGCTGCTGATAAAAGCTGGTTCAGGAGTAGCGACACTTGGATTGCCGGATAGCCCTGGCGTTCCAGAAGCGGTGGCGCAAAATACGATCACTGTTCCTTACAACGATTTAGAAAGCGTCCGCTACGCATTTGAACGATTTGGCGAAGATATCGCTGCGGTCATCGTCGAGCCGGTTGCNGGAAACATGGGTGTGGTTCCGCCGGTTCCGGGCTTTTTGCAGGGATTAAGNGACATTACGAAACAATATGGGGCGCTGCTTATTTTCGACGAAGTCATGACCGGCTTNCGCGTGGATTATCATTGCGCGCAAGGATATTTCGGCATTGAACCGGATTTGACGTGTCTTGGAAAAGTCATCGGCGGTGGACTNCCGGTCGGAGCGTACGGCGGAAAAGCGGAAATTATGGAAAAAGTCGCGCCGAGCGGTCCGGTTTATCAAGCCGGCACCTTATCGGGAAATCCGCTCGCCATGACGGCTGGATATGAAACATTGATTCAGCTGACGCCGGAAACATACGATGAATTCCGCAAAAAAGCGGATCGATTGGAAGAAGGATTGCGCAAAGCGGCAGAAAAATACGAAATCCCGCATACAATTAACCGCGCTGGTTCGATGATTGGTTTCTTCTTTACAAACGAAAAAGTGATAAACTACGAAAAAGCGAAAACATCCGATTTAGATATGTTTGCGATCTATTATCGCGAAATGGCGGAACAAGGAATCTTCCTGCCGCCGTCGCAATTTGAAGGATTGTTTTTGTCCACGGAACATACAGAGGAAGATATTGAAAAAACAATCGCNGCGGCAGAACGCGCATTTGCGAAAATTCGCGAAGGGAAATAAACGAACGGGTTGTCCACTTTTGGTGGGACAACCCGATTTTTTTATTCATACTGCTTCTTTTTCCTTCATACAATGGATAATGTCATAGAAAAATTTCGCAAAGGGACGGAAGGAGGAAACACGGTTGGAGCAATCGTATTTGCGTTTTTCCCTCGAGGAATCGGTCTGGTTTAAAAAAGGACAGGAAGTCGCCGAATTTCTTTCTATTTCGCTTGATCCGGTCGTCTCCGTCGATGAATACGAGCAATATATTACGATTCGCGGGGCTTTGCAATTAAGCGGGGAATTTCGCATGGCGGAAGGGGAAGAGAGCGATATAGATACAGATTCATTTGATTTTGTCAGCCATCGATTTATTCAGCGCATTTCCACGCGTGAAGACGGCATCAGCGAATTGTCGCACCGTTTTCCCATCGATATTACGATTCCAAAAAACCGCATTCATCATTTAGAGGATGTATACGTGACAGTCGAATCGTTTGACTATGATTTAAGTGAAGATGGGAGATTGGTAGTGACGGCGGATATTTCAATCAGCGGCATTAGCGAAGNGCCGCTTCATCAGGAATCTTTGGCAGCTNCGGAAGAAGATGACGAACCGTTGTTTGAACCGTTTGAGGTAGTGGCGCGCAAAGAGGCATATGAAGATGAACAGCGGAACGAGCAGCCGGAAGAAGAGCCGGTTTTTGTTGCGGATGGCATGCTGGCAGAGCAGAATGAGGAGCAAGAGGAAGCAGCAGCTGATCGAAAAGAAAAGAAATTCAAAGAAGAAAAGAAACTCAAGGAAGAAAAGAAAATCAAAGAAGAAAATGTGGTGCCGTTAAATCCGGCGGAACAAACGGCGGAAAAGAAAGAAACAGCGGTGCCGTTTATGGAAAACGAACCGGTGCAGACAGAAGAAGAAAATAAAGTAGTAGAAGAAAAAGAAGAAAATAAAGTGGTAGGAGAAAACGAAATGGAAGAAGAAACGGCTGTACCGCAGCAGGAGGCAAAAGTGTCGATCGGCGCCATCAAAGAAAATGATGAAAACAAAACGGAAGAAGTAGAAGATGAAAACGAAAAAACAAAAGTAAAAAGCGAAAATGCGTTATATTTAACAAAACTATTTGCCAAAAACCAAGCGGAGGAATTTACGAGAGTAAAAATTTGCATCGTTCAGCAAGGAGATTCGTTGGACAAGATCGCCGAACGGTACGACTTAACCGTNCAGCAACTGCTGCGTGTCAATCAATTGGAAAGCCCGGAAGACATTCATGAAGGGCAACTGTTATATATCCCGGCGCTGGTGGGGAGCCGCCCTTTATAGTGAGGGAAATATGATTCCTCACTTCTTTTTATGGAGGGAGGTCGTTTTTTTGAACGAAGAACACATCCGCATGTACGCTCCCATTTTGCAGCAATACGGGTTAAAGCCGTTTCGCGTCGATGATTACGGGAAAGTAAAAAAAGTCTACGCGAACGCCGGACTATTTGCTTTAAAAGAAATAACAAACGCCAGGGAAATGGCGGCCGTCCAGCAATCATACATGCTGTATGGAAAACAAATGATTCCCCTTTATTTATCCAGGCAAGGTTTGCCGTTTGTCTCGCATGGCCGGCATTATTATTTAATGCCGTGGATTGCGATAGAGAAAAGAAAAGAAAAACACGAACAAATTCGCTCTTTTTTCCGCACTCTCGCTTATTTGCACCAAACGTCGCTCAAGCAGATCGATGTTCGCGAAGAAGAGATCAGCGCCTATTATGAGCAGAAAAAGAAGGAATGGAAACAGCAGCGTTCCTTTTTGCAAGCTTATATAGAAAAATGCGAAAATACATGGTATATGTCGCCATTTCAGCTGCAATGCTGCGCCTATTTTTATGAAATCATGCAAGCCTATTGGTTTGCGGAGACGGAGCTAGAGAAATGGTATGAGAAGATAAAGGAAACAAAAAAATGGAGAATCGCCTGGATTCACGGAAAAGCACGGCTTTCTCATTATCTTGAAACGGGAAAAGAACAGCGCTATTTTTTTAGCTGGGAACGGGCCAGCTGGAATTCGCCGCTTTTCGATATCGTCATGGCGCTTCGCCATCATATGCGTACATTCCCGCCAGTCAGTAATGAATGGGCAGAAGGAGTAAAAGAGTATGAAGAAATATTGCCGCTCACGGAAGAGGAGCGCTCCTTTCTTTACAGCCATCTTGCCCAGCCGCATTTTTTTTATCGCTGCATTGATGAATATGAAACAAAACGGAAGCCCGAAAAAAACGAACGTGAATATGTCGCTGAATTGCAGCGTCATTATTTTGCGATGAAAAATATGGAATACATCGTCATGCGTCTTGTTCAGCAGAACGAGACAGAAAACACTAAATCCATTCCAGATGAAGAGCCACCGCAATAAGCACAAAAATGGCCAATAAGATGACATCAAACGTCGTCGGTAACAAAATGGTACGCACGGCTTGAAAAATGGTAATTGGAATGATGACTTGCGCACAGATGGCGCGCACTTGGCGAAGCCATGGCGGCCATGAATATGGATTAAATCGTTTCATCGATCCGTCCCTCCTTCTTTTCGTTACTATATAAAATATGATTGGACGATCTTTTTGTCACCAAAAACGAATGGATGGAATAAATAAATAAAAACTTGGCAAAGATGATTGACGATGAAATAAGTTTTTCGGTAGTATAATAAACAGAAAAATAGCCAAAAGCGAAGACAGGGAAGAGTACAACGAATAACGCCTTCAGAGAGGGAAATCATTAGCTGCGAGATTTCCTAGGACAGTTATCGTTGGAAGGTCGCCCTGGAGCTGCTTCTTTGAACGGTGTTTGCCTAGTAGAGGAAGCCGGTCGCAGACCGTTATCGCAATGAAGCGCTTAAGCAAGTTTGATTTGCTTAAGAAAAAAGGTGGTACCGCGAAAGAGTCTCCTTTCGTCCTTTTNCGGATGAAAGGAGTTTTTTATTTATTAAGAAGGAGGGAAAACACAATGGAGCAAAAAGAGATTNCGATGTCTACGAAATACGACCATAAAGCGGTGGAAGCNAATCGATATCAATGGTGGCTTGACGGGAAATTTTTTGAAGCGACAGGTGATCCTGATAAAAAGCCGTTTACGATTGTGATCCCGCCGCCAAACGTAACAGGGAAGCTGCATTTAGGACATGCATGGGACACGACGCTGCAAGACATTATTACGCGCATGAAACGGATGCAAGGCTATGATGTGCTGTGGCTTCCGGGAATGGACCACGCCGGCATCGCCACACAGGCAAAAGTAGAGGAAAAACTGCGCAAGCAAGGACTGTCCCGCTATGATTTAGGCCGGGAAAAGTTTCTCGAAGAAACGTGGAAATGGAAAGAAGAATATGCGAACCATATCCGCCAGCAATGGGCGAAATTGGGGCTTGGCCTCGATTATACGCGCGAGCGCTTTACATTAGACGAAGGATTATCGAAAGCGGTGCGCGAAGTGTTCGTATCGCTTTATCGAAAAGGACTTATTTATCGCGGTGAATACATTATTAACTGGGATCCGGTANCAAAAACGGCNTTATCGGATATTGAAGTTATTTATAAAGAAGTAAAAGGCGCGCTTTATCATATGCGCTATCCGCTTGCCGATGGATCGGGATACATCGAAGTGGCAACGACCCGTCCGGAAACGATGCTCGGCGATACCGCTGTAGCCGTTCATCCGGATGATGAGCGCTATCAACATCTCATCGGCAAAACGGTGATTTTGCCGATTGTCGGCCGGGAAATTCCGATTATCGCCGATGAATATGTCGATATGGAATTCGGCTCGGGCGCGGTGAAAATTACGCCGGCGCATGACCCGAACGACTTTGAAATCGGCAACCGCCATAATTTGCCGCGCATCCTTGTT
>JGI1652J44930_10000396_pt1 | contig 17219 bp, 17 predicted proteins | sample NewIslsDNAsample_FD_44930 | JGI IMG/M metagenome (IMG submission 44930)
GTGCGGATGGGAATTGATCTGGGGTGGATGGGGATACATCTTGGGCGGATGGGGATTCACCTTGGTCATTTGAGACCTTAACTTGGGCAGATGAAAAATCATCTTGGGCGGATGGGGATTCACCTTGGGCATTTGAGAGTTCAACTTGGGCAGATGAGAAATCAACTTGGGCGGATGGGGATGCATCTTGGGCGGATGGGAATTCACCTTGGGCAATTGAGACCTTAACTTGGGCAGATGAAAAATCATCTTGGGCGGATGGGGATTCACCTTGGGCATTTGAGACCTCATCTTGGGCAGATGAGAAATCAACTTGTGCATTTGAGCCTTAACTTGGGCAGATGAGAAATCACCTTGGTCACATGAGAAATCATCTTGGGCGGATGGAGCCCCACTAAGTGGAAACTCGCGCAGAAAAAATTTCACCTTTCTCGTACGGAGCACCAACGCTCGCGAAAAAATATTTCATCTTGCGCGGATAAAAAGATAGTTGTTGCAGATAGAGCTGCAACTTGCGCACAACAAAATATCCCATTGCACACAAGGAGAATCCCATTCTGCGTCTCCGATTTCCTGAATAAAAAGCACTGTCCTTTCCTGTTCGTCAATCATGCCAAAATGCCTCCGAATTCACACCGAATTAATTAGGATGGCAGGACTATTGAATTCATTCCCGGTTAATTTAAAATTGAATTGTATGATTCTGGAAAAATATAAAACCTTTGCATCATTTAAATTTTTTTTACCCTGTTTCTTATTTTTCAGTAATTTCTGCTCCAACGGGGAATCGGGCGGGAGCGGCGGCCTCTTTGCCCACTTCAACGAATCGATTCCCATGCCACCATCAGGGCCATTCCCTGAAATAGAAGTGCCAAATGTTTTCTAAAAAAAGGCGCCATTACACCATCTCCTGAATAACAGTGCCAAACAAACCCATCGGAAAGGAAGAAACTTCATGCCAAAACATTCGTACCACAAATTCTTCTCGGCAGCCATTGCGGCAACCGTCGCCACAGCTGCGGCAGTGGCGGCGCCGGAAACCCATGCGGAAGCAAAATCATTTCCGGATGTGAAATCCACCGATTATTTCTATGAAGCTGTGAAAAGTTTGACAGAACGGGGCATTATCAGCGGTTTTCCGGACGGCACTTTCAAGCCGGGCAAATCGGTGACTCGCGCGCAGGCGGCAAAAATTTTGGCCGGGGTTCTTGGGCTTGATACGAAAAATGTCAAAAACCCCGGATTTAAAGATGTCGGCACATCCAACGAATATTACGGCGCGATTGCGGCGCTCGCCAATGCCGGCGTCATCAGCGGCTATCCGGACAAAACCTTCAAGCCGAACGAGCCGATTCAGCGCAATCACATGGCGAAAATCATCGCGCGCGCCTTTCAGCTGGAAGCTTCCTCCAAAACGAAACTTCCATTCAAAGACGTCAGCAAAGATTATGAAAAATACATCAAAGCGCTCTATGAATACAACATCACGACCGGAACAACCCCGGACACTTTCGGCGGAAATGCCAATGTAAACCGCGGTCAATTGGCGGCGTTCGTTGTCCGCGCGGAAAATGTGGAATTTGAAACGACCTTCACCATCACGGACATTTCCGGAAACACGGTCTACGCCGGCGACAAACGTTACATAGTGCCGAGCGGGCTCCAAGGATTTTTCAGTACCGCCAACAAACCGGTATTGAAAGGGGCCCAAGTGAAAGCCAAAATCAAAAAAGGGCAAATCGTTTCCATCAGCTCCTTTGCATTAAGCAATTCCGGAATCCAGCAACTTTACCGGGTGATTCCGCTTGCAAAAGTCAATGGAAAATACCAGGATTTCACCCTTGGCTATATGAACGGCCACTTTGTCGGCCTTTATTCCGAATTGAAAGTTTCCAAGGGGGATAAAATTGAACTGGTGGCCGCCAATGATTTGACGATCTATTATGAATTGGCCACAGCCGAAGAACTTGCGCAAGGAAAATACCGGATCGCCACGAAAGACAGCGCCCGATATAAGGAACCGATTCCAATCAATGCTTCCACTTATTTGCATGCCATTGCGGTGAAAGATGGAAAAACGGTCGGCGAAATCAAAGCGCCAATCACCGTATTGACATCCGGCAGCGCGCAAAATGTGAATACTGCAACGGAGCAGGGCGCTAAGGGAGGAGAAAACGCAATAGGAAATACAGTCAAAGTATCCGGAGCGGAAGCCGGGGCAAATGCCGGGAATGCGGCTGCGGGCCAAAATAATCAAGCAACGTCCGGCACCATCACATCAAGCGGATTCAATCTGAAGTTGTCCGGCGATGGGGACAAGGTCAAAGTGCGGATTTCATCTTCCGAAAATATTCCGCTTTCCGATCAGATCGTCATCAAAGTCAACGATCAGGTATACACTGCGGAACAATTGGCATCCAATAATCCGAACGAAATCGTCCTGGAGATTCCAAAAGACGGTCAGCTCCAATCCCTCTCCATCAGCTTTAAATATTTGGATGCGGAAAAAATCATGAAAACCATTGTATTCCCGAAAATCGAACTCCCTTTCTTTAGTTTTGGAGGAAAATAAGGGATTCCTGCTTCAAGAAGCGCGGCGCTTTGGGGGGCGCCGCGCATTTTAATTCTTTCGGTAAAAGTTTGGCGAAGCGCATGGGGATATAAGGAAGCATTTTTATTTTCGCTTTCTTATCTAATAGAGATGATGCCGATGGGATTGGTGTTTGAATCGGCGGAGGAAAAGGGCAACGGATAGTGTTCCGATTGCCGGAATGGAATGCCTTCCGGATCAATGGAATGGTGCATGTGATGGATGGCATTTGTAAACGAAGCGGAGATGCGGTTTGGCCGATTTTGATGTTGGTGCATTTCATCGAGGGATATCATGAATCAGGAGTTGCAAAGTTGCGAAAGGTTGGTTATAATAAAGTTAGTGAAAATGATTATCAATATCACAAAATGTTGCATCGAAACGTGAACCGGCATCGACCCAGGCAAACAATTGCATTTTATTGGCCATGGCAAGAAGAACAAATACCATGCCTTGTGTGATACCTCGAGTTCATTCGTTTCCCTCCTTAAATGATAGTGCATGCAAAACCCGCATATCCAACACGGATATGCGGGTTTTGTTTTGTCCCGGGCTTTGCCATATGGCCGCGGCTTTTCATGGAAATCTTAAGAAAAAAGATTTATATGGGAAAATGCCATTGCGTCCACGGCGGAATCGGGAATCTGTAGGGCGTTTGGGGGAATTGGGGGGGATGAAGGGGGAATCGCGCCGAATGATTCGTCCGTTAATCGATCGGATTTGCGGCGGCAAGGATTTTTGATGCCATAGAATCGCCCGACATAAGGGAATCCAGCCATTCAAACAAATTAATTTCCATATATGCAAACTTTTTCAAAAATAAAACAGAACAATCCGACATCACACCGACAAGCGTTGCGGATAGTTCTGTTTTTATTTTCAAGATATTCTTTTCCATCGAGGAGGCAAACCTCTTTATATTTTCATGCCAATAATGTCATTCTTTTGATTGAATTAGAAAATGTGAAAAATAAACTATAAAAGAGAATATTGTTAAAATTTGTATTAAAATGTATATTTAATATACAGATTGGGATTGAATTGGTTATTCATCGCTTCTGCAGATGCCCACAAATTGCACAACAATCTGGCCATCATTTGATTTGATGGGACTGCCCGATATTTTTTAAAGTAAATAAATAATTTCAAATACAGAAATGCCGTGCTGTTTGGCCAAATTTCTTCGCAGTAATAGCGGTTCTCCGTGACCGTGGCGAAGGAGAAGGTTTCCACGCCGGCAATGAAACGTGTCCGTTCGCCATTATATATGTTTTCAATGTAATGCATGGAAGGCGAAACAATCGGGTCATGCGCTCCATCGTAGTTGGCGATTTGTTGTTGGAAGATGAATGAAATCTCATCCAAATTTTCGACAAAACATAATCCGTGGGCAAAAGCCTTATCATATCCTCTTACATTCGTGGACAATCCGCTTTCCTCAATTAAATCGATCAAAGGCAATTTTTGATCCTTTAAATAATCGTGACGGATGATTTGGCGGGATCCGCTTAAATGTTCGGAATTTTCGCAATCGAATATGTGCAATAAATACCAATCCCCCTGATCATCCGCCGTTAACAAAAATTTTTCCTTATATAAATAATCGACAAATCGAAAAGGCGAATCAAAGTAGGCGTCATCCGCTTTTTGAATCCGCTTGATCGAAGTGCTTGGTTTGACAATCGGAACAGCTACTGCAGACCGAATAATCAAATTGGTCCCTCCCTATTATCCAGTTCTCCACACTTTGGTTAAATTTATAAACTGAAAGGTAAGATTTTATGAAAGAACATCGTAAGACCGGACATAATGTTCTTCATTTACTATATCCAATTCGTAAAAAAAATGAAAGTAATTGTAAAAATAAAGGAAGTTTAGAAGGGTTGCTAACAAGGCTTCAGTTCGAAAGGTTCGGTTGCTCTGCAGACAATCCATCAAAAGAGAACAAGAATAATATTTTTAGTGTATATCCTAGTACTTTCAAGAAAAATGAAGTGTTTGTCCAAGATAGCCACAGCTATTGGATATCGGAAAAACAAGTGGCGGAATATTTTCATCCGACAGTGCAAGGGAGTCTATTTCGAAGCGGCAATTTAAAAAAGTATCGAAAAATCGAGGGCGAAATTTTCATTGCCGATTTAAAGAATCCTGATCATCAGGAAGACAATACAAAAAATCAGCATACTATTGCCTTTCAATGGCTTGCTACAGAAATTTATGTATTTAATGAGGATTATGCCTTTTTAGTGGTCCGATTAAGTTTATTGGAAAATGTGTCCGTCGATAAGAATGATATTGAATCCTCTCTAAGACAACCATACCCACAACCTGTCCAATCGTTGAATATTTGGATGAAATTTGCGAATCGCGTACGGCAAAACTATAAAAAATACGCAACCCAGCCAAAATTACAGATCACACATGCTTTTAATGAAGAAAAGCAAGAAGTCATGAAAGTGGAAGAATCCTCTTTTTTTAATTATTTGGAAAAACATTATAAAGATTTATTTGCAAAGTACGCAATTTCGAATGTGGATTTAAATGGGCAAGGGGAATTGGAACTTCCACAACGAATAGAACCCAATGCCTTTCTCTACGCTTTTGTCCAAACCGATTCAACTGAACCGTTAACAAATAATGAGCTTAATCAATTGATTCATATTGATGACTATGATGGAGAGAGTGGCAGTACGCCTGAATTTATTGATGAGTTTGTAAACCGGCATTTGTATAAAAGATGGATTTCTTATGGAACGTATACAACTGCCATTGATTATGGATCTATTACCATTTCGCAAAATAGAAGCTTTGTTTACTCCTTCCGGAAAAGCGATTTATACAAACAATCGTTTCCCAATTTATTAATTCAACACTATAGCCGCATTTATTTGTTGTTTATTGTCCTGCTGTTATATTACCGCGAGCAATTGCAAGATTTGTTGGGGCGTTATGCGTTGCTTGGGGAAGAATTTTTGGAAGAATCGGCAAAAGATATTCTTAAAGATTATTATAAATTAAACCAAATCTACTTTTTCAGATGGATTTCCCAGGAGATTCAAGGAATTGAAATGTGGAAATTTCTTTATGAAATATTCGGGATTGAAGAACTTTATCAATCGGTTGTCCATGATATGCAAGAATTGAATCAACGGTTGATTGAGAAGCATACGAAGAAACAGGAACAAGAACAACAAGTTCAGTCAAAAGAAATTCGGACTTTAACCATTTTGGCAGCTTTTACGGGACTTTTAGGAATAAATTTAATAGTTCCAAATTTTGAGAATGATTTGAGCGGAATTGTGAATCGCTTGTTATCTAATAAGTTTTGGGATTTTTCGGATTACAAAAATGATATCCGTACAGTAACCTCCTATACATTTTATTCTATATCCATCATTATTATTTTTTATATTACATTTTTCTTTGCACGAAAACTAGTTAAGTGGATTGTTAATAAATATAAATCAATTTTTAATAAGAACAGGGGGGCCAATAAATGAAATACCGATACCTGGTCGTCAGCGATACCAATAATATTATTGATTACATTTATGCCAGCCCGAAATTTAAGATGATCCGCGGTGCGAGCATATTACTGGATGAGTTGAACATCGTCGAGACGGTCCGGATTGCGGAAGAATTCGGTGGCCTCGTGCTCAGCACCGGTGGCGGTGAAGCCCGTGTGTTATTTGAACGGAAAGAAGATGCGGAAGGTTATATGACTGCCATTCAACGGAAGTATTTGGAAGCGACAGATGAAGTCAGCTTATCCATCGTCAATGTGGAAAGACGGGAACACGAATTGATGCACGACTGGCTGCAGCGGGCGGAAGAGCGGCTTCGTCTTTCGGAAATCGCGAAATATAAAAAGAAAATCCATAATATTTCCATCGCTCCCATTATGAAACGTTGCGACAGCTGCCACCAACGGGCAGCCGAAAAAGGTCTGGAAGTGGAAGAGATGCATTGCTGCCGCAGTTGCTATAACAAGAAGAAGGCGTTTGATGGGCTGAAGGAAAAAATCGATTCCCCGAAATTTTCGGATCAGGATGGAGACCTATCCGGACTGGAAGAAGTGTATCAACAATTAATAAAAGAAGTTCCATTTCAGAGGGTCGAAAAAATGTCCGATTTGGTCGGGGACGAGCCATCCGACAGTTTTATCGGGTTTATTTATGCGGACGGAAAAGGAATCGGCCAATTGTTTAAAGGGGATCTGGAAAGGGAAACCGATGACGAAACATTTATCCGAAGATATAAGGAAATCAGTAAAGGGTTGAAGGATTCATTAATTTCCGCCGCGGTTGAAGCGTATAAGAAATGTTTGGAAATTGGATTTGAAGAAGAAGAGTTTCGGGTGGACTTTTCTTCCATCGGCGGGGATGACTTTGCGGCGATAATCAATGGAAAACACGCAACTGTCTACACTTATTATTTATTAAAATATTTTAATCTTTTTACAAAAAACAAAATCAATTTAAAAGAAGGTAAGCATTTGGCTGCGGGGATTATCATCGCCAAATCCACTTATCCGATCCACCAACTTTACAATTTGGCCTATGAATTGATGGCGAAAACGAAAGCGGAGAGCAATGAAAGCACTTTGGATTTCCAAATTCTCTATGATTCAAATATAACATCCATTGACGAAAAGAGAATGAATATTGATGGAAGGGATTTATATGTCCGCACTTATCGGATTGGGGATTCGGACGATCAACACTTGTCCTTTAAAGATTTATATGAAAAAGCCCGCAAGTTAAAAGAAAGAAAATTTCCATCCAGCAAAATCAAGGCGATTTACCGCATTACGGCCGAACCGAGCAAATTGATGATGGAATTCGAGTGGAGAGAATGGCTATCCCGGCTGGAAAAGGAACATAAAGAAATTTTCTTCGAATGGAATAAAAAGTTCCGAAAAACGCCGTTTGCCTTTGAAAGAAACGGAATCCCTTATACACCGCTAAGAGATCTGTTTGATTTGTACGAATTTGTGGATGAAAAGGTGGTTATGGAATGACGGCTTATATCCCTGTCGAAATCAAATACATCTTTAAGTTGGAAAGAACGATTAACATGGGGGAAGAGAATAATTCATCAAATGTTTTAAAAGGGTCGGAAGAACAAAAGAAAGTAGTGCCAAGTCCATTAAAAATCGGATCGGGCACGGGAAAAAACAGTTCAGTGGACAACACGTTCAAAACAAGGAAGTTGGCAAACTCTCAAAAGGTTTACGAGATTCCGGGGACCAGTGTAAAGGGGCATTTCCGTTCCACGTTTAAAAAATTGGAGCATTTATTTGATGTTCCGGCAGAACCGATTTTCGGAGAAGAGCGTTATGCGGGCTGGGCTCATTTTTCCCCGTTGAGGGCAAAAACGGAATCCGTCCATTTGGAATGGTCGGCAAGCACGAGCGTGGATCGTTTCCGGAAAGCCGCGAAGAATCATTCTTTGCGAGTGGAGGAGTTTATCACTTTGAAAGAAGGCTCTTTTTTGGCCGGAGAGGTGGATGGGTATATTCCGGACGAAACGAATAAAAAGGAAGTGTTTGCGCTGATGCTGGCCATGTTGGCCACGAAACGTTTCGGGGGCGATAAATCCACAGGATACGGAATGGGCCGGATCATCATCGAATCATGCAAAATTGGAGATTGGGTTCTGAAACAATCAGAAATCGAAGAAGAAATTCTGAAACATTTGGGGGAAGGGGTGTCAAAATGATTTGGGACGTGACCATCAAGGCGTTGCAGCCGATCGCCATCGCAGAAAAATATAATGCCGAATCCTTATGGAGTACAAACCGCTACATTCCGGGTTCCACATGGCGCGGCGCCTTTGCGCAAATTTGGGAATATAAAGCGGGCTTCGACCATCCTTTGGCAGACCGCTTTGTCAAGGAAAGCATTTTCCGGGACGCCCACTTGGAAAATAGTGTGCTCTATCCCGTCTATTATAAAGTGAGAAAATCGGGAGGACCCGCCAAAAGCTATTTGGATGAGCTGGTAAAAGGAGAAAGATATCGCGTCAAAGATGAGCAAGAAGTGTTATATCCGAAGTGCGGCTATGATGAACATCCGGTAATCGATGCTTCGTTGGGCATTGAAATCAGCCCGACGAGGGAAGCGGTGGTAAAAGGAAAACTCTATACAATGACTTCCATTGCGGAAGGAACCGTCTTTAAAACAACAGCCGCCATCCCCGAAGAAGTGCTCGAAACAGTGTGTGAAAAATTGGATGACCATTATCAATGTACCCTGTATATCGGGAAAAAACGGTCTGCGGGCTATGGAAAAGCCGAAGTCATCTTCAAAGCCAAGGAAAAGAGCGATCTTCAACGTGATTTTCAAAAAAGGGCCAGCCAATTGCCGGCATGTCCGGATGACACCTTTGTGGTGGTACTGGTGGCCAAAAGTCCATTAATTTTATTGGATGAATATTTGCTCCCGACGGATGAAATCGATTGGAAGATTCACATTGCCCCCATCGTGAAAAATTCAAAAGAAATGGTTGATTTCATAGAAAAGCTTGGGGATAGAGCGGAATTTAAAACCTATGGCTATGGGGCAATCCGGGACGGCTGGCAGCAAACATGGAATGCGATGAGGACATCCGCCCATGTTTTATTGCCGGGGACGGCGCATGTCACGAAATTCAAAGGAGTTTCAGAGGATGAAATCAATCTGATCTTACAAGCGATTCAGGAAATCGAAGAAAAGGGAATTGGCGAACGGGTGCAGGAAGGATTTGGACAGGTTGAACTGATGCCGGAAGCGAAGGAAGTCAAAGTTGCAGAATCGTGTAAGAATCAAGCTGGACCAATTGACGAAATAAAAGAAATAAAAATTAAAGAGGAACTTTTGAAGCGGGCAATAGATTTTGCAAAGAAAACAAAAGGTTTGATTCCAATTTCTCAATGGCAGGCCTTGATGGCATTATCCGATCCGCGGAAAGAACTGATGAGCACAGAATATGAAAAATATCAAGATGGCAATGTAATGAAAACAAGATATAAGTACTACTTGCAGCGGCGGTTGGAATCAAATGCAACTAGTGCCTGGAAAAATGAAATTCCCAATTCGGAATTGATAATTGGGGAAGCCCTCCGGAGGGAAATCAGTAAAATTGAGGATGCGTTTTCTTATTCAAAAGAAATGAAAGATTGGGCAGTAAAAACATTTATCGGGTTTTTAGTCCGGGAACAAGTTCGGCTGAAGCAAGAATCCAAAAAGGGGAGACGTTGAAGATGTGCGAAACAAATTACAATGAAAAAATGAATTTTTCAAAATTGAAAAACATGTACATTTTCCGCATCAAATTGAAAAATATCACGCCCATCCATGTTGGCGGAAATTCTGAAGATTCTGTAACATCAAAAAATCCGATTATGAGAGTTTCGGAAAATGGAAATCCGTTCATTCCCGGTTCCACACTTAAAGGTTTGATGCGTTCTGCCAGTGAACGCCTGGCCCATCTATTTTTTGATAGAGAGCCGTGTTATTTGGATGGAGATAAGGCATGCGCTCCACATAAAAATGTAAAAATAGAAGAAAAAATAAAAGAAATAGAACAAAAAGAAGATAGAAAAATTTCTGAAGAGAAAATTTACAATCTTTATTATGATGAACTATGTCCGATTTGCCGCACATACGGCGGAGGTTCCATTGCTTCGAAGGTAAAGTTTGAGCATATTGTTTTTCCTGCAAATACGTTAACAAATATACGGGAAGGAATTCAAATCGACAGAGACACCGGCACGGTTAAAGGAAATCGTTTTTATACTTATGAATATATTTTGCCAAATTACGAGTTTGAGATGGTGATTACTGCCGAAAATATGACAGAGGAAAATTTAAAAGTGCTCGCATTGGCGCTGGCACAGCTGCAGGGAAATCAAATTCGCATTGGCGGCATGCTGGCTAGGGGTCTCGGACAAATTGAATTTATAAGCGGAACCGTAAAAATATACGATTTTTCAAAGAAGGAAAATAAGAATGCCATTATTCAAACATTGTTGGGCAAAGATACACCTACCGAAAATAAAACGCTAACTGAATTTTTGGAAAAGGTCTTATAAGAAAAGAGGTGTTCAACGTGGCTTCTTTTAAAAAACTTTGCAGGAACGCTTCCTTTGATTTGGAACTGGAAGCGCTGTCTCCCATCCATATCGGGACAGAAAGCAGCAACGAAAACAAAAATTTAATGATGAAAAATGATTACAATGAGGATGTAAAATATGTAATTACAGGCAGTTCGGTTAAAGGAGTCGTGCGATCCTATTTAAGCGATTTGGCCGTTTACTTTGATACTCAACAATTTAATGAGTTGCTTGAGGATTTATTTGGAACACAGTCATTGAAAGGGAGAATCTTCATATCCGATTCGGAGTTCGATAAAGAAGTGCAGGGGTCAAAGACAATCAATGCCATTCCGCGTTTATCCGCACGTGATCCCAAAATCATTGAATATGAAGTGATTCGTCCGACCACCAAATGGGTTTTGCATTTGGACGTGATGAACCCGACGGCGGAGGATTTCGGGTTAATGGCTTTGGTTTTAAAAGCCCTTTATTCCGGAAGTGTTCAAATCGGACATGGAAAATCGAGAGGCTTCGGACGGGTGGCATTGCATCGGGCAGATGTTGTTTTAGAATTTTTTGGCGGGAAGGCAGGACAAGAAATTGCCAAAAAATCAATTCACGTCGATCTAAGTGATTGGAAAAAGGAAAAGTCGCTGATTTCTGAAAGATATCTTAAATCCTTTGAAAAAGAACAGACTTTCCGATGGATGCAGTTTGGCGTGGATGCCCTCGCCGAGAAAGTGGCAGGTGGTGTATGATATGTCCATATTCCAAACAGAAATAACCGAGTCCATCAATCTTTCGGAACTGGTGGAAGAATTTAAGAAGAAACATTCCGATGCTATGTATTATATGGAAAGTATACTTGAATATAAAATCGGGAAACTGGAATCTTCAACCGAGATTCCAGACAATTTTGATTTTCTTCGGTTTTTTTCGGAGGACGAGGAGTGGAAAATCAAAAAATATCCATCCTATTATCGCATTGTGAAATTGGACAAAACTTCCATTTCCCAAGAGAAAAGACAAAGCAGAACGTTGATGATTGATGATTCAGCCAAAAAAAATCGGAATCTCCCGTTCAAATATTTGATAATTGAAATGATCGAAGATGGAGAATTGTATTTTGAAAGCTGGAAGGGGGTAAGCGGATGAATTTGATGGGGGAAAAGCTGAATAAGTTATTTCCGGAATTGAAAAATCCCGCGGAGAATGAAAATGCAGCAATGGAAGCCGAAATGGATGTTCTTCCTTATGACTTTATTTCCATTGATGATCCGATTGAATCCACTCACTGCGCCAAAAAACAACAAGATTTGAAAACGAATTATACCGGTGTCATGACGGTGGATTTGCAATTGAAGTCGCCGATGGTCGCAATTGATGAAATGGGCGATGTAGTAGAAATAGCCAGGAAATCAGGCGGTCAAAAAAATTCTGTACCAATTTATGATTATCGTAATGCCCTTGGAAAAGGATTTCACAAAAAAATTCCGGCTTCATCGATTCGCGGCATGCTCCACAATGCGGCGGAAATCATCTGGAATGACGTTTTGACGGTGGAGGAAAGTAATGGGTCTAATCGAAAACTGAGGGAATATATTCCGGCAGATTGGTTATCTGAAAAAAACACTCTTGAGAACCATGGATTGGCATCCCATTTTTTTGGATTTGTGCAAAATCAAAGCAATGAAAATTCCAAAAAGAAAAATAAAGGAATCGCTTTAAGTTCATTGTTGCAATTTTCAGATGCTGTCACTGAACATGCCGAATATCAGGAAGCGTATTTAAAGCCCTTTACATTGGCTTCACCAAATGGGTTATTGATAAAGGGGACTAATCGTTTCAACATGAATTATATGGAAAAAACAAAAAAGAGATTGCGACCTGCGGGAAGAAAGGTTTATCTGGCGGGACGCACAAAAGATTTGGAAAAGAGATGCATAGCGGAAACAGTCAAAGAGGCATTCCGGGGTTTTGTAGGAGAGCATTGGAAGATCAATCGTGAAAAGCATATCTGCATTGAAAACGGCAAGGCGGTACAATTGGAAAAAATCATTTTAATTGCCCCGAATACGGTTTATACCTTCAACATTTATTTTAAAAATTTGAAGGAGGAAGAGTTGGCGGCGCTTGTCCGGTTAATCGAATTGAATGCTGGCGCCGAAGCTTCGGAATTGGCGAAGAAAGCGACATATGCAATCGGCCGCGGAAAGCCTTTAGGGTTTGGAAGGGTCCGGTTAACGGTCCGGGACATTTATGTAAGGGATGCAACGAAAATATTGGATTTAAACGCTCCCGAGTTTAGCAGGCAAATTGACAAAGCGGAACTTTACAAAGGCAGCAATCCATATCAAAAAAAATATGAAGAGTATTTCGCTTTGACCGATGATCAAACATTTGACGGCCATAAAATATATCAAAATAAAGGAAAAAAAGTGAAACGATATACAAAATTGAAACGGGGTACGAAGTTGTGATTTTCAATACATCCGAGATGCTTTTTTCTCTCCCCTTCCGCATGACGGTTTTAAAATTTGCGATTGAGCCGATGGAAGAGATGGTGATACCGGCCTATCCAGCCATTACCATCCGTGGCGGTTTAGGATATGCATTAAAGCAGAAATTGTGCCTGTTTGATGTCCGGACATGCCGAGAAAAATGTCAATGTCCCGAAAAGTGTTCCTACACCCTGTCTTTTGAAGATCGGGAAGGCGCCACGACGCAAGCGCATCCCTATATTCCGTATACAAGGCCATATATCATCCGTGTGGAGAAAAATTATCCATCCGTTATAAAAAACGGAGAGCTTTTTGAATTTCAAATTTATTTATTTGGCAATGCGGTGGATGATTATATGTCTTATATCGGGGCCATCAGAAGGTTCGGTGAAATCGGATTTGGCAAAAAACATGTCCCTTTCATCATCCGGACGGTGAAGTCCGTGGAACCGGGAATCGAAAGGATCATTTTTGAAGGGGACCGGCTGTTAAGTGAGCCGGCTGTTTTAAGTTTTAAAAATCTTTTAGCTATTCCGGAATACCGGCCTTTCCAATTGAAGCTGGAATTGGTCACGCCCGCCCGTGTGAAACATGAAGGACGTTATGTGAAAGATTTGCCCTTTGACTTGTTTGTCATGAATTTAATTAGACGATTGAACAGCATACTTTATTTTCATCACCAGTATGAGCTGGATCCGGAATGGGAAGCGTTTTGGATTGATGCATCCATTGATGTGGACACGGTCTTTTCCGGGTGGGAGTATGAGAGCTTTGAAAGGTTTTCCACAAGGCAGCAACAAAAAATGAAACTGGATGGCATCATTGGCGAAATGGTGGTGGAAGGGGATACTTTGAAGGAGCTTTTTCCATTGCTGTATGCAGGACAATTTTTGCATATCGGAAAACAGGCAGCCTTTGGATTTGGGGAGTATAAGCTTTCGGTATATTAAAATGAGGCAGCTTGGCTTCCCGGTATTTCATCGATTAACTGAATAAATTGGCGACGCCGTTTGAGCAGATGCCTTAGAAAATGATGTTAACTTTTTCAACAAAAGAAGCGCCTGGCACTTAATTGGATGCCAGGCGCTTTGCTTAATTTCTTCCGGATTGGGAGAAGCTTTTTTCCGTTTGATGTTCCAAATATTCTTCTTCTTCCTCGCGGGAAAGAAGGCCGGTTGCTTTGCCGATTGTTCCGCCTTGCCATTTCCAAATTTTATTATGCACTTTGACGGCGTTGGAGAAGTCGCCGTTTTTCCAGGCGGTCAAGGCTTCCCGGTAAAATTCTTCATGCTCATAATCGTTATATTCCAAAATCGTCAACATTTTATCTATCTGTTCTTCGGTCATTGGGGTAAAGCCCCATTTTGTATCGGCTTTTACTTTTTGGTGGGTCATTTCATGCATGGTCTGCATGAACACCTCTTCGGGCATCGTGTAATCGTCGGATGTGGAGGCTTTTATCGGCTGCCGGGTTTCGGTGTTGATCGATTCCGGATTGATGTTTTCGGAATCTTGCGGTTTCGCTTTACCCTGATTGAGCAAAATGACCGCAGCCGCAATCCCCGCCACCGCTATGATCAATGAAGCCACGACCATCCAATATTTATTCCTCATAAGAAAATTTCCATTTGCTCCCTTCAGAATTTCCAATCTTGTAAATAACATACCAAATTTTCTCATTAAGTCAAGGGAGGGATATGGGGGTGGATGTTTCTTGGGCTTGGATGAAGATGTATTTTGGGCGGATGGAGTTTGCTCTTGGGGATAAGAGAGATCATCTTGGGCGGATAGAGATTTCCCTTGGGCATATGAGAGGTCATCTTGGGAAGAAGGGGATTTCCTTTGGTCCATGAGAGATCATCTTGGGCGGATGAGGATTTCCCTTGGGCGATTGAATGGTCCTCTTGGGCGGATGGAGATTGCTGTTGGGCATATGAGATGGCCACTTGGGCAGAAAGGGGGTTCCCTTGGGCAATTGAATGGTCCTCTTGGGCGGATGGAGATTGCTGTTGGGCATATGAGAGATCATCTTGGTCAGATAGAGATTCCCCTTGGGCACATGAGAGATCATCTTAGGCGGATGGGGATTCCCCTTGGGCATATAAGGAATTATCTTGGGCGGATGAAGTATTTCCTTTGGAGCATGTGAGGATATCTCGGGCAGATGAGAATTCCCCTTGTGCACATGGGAGTTCATCTTGGGCAGATGGAGATTCTCTTTGGGCATATGAGAGATCATCTTGGTCAGATAGAGATTCCCCTTGGGCACATGAGAGTTCCTCTTGGGCAGATAGAGATTCTCTTTGGGCACATGAGAGATCATCTTGGGCGGATAGAGATTTCCCTTGGGCATATGAGAGGTCCTCTCGGGCAGATAAGGAATCTTCTTTGGCACTTAGGAGTTCAACTTGGGCGTATGGAGATTCTCTTCGGGCACATGGGAGTTCAACTTGGGCAGATGGGGATTTCTCTTGGGCACAAAGGAATTCCTCTTGGGCACAAAGGAGTTCCTCTTGGTCACATGAGAGATCATCTTGCGCTAATTGCAAATCCCCTTATCCAAACAGAGGCCAATCTCACGCGGACAGAGGCGAACCCCCAGCCCCTGCACAAAAGATTACAAAAAAAGCCGGCCGCATACGGGTGATCCGGCATTATAAATTAGTTATCCGGTACTATTGCGTTCAAAGAAGAACGATATTAAATTAGAAATAAAAAGAATAGTTTACAATTTTAAACAAAATAAGGAAATTAATGGACCTAAGAATTATCTTAGAAAGGGGGATTGATCGGACAAGGGGATTTCGCGGTTGTGTCGACTGACACCTGTGTTACTTCCAGGAACAGATTGATTGGACATTCATCAAAGCTTTATTCGGCACATGGATGTTTTGAACGCAGACTATAAGGGGCTTTTTGTTGTTTTTATATTACTTTTGAGTAATAAAATGAGCCGTATAAGGGTGAATTCCGTTTCCATCTGTTTCAACATAATCGGCAACACCCAAGATTTTTCAATTGTCCGTCATTACATAACAGGAGAATAGGCGGATACCTGATATCAATGGCGTACAAATCCAGAGGGGAGGATTTCAATGAAAAGAAAAATTAGGAATGTTTTCCTTGCCTTGTTCGTTGCGGGGGGAATAGCGGGGATTTATCCGTCGGTGTCGCATGCAATATCGATTTTTTTCTTCAATGATGTTCGTCCGTCCGATTATTTCTATGATGCTGTCAACGACTTGGTTGAACGGGAGATTATCCATGGATATGAAGACAACACATTCAGGCCGTATCAGCCGGTTACCCGGGGACAAGCGGCGAAAATCCTGGCAAACGTCTTGAACTTGGACAAGCAAGATGTGGAAGATCCCGGTTTCAAAGATGTTTCCAAATCCAATGAATATTACGGCGCCATTGCCGCATTGGTTAAAGAAGGAATCATCCATGGCTATCCGGACGGCACATTCCGGCCGAATGAACCGATACAGCGGAATCACATGGCGAAAATCATCGCCCGCGCCTTCAATATCAAAGCTTCCCCCGGCACGAAAACACCGTTTACCGATTTAACAAACAAAGAATATGTGGATTACATTCGAGCTTTATATGAATACAAAATCACGACAGGTACTACACCGACGACCTTCAGCGGAACGGATAGCGTGAAACGCGGACAAATGGTTGTGTTTGTTTACCGGGCCGAAAATGCCGCAACCGATGCCACAATCAACATTTCCGAAATCAATGGGGATACCATCATAGCCGGCAATAAAGAATATCAAATTCCACGCAGGCTTCAGACTCTCTTCGGTTTATCCGGCAAAGAATCATTCAAAGGGGCAACTGTGAAAGCAAAAGTGATCGGCGGAAGCATTTATTCCATCACGTCGATAGAATTCGGCGATTTAGAGGAAGCGGATAAACACGCAATTGACAAGCAGCTTCCAGTCCTTGAGATAAATGGAAAGCGGCCGAATGGAAAATATTCGGTAAAAAATAACCATTTTGCTGTCCAATATGGAAAGATATCCGTTTCCTCCCAGGATCC
>JGI1652J44930_10000397_pt1 | contig 17191 bp, 19 predicted proteins | sample NewIslsDNAsample_FD_44930 | JGI IMG/M metagenome (IMG submission 44930)
TACCGTGAACGGCACACTTCGTTACGTTTTCGGCCTTTCTTCATTGCTTACGAACGTAGGCGATCAAGGCGACATCTTCGCCGATCATCTGATTCAACTTTTGCTCGGCTTCGGTGATTTGCCGGATCACCTCCGGGTGGTCCCGCAAATCCACCAGCTTGTAATTCCGCGAACGGTCACGCTCCATTTACGATCGGCTCCTCAATCGGGATTTTTGTTTGTCGACGGCCATTTTCATGGAAAGGGGAATTAAGCCGAACCAGCGTGTCGCCCAGGGCTCCTTCCGGACGTTTCTCTCCTTTTTCCTTTCCTCCCGGGGGGTCTCCATAAACCAGACCAACCGCTCCAGGAGATACGTGATCCAATCCTTGAACGACACATGATCACCCCCCCAGCACTTAGGATGGACGGGACCGGTCCGGTTTAAACGCCTCGTTTTCGGCCAACCGGCAGATTTTATCCACCACCTCCGCCACCGTCATCCCGGTGGTGTCCACCCGAACGTGGGCAAAATCGTATAGCCCTCTTCGTTCATTGAGAAGGCGTGAAACGCGCTGCCTGACATCCCCCAGCAGGAGGGGCCGATCCGCAGTGCCGGCCAATCGCCGGAGGATCTCCTCCTCACTCGCGTGCAGGGCGACCACCCATCCGGTCTCCTTCATCAACCGCACGTTCTCAGGGCGGAGCACAACCCCCCCACCCGTCGTCACCACACCCGGGGTTCCATCCAACACCTGTTTGAGCACCTGGCTTTCCAGATCGCGAAACCCCTCCTCCCCGAACTCCCGAAACAGTTCGGAAATCCTTTTTCCCGTTTTTCTCTCTATTTCCTGATCCGTATCCGTCAAGGGAAGCTTGAGGCGGTCGGCCAGGGCCTTTCCGACCGTCGTCTTGCCCGTCCCCATGAAGCCGATCAGGATGATAAGATTCCGTTGCCGCATCCCTTTCCCTCCTGTGACGGCTTTCTTCAGGTTGTGGTGGATTATATCACAAAACCGGAAATGGAAAAGGGGCGTAACCCTGGGCTGTCGGAAACAACACAAAACATCCGGAGGGGCCATTTTCCGACTCCTCCATGCCGCAGGGATTGCCCGACGAAAAAAGCCTCCTTTGCGGGCGATTGGCAGTCTCGGTCCTGTAACCTTCCCCTTTGACCGGCTGATCCGGCCTGTGCTAAGGTGATAACACCGGATGGGGTCAAGCCGGCCTCTCCACGAATGCAGCCCAGAAGATAAAGGAGGCACTCGCCTTGGATTGGAAATTGTGGGACCGTATCGCCGAAGTCCATCCCCTCATTCATCAGCTCACCAATGTGGTCACCGTGAACGACTGCGCCAACATCACCCTGGCCTGCGGGGCAAGTCCGGTGATGGCGGATGCGCCGGAGGAGGCGGCGGAAATGGCCGCCGCGAGCGATGCCGTCGTCATCAACATCGGAACCCTCCGGCAAGATCAGCTGGAAGCGATGGCACAGGCCGGTGAATCGGCCAACAAACAGGGCGTTCCGGTGGTGCTGGATCCAGTGGGTGCCGGGGCCACCCGCCTGCGCCTGCAGGCCGTCGATCGGCTGTTGAAACGGGTGAGATTCAGCGTCATAAGGGGCAATTCTTCAGAAATCGGAACCCTTTGCGGTCAGCGCAGCGGTCGGGGCGTCGATGCAAACTTGGAAGATCTGGATTCCCATCTTTCCTCCTTCCGGAGCCTCGCCAAAAATCTTCAGACGGTCATCGCCATGAGCGGCCCCGTCGATTACGTGACCGACGGAGAGCGGGAAGCCTACGTGGAAAACGGCACGCCTCTGTTGACCCGGGTCACCGGCACCGGTTGCATGCTCACCGCCGTGATCGGATGCTGCCTGGGAGCGGGAATCGAACCCTTCCACGCCGCGATCCTCTCCCTGGCGGCGGTGGGAATCGCCGGGGAGAAGGCGGAGGCATCCCTTTCGGAAACGGAAGGCATCGGCACATTCCGCATTCGCTTTTTCGACGAGATGTTTCGCATGAACAGCAAAACCCTTGAACAGGCAGGAAAAGTGAAACTCCTGGAAAAATCCGTGTGAAATAATTAGTCCTATCAACGGATGAAGGGGGCGTGCCGCTTCGTTTTGCAAAGGCAAAGGCATTCCCCCTTCTTGGAACCTTGCCTCCCTTTCTTCTCCATCGGCCGGGTTGCGGAACCCCTCCGACAAAAAGGAATTGTTTGCCGGTTTTGGTTGCATCACAAAAACAGCGGATCACCGAAAGGGCAACCCGCTATACTCAAAACCGATCGAGTACAAGCTGCGTTGTTTTTTTGTCAGTTGGGATGCAGATTCGCCTCCTATCTCTCCCATCGTTTCACTTCCAACGTTTCCGGGTCCAGTTCCACCCGGATGGTTTGTTTCACAACGGAGGTGCGACCGACGGAGCGCAAGCGGATACCATCGGACGCCCTCCCTTCGACGACGGTGCGCACGCGGATTCCGTCCCAGGTCATCGTCATGGCTCCCGTCCATTCCGGATCTTCCCGGANCCGTGTCTGAACCACGGCAATTCCCGCTTCCGCCGCGTACTGAGCCCGAAGCATTTCCCAATCCAGGAATTGATGGCGCCGGTGATTGACCGCGTGCAGAGCTCCCGCGGCGATCAGGAGAAAGACCAGTAAAGTGACCGCCAGGACCAGGGGTAAGGCCGCTCCCCGTTCATCCGTCCGAAATCCCTCATGCCTCATCGGTTTTTCACCCGGCCCCGGACATAGGTTTTGACGTTCAGGTCGGCGTACCAGTTTTGCAGTCCGAGATCCAGCCAAACCCCGTGTTTATCCGGATAAAAACCCGCAAAATAAACTTCCTGAAGCAGTACGGTGGTTCCAGAAAAGCGGGTTTCTCCCGGCTTTCGCACGCTGCGGATCACCCGCCGGCGATCATGTTTGTAACGGATGGTCTCCCCGGTCGGCAAATCAAACAGAAGCCATCCTTCCGGGGAAAGTCGAAAATGGGATCCCCGGCGAAGTTCATCCCGGACATCGGAAACAAAGGCGCTCGCTTCCTCCTGCAATTGCTGCCGGCCGATTCCCTCTTTCATCTCCGCTTCCACCATGTGACCCAGGGAAAACACGACCGGAACGAGCAGGACCACCAGGCTGAGGGCAACGGCCAACTCCACGTAGGTAAAACCCTGTTCCCCCGTCACGGGACAAATTGCAGACCTCTTAACCGCATCTCCCTGTCGATTCCCTGCGCATCCTTCCATGCCACCATCACGTCCGTACGCAACAAGTGTCCCCGAAACTCTTTTTTCCAAGCAATCCGGTAAACGGTTCCCTTCGCGGCTTCACCCCGGCGTTCCTCCGCCCCGCGNGTTGAATGGAGATCGGGATCCCGCTGGAGGCGTTCCATCCTCTCNTGCAAGAAGAGCTGCGCTTCGAACCGCTGGCTAGCTAGATGCTGAGCTCCCCGCCACTCCATAAAAACGGGAATGGCCACCGCCGTAATCACCCCGAGTACCATCAGGGCGGTCAGGATTTCAACCAGGGTAAATCCCCTCTCATCCCGCGTCATCAGGGATCCACCTCCACCCGGGGGCGACCGGAGGCGACCTGAATCACCACGCGTCCCACCCTTTTTCCATCCCGCTCCAACCACACGGTGCCTCCCCGGACCTGACCCGAAGGGCGGAAAAGGATTCTTCCCGACGGGTAATTGCTCGTCAGACGGTAACGGGGCCGCACGGAAGCGCGTCGGATCGCCTTTCCTCCCCGGACCACTCTGTATCCGCCTCCGGAGGGATCGATGCGGAGTTCCGTCACCGCCTCCCGGCTTTCCGCCTCCCGCTGAGCCAATCGGATGTCGGAAGCCAAAGAATCCAGCGTGAGCTTTCGCTCCAGCCGCTCGCCGATCTGATGGAAGGAGGGGGCGGCCAAAGCCGCCAGCAGCCCGATGAGGCTCACGGTCAGAACCAGTTCAAGCAGCGTCCATCCGCCTTCGTCTCTGCTCCTTCGGTCATCCATCCCCATGGACGGTGCAATTCACCCTCTTTTCCTCGGATGCTTCCGGCCGAATCCGGTACGTCCCCTTTGCCGGGCAGGCGGGTTCAGTCCGCAAGAATCCCTTCTTCCTCAGTTCGGCGACGCCTTTGGGGTACCTGCCGACTTCCAAGAAGAAATTGTCCGCCTGGGCGCCGATCAACCGGCGATTGGCCGCACAGGCCTTCTCCTGTGCCGTTTCACCCGCCGCTTTCAGATTGGGCAAAGCGATCGCCACAATCACCCCGATGATGAACAAGACCACGAGCATCTCGATCAATGTGAGCCCCCGCTGATCGCGGAGCACACCTTTGTCCACCTCTTTATCCTCCTTTCCTTCCTCTCATAGGGCCCTGGTCAGCTGCAACATCGGCAGGAACAGGGCGATGACGGTCACGGCGATCAGCACGCCGATCAGAAAGATCAGCACCGGTTCCAGACTGTGGGTAAGCTTTCGGGAACGCTCCCGGATCACGTTCTCCATCGCCCGGGCAAGGGTGAGCAGAGACTGGTCCAAACGGCCCGTTTCCTCGCCCAGGGCAATCCAATGAGGCACCGCCGGCAGAAACAATCCGCCTCCTTCGGCGGCCAGGGAGCGGTTGAAGGACTCCCCNGNCAACAGCCGCGCCCGGATCCGACCGATCCCTTCCGCCAGAGAGGGCCAGGGCGCAAGAGACCGCATGGTCTCAAGGGCGGTGAGAAGCGGAATGCCCGCCCGGAGCAGCGCCCCCAGCTGAACCGCCAAATAGTGCGTAAAACGATACAAAAAATAATGGCGAACACCGGGAAACCGATACAGCCAACGCGTCCATTTCCACCGCTTCTCCGGCGGCAGCCGGCGCACGAGAAGAGCCGCCGCCGCAATCATCGCCGCCACGCAAAGGATCGCTGTGAACCCGTTTCGAAGCAATCCGTAAAATCCGAGAAGCAACCGGGTGAACAGCGGAAGCTCCATCCCCATCGACGCGTACAATTCGGAAAACCGGGGAATCACGGCGGTCACCAAGAACAAAAAAGCCAGGATCACGAGAATCAACACCACGGCCGGATACAGGAGGGCCTGTCCCAGGTCCCTGAGGAACTCCCCTTTCTCCCGGTAATAGCTTTCGCCCTGTCGCAGGCCAAACACATACTCTCCGTGTTCCTCCGCCGCCCGGATGAACGATACGTACAGGGACGGAAATCCTTCCGACCGTAGGGATTCCGACAGGCTGACCCCCGCCTCCAGGGATTGACAGATCCGTTCCGCCTCGCCCGGGGTGAGAATCCGCTGCTGACCGAGCAGGTGAAGGCTGGGAATCAGCGGAAACCCGCTGTCGAGCAGAATCGCCAGTTGCTGGCTGAAAAGAACCAACCGTTCGTGGGACCAACGCCTTCTAGACAATCCCCTCCACCACCCGGAAACCCTCTTCTCTCGTCGTAAGCCCCTCGCGCACCTTCTCCGTCACCGCATCCTCCAACGACCGGTACCCCTTTTCCCGAAAAGCCCGGCGCAATTGGGACAAGGGAGCCCGCTCGACGATGAGCCGCTGGAGCTCCTGATCGATTTCCAGCACTTCAAACACGCCGGTCCGACCGAAATAGCCCGTTTTCTGGCACTCCTCACAACCGCTTCCCCGGCACCGGGAACACAGGAGGCGAACCAGCCGCTGCGCGACGACACCGTTTAAAGCGGAGGCGACCCGATAGGGTGCGATCCCCATGTCCAGAAGTCTCGTGATCGCGCTGGCGCCGTCCCCCGTGTGCAGGGTGGAAAAGACCCGATGGCCGGTCAATGCGGCGCGTACTGCGATGTCCGCCGTCTCCTGATCCCGGACCTCCCCGACCATGATCAAGTCGGGATCTTGCCGCAGAACCGCCCGAAGTCCTTGGGCAAAGGTGAGGCCCGCTTTCGGATTGATCTGAATCTGGGTGATGCCGCTGATCTGCAGCTCCACCGGATCCTCCAGGGTGACGATGCTCACCTCGGGGCGGTTCAATTCCTGCAGGATCCCGTAAAGGGTGGTGGTTTTCCCCGAACCGGTCGGGCCGGTGACGATGACAAGCCCGTGGGGCCGGGAAAGGAGCCGGAGAAGCCGCTCCAAATCCTCCGGAACCAATCCCAGCTCCGACAGGGTGAGAAATTCCGGCCGATGCCGGAGCAACCGCAAGACCACCTTCTCCCCGTGCAGGGTGGGCATGGTGGAAATCCTCACATCCACCCGCTCTCCCCGGCTGGTGATGCTCATCGCCCCGTCCTGGGGAAGGCGTTTCTCCCCGATGTCCAGATGCCCCATCACCTTGATGCGGGAGATGACCGGAATCATCTCCGACCGGGACAAGACGTGGGTGGTCACCAAATGCCCGTCGATCCGTTGGCGAATGCGAAGTCCTTCCGGCTGGGGGTCCAGATGAATGTCGCTGGCCCGGTTTTGGATGGCTCGATCCAACATTTCGGAGACATACAGCGCTACATCCATCTATCACCACCTCGAAAATTTGGATGTGATTGGTTCGAGTTCCATTTATTCGACACACCCTAACATTTTCCTCTCAGATTTCCGAAATTTCGACCTTCATCCTGTCATACAACCTTGGATTGAAACACAGTGCATACGATAAACGGATAACATCCATAATAAGATTGTCCGATGGGGAGTAGCCAAGGGGTAAGGCAACGGACTTTGACTCCGTGATGCGCAGGTTCGAATCCTGCCTCCCCAGCCAAACAAGAATTTCAAAGCACTGCATTATTGAGAGGGGATTTTTCGCCCAAACCGCGAAAAATCCCCTCCATGCCTTCAATGACTCGCCCGGGATTGTCCCGGGTTTTGTATTTACATATATTTTCACTGGACGCAATGCCTGTAAGCCCTTAATATAGAAAAAGCACGGCCGAACGGAAGAGGTGAGATTCATGGCCATTCTTTGGGTTCTCGTCGCAGCCGTGGCATGCCTGTTGGCCGTCGCCCGCTTCAACACCTACAAACCGAACGTCAAACGGGTGGAGTTGCAGGTGGCGCATTCCTTAAACGGCGGGCGACTGAATATTCTGCACCTGACGGATCTGCACATGGAAAAGTGTTCCGTCCAACCCCAAGCGCTTCTGCGCCTCGTTCAGGGAGAACGGATTGACTTGATCGCCCTGACCGGGGATTATCTCGATACAAAGGAAATGACCGGCCGTTTCCTTCAATATCTCGACGTTTTGGCATCCCTGAAACCCCGTTACGGAATGTATGCCGTCTTCGGCAATCATGATTATGTCATCAATGATCATCTGCCTTATCTCAAGCGGGAGATGGAAAAGCGCAACTGCATCGTCCTGCAGAACGAGCACCGAACCGTCTCGCTCGAGGAAGGGACCGATCTTCACATCATCGGCATCGACGATTATTTCACGGGCCGCAGCGATGTGGACCGCGCTTTTCAGGGAGTGGGGGACAGGGGCATCCGCCTCGTCCTGACCCATGATCCCAACATCGTCCTGGAAATGAAAGCCGTCCCCTTCGATTATTTGCTGTCCGGGCACCTTCACGGGGGACAAATCCACTGGCCCAAGCCNTATCACCTGAAACGGATGGGAAAACTGCCGCACCTTCAAATAATCCGGGGACTTCATTATTACCGGGACCGGGCCTTCTACATCAGCGAGGGGCTCGGGCAGACCGGCCTCAACCTGCGCCTGCGTTCCCGGCCGGAGATCACTTTCCACACCCTCTGCGAATCACTGGAAAAGTCGACCGTTTAAACCGGTCGACTTTTCATTAGCAGATGTTCCCGAATCACCCTCGCCCCGGCCAGGGAGGAATCCGGCCTTCCCAGCTCCCGGGCCCGCCTGCTCATCTCCTCGAGCATCTCCGGGTTTTCCATCAACGAGAGAATCTGCCTGGCCATCTCCCCCGGCTCGTCCTGGCGAAGAGCAACCCGTTTCCGCATCAAAAACCGGCTGTTCCTCTCCTCCTGACCGGGAATCGGTTGGCAGATGAAAATCGGCAACCCGCAGGCCAACGCCTCGGAAGAAGTAAGACCCCCCGGCTTCGATACGATGATGTCCGCCGCATGCATGTAATGGACCATGCTGTCGACAAAGCCGTGCAGGCGGATTCGGGGATCGCTCCCGAACTGTTCCTGAAGGCGCTCATACAAAGAGCGGTTCTTTCCGGTCACCACCACCAGTTGGTGCGCAGGCAGTTCCCGGCGAAAGTGGTAAAGGCACTCCTCGATCGGACCCATACCGATCCCCCCGCCCATGAGCAGAATTGTAAAGCGGTCGGGATCCAGTCCGAGCATTCTCCTCAAAACCGATTTGGGCGGTTGAGGTTTGGAAAATTCCGGGTCGATCGGAATGCCGGTGCGGAAGATCGCTTCATCCGGGACGCCGAACCGCCGCCGAATCTTTTTGGCCACATCCTCGTGGGCGACGAGAAAGAAGTCCACCTCCGGATGAATCCAAAATCCGTTTACATCGAAATCGGTGATCGCCGCCCCCAGACGGAAGCGATCGCCCATGCGCTCCTTGATCACGCCCATGGCGCTGAGACAAAAGGCATGGGTGCACACCACCACATCCGGCTGCATCTCCTCCAGCCATTCCTGAAGCCGCCTCGACAAGAGCTTGCCCAGAGACGTTCGGAAGCGGTCGCTGATCTCCCCTTCCCGACTGTAGGCGGCTCCCCAAAGGGCGGGTGCGTACTGCAGCGTGTTCAGATAGACCGCACGGGTCAACTGTTCCAGCTGCCTGCTCACCCGATGCATTCCACAACAGATCTCCGCATTGAGTTCCGGTTCCACCTGGGACAACCCTTGACAAAGAGACCTTGCGGCCTGGTAATGTCCGTTTCCTCCGATTGTCTCCGTCAGGATGAGCACTCTTTTCATATCCATCACCGGCCGGTTTGTGGGATTCCTGCATCGTTATGGTGTCCCGTTCCGCACCGCACCATCCGGCGCACGGATGATTTCTCCGCTTATCGACTTCTCATTGGGGCAAAAGATATCGCTTGAAAAACTCCTCCTTGGAGATATATACCCGTTTTGGAACCAGTTGATGTCCGGCTTCCTGGAGCCGCCGCCACCCGTCCGGGTGACAGTTGGCCAGAATCAATTTNAACAACCAGGACTTGTAACGCAGATAATAGGGNCTGCAAACCATGTCGCTGACATCAAAGCCCAACCGGCGCGCTCCCCGGTGCAGAAAGGTGGTCCCCAGGAGGACCTGAATCTCTTCCGAACGGGGGTGGTTCGCCACATAGCGGGCCAGGGCGGGAAGCGACCCCCGAATGCTGTTCACCGTAAACAGCGCCAGCGATATCCCGTCCAGGGATTGCTCCCGAATCATCTGCGCAAACAGGCAATTGTGCAGGTGAAGCTTTGCGTACCAATCGCCCTTCTTCAAGGATACCCCGTCGGAGGTTACCAGGGGTTCCCCGCTGTAACGCTTGACGACNACGCGAAAAAGATTGCGGTTTTCCTTGTCCACATACTTCAGCCGCGTGCAATGGTAATAGATCTGATCCCAGATGCGCCATGCGGTGAGCAACCCGCCGCCGTTCATGAAAGGGGCTCACCTCCTTGCCCACAATAGTCGCGTGTGAGCTTAGTATGAATGATTCCCACCGCCTCCATTCNGATTCCGGAGTTCCTTCCCCTTTCAGGCCTTCAAGGCGGGCTTGCTCCGCACGATCCCGCCAGCGACGAGGACGAAGATCGTCAGACCGATCGGAACCGTCCAGGCGGGAAGATGCAACGGGAGCAGAACAAACCGCCGCACGATGTCATCCTCGACGATCAGCTGCCCGGCCGTATATCCCAAAATCGCCGCTCCCGCATACATCAGCCAGGGCAGGCGGTTGATCACCAGCGCCACGAGCCTGCTTCCCCACATGATGATGGGAATGCTGAGACCAAGTCCGAAGACGAGCAATCCCAGGTGACCGTGGGCCACCGCCGCCACGGAAACCACATTGTCCAGACTCATCACCAGGTCGGCGACGATGATGGTCTTGATCGCCCCTCTCAGACTCCGCCCCGTGGAAACGTGGGTTCTTCCCCCGTTCTGGGCGAGAAGCCTCATGGCAATCCACACAAGCAACACCGCTCCAAAGGTCATCAGGAGAGGGATGTTCAAAAGCCAAGCGGCGATGCCGGTCAGGGCGACCCTGAGCAGCACGGCGGCGGCCGTTCCCACGGCGATGGCCCTCCGCCTCTGGCGTTCGGGCAGTGTCCGGGCTGCCATGCCGATCACCACCGCATTGTCTCCGCTCAAAACCATGTCCAAAACGATGATATTGACAAGGCCGACCCAAAATGTTGTATCCATCGATACGTTCCTTTCCTGGAAATTGGTTCGGCCATGCAGCACCATGGATCACGGGACGGCACACTCATCAAGAGGAGGATGACATCCGTGCCCATGTCTGTCGGACAAATCCGCTTTCTGCCTTCCTTTTCCGGCTGGTCTTTCACGAGCTCCGACCGCTTGGACCAATTGGAAAGCGGCAAAAGACCTCAGAAGGAGGGGCCTTCCCGCGGACAGCGCACGCGACGAACCAAAAGGACCCCTCCTCCCTGTCAAAAATAGGTGAACTCCTTTTCCTCCCCGGGGACCAGCTGAAGCACCTCCGTCCCCTTTACCGCCGCTTCCACGAGCCGATCCACGTCCAATCGGGACTCGGTCTTCCTCGTCGTCTCCAGATCCGGACGGGTTTTGGGCGACCGGGGCAAGAAAACCGTGCAGCAATCCTCATAGGGAAGAACCGACGTCTCATAGGTGCCGATCTTCTTGGCCAGCGACATGATTTCCTGTTTGTCCATCCCGATCAGCGGACGAAGGACGGGAATATCCACCACTTCATTGATCGCGTTCATGCTCTCCAGGGTTTGGCTGGCCACCTGTCCCAAGCTCTCCCCGGTGACCAAGGCGAGAGCCCCCTCTCGCCGGGCCAGCTGCTGGGAGATCCGGAACATCATGCGGCGCATCACGGTGATGGAATAGGACTCCAGGCACTTCTGGCGAATTTCCGTCTGAATCTCGGTAAAGGGAACGACGTGCAGGCGAATCCGGCCGGCAAAGCGGGTCAGGATCTTGGCAAGATCGATCACTTTCTGCCGGGATCGTTCGCTGGTGTAGGGATAACTGTGAAAATGGACCGCCAGCAGCTCCGCTCCCCGTTTCAGGGACAGGTAACCGGCGACGGGGCTGTCGATCCCTCCCGAAAGCAGGAGCATCACCTTGCCGCTGGTTCCCACGGGAAGTCCGCCCGGCCCGGGCAAGTCATCCCCGTACACATAGGTATACTTGCCCCGGACTTCGACGTGAACCGTCAGGTCCGGACGGTGAACATCCACCTTAAGCCCTTTTACGTTCCGCAAGAGATGGGCNCCCACTTGGCGGTTGATCTCCCCGGAAGAAAGGGGAAAGGATTTGTCCGCACGCTTGGCCGCTACCTTAAACGTACGCGGAAAGGAATCCTGATATTCAACCAAGCGGNCCGCGGCCTCCTTGATGGCCTCCGGGTCGGATTCCACCCGCTCAGCCGGGCTGAAACCCACCACGCCGAATACGTCGCCCAGCTCTCGCAGGACGGAAGCGGTGCGGGACCGATCCGTTTCCACAAAAATGCGGCCGAAGCTCTTGACGACCTTCACTTCGGGGATGCCGGCCAGTTTCAAGCGAATGTTCTGCACCAGTCGGTCCTCGAAGTCGGACCGGTTTTTCCCCTTCAGGGCCAGTTCCCCGTATCGAACCAAAATCACATCGGTATTCACTCTTCACCCCCCTTTCATCACGCGCTGCAATTCGGGAATCACGCGGATCAGTGCCCGGGCGCACTGCTGGATGTCGGACTCTATGGTCTCATGGCTCATGCTGATCCGGATCGCGCCGATAGCAGTCCGATCATCCAGCCCCATCGCCGTGAGCACGCGGCTCGGGGTCTCTTTTTTGGAAGAACAGGCCGATTTGCTGGACACGAAAACATTTTCCCTCTCCAGAGCGTGCACGATCACTTCCGACTTCAATCCCGGAAAGGCCAGACTGAGGATGTGNGGAGCCCCACCCTCGGCCGTGGTATCCCCGTTCACCACAACCCCTTCCAGGCGGGAGGTCACCTCTTGGATCAGCTCCTCCTTCCACCTTTGCCACTTACGGGCCTTCTCCCTCCTCTGCTGAGCCAAGATCGCCGCCTTGGCCAATCCGGCAATTCCCGGCACATTTTCCGTCCCCGATCGGAATCCGTCTTCCTGTCCTCCCCCCGCCAGCAAGGGGTTCAGACGCAGGCTCTCCCGGACGTAGAGGACGCCTACGCCCTTCGGCCCGTGAAATTTGTGCCCGGAAAGAGAGAGCAGATCCACACCCCACCGGGTCGGATTCAGCTCCACCTTCCCGAAGGCTTGAACGGCGTCCACGTGGAAAACCACCTTGGGGCGCGATTTCAAAATCCGTCCGATCTCCTCGATGGGCTGCACCGTTCCAACTTCATTGTTGACATGCATGACGGACACAAGCACTGTGTCGTCGGTCAGGGCCCTTTCCACATCCTCCGCGCTCACCCGACCCAACCGATCCACCGGGAGNTAGGTGACTCGCCATCCCCTCTCCTCCAACTGGCGAAACGCCTGATAAACCGAAGGATGCTCCACTTCGGTGGTGATCAAGTGGCGGCCGCGATTCACAAACTGCTCGGCGACGCCCTTGATCGCCAGGTTGTTCGATTCCGTTCCGCCGGATGTGAACACGATTTCCCGAGGACGGACGCCCAGGGTGCGGGCCACCGCCTCCCGGGCCTCCTCCACCAGCCGGTGGGCCTTGGCGCCGATCCCGTGAAGGGATGACGGGTTACCGTACACCTTTTCCATCACGTCCACCATCACCCGGATCACTTCCGGATCGGTGCGGGTCGTCGCGCTGTTATCCAAGTAGATCATCGCCTCATGCACCCCCTTCATTCGCCCTTTGGGAGCGACGGNTTTCTCCCGTCATGACGACACCCATGATACCACAGGGAATGAACCAAAAAAAGGCGGCTCCTCCAATCGGACTGCTCCCTACCGGCCCCAGGGCCTCCGACCCTACTCCGCTTTGCCCCTGCGCCGACTGGACCCCCTTACGATCAATTCCGAGGGCAGGACGATCTCTTTCTTCAGCCTTTTCTTGTCCGGATTCTCCAATGCATCGATCAACAAGTCCATCGCTTCGACGCCCAATTCGTAGGACAATATGCGCACGCTGGTCAGCGGAGGATGAGTGTATACCATGAGCGGAGTGTCGTTGAATCCCACAACTCCCAGATCTTCCGGGACCCTCAGCCCGTACCGCTCGGCGAACTGCAGCGCCCCCAACGCCAACAGATCATCCGATGCCACGACGGCGTCGAAGGAAACCCCCCGCTCCTTCATTTGGCACAGCGCTTCATATCCATCCTGTTCGGAAAAATCGGCCACTCCGATTCGCTCCTCGACCAGCGGCAATCCGCGCTCGATCAACGCCTGTTTGTATCCGTTCATCCGGTCGATGGTCACCACCAGATCGCTGGCCCCGCTGAGGTAGGCGATCTCCCGGTACCCCTCCTCCAACAGATGAACGGTGGCGTTATACCCGGCCTTCACGTTGTCGTTGTTGACCGAAAGAACCGGTCTTTCCATACACCGGCCGATCACCACGAAAGGGGCCTCTTCTTCGGACAGGGCGGCGATCAGCGGATCCTTCACCCGGGAGGTGGAGAGAATCAGTCCGTCCACCCGCCTCTCCCGCACCAGTTGCAGGCACTTGGACAATTCATCCTCCGGATTGAGGCTGATCGAAAGAAGGATGTTGTATCCCCTCGCCTGCGCCACGGTAGACATGCCCCGCATCACTTCGGAGAAAAAGGGATTGGAAAAGGCCTGATCCGCCCGCCGGGACAGGGCGAACCCGATGGTGTGGGTGTGGCTGCGGGCGAGACTGCGGGCGATGGCGTTGGGCACGTAATTCAATTGCTCCATCGCCCGTTGCACCCGATTTTTCGTCTCCAGGCTGATTCGGTTGCTCCCGGCGATCACGCGGGAGACCGTCGACGGCGACACGCCCGCCAACTTGGCGACATCTTTAATGGTGGCCATTGGTTTCACGTGCTCCTTTTTCGCCGACCCGGAAATCTTTCGGGCCTGGTGCAATCGATTTCACTTTGCATCTCATTATAACACGGATCCCGGCGGCGCACGCGCGGATCGACGCGCCTCTATTTCATCGCCCGGAAAGGATCGGATATAATAGACGGGAGAATCCCTCCCGGGAGAGAGGAGGTGGCGTGATGGACCGCGAAACGATTCGCCTGACCCAGCTGTCCTCCAAAGCGGGGTGAGGGTGTAAACTGGGTCCGGAGGACCTAGCGAACGTTCTCGGCCGTCTGCCCCGTGAAGAGGAAGAACGCGCCGACATCCTCGTCGGTCTGACGGAACCGGATGATGCGGGGGTGGTCCGCATCAGCGACGAATGCGCTCTGGTGCAAACGGTGGACTTTTTCACGCCCGTGGTGGACGACCCTTATGCCTTCGGTCAGATCGCCGCTGCCAACAGCCTGAGCGATATCTACGCCATGGGGGCGGAGCCGCTGACGGTGCTCAACCTGGTGGCTTTCTCCGTGAACAAACTGGACCCGTCCCTGCTGGTCGATATCCTGCGCGGTGCCGCCGACAAGGTGAAGGAGGCCGGTGCCGTCACCATCGGCGGTCACTCCATCGATGATCCGGAGCCCAAATTCGGCCTCGCCGTCACCGGCCAAGTTCACCCTGACCGCCTGTGGCGGAAGGGGGGCGCCCGGCCCGGCGATCAGCTCATCCTGACCAAGCCGGTGGGTGTCGGAATCCATACCACGGCGATCAAGCGTGGAGCGCTGCGGGAAGAAGAAATCGAACGGGTCACCCGGGTCATGGCCACCCTCAACCGGGATGCGGCACGGGTGATGCGTTCCTACGAAATCCACGCCTGCACCGACGTGACCGGCTTCGGCCTCCTCGGTCACGCCTTTGAGATGAGCCGGGCCGGACAAGTGGGATTGGAAATCGACGCCGGGGCGGTGCCCGTCCTGCCCCGGACCGAGGAGCTGGCCCGGGCCGGCATTGTCCCCGGGGGAACGCGGGCCAATGCCCGATGGCTGGCCGATCGCCTCTCCTTTTCCGAAACCGTCGATGAGGTGATGCGCACCATCCTTTGCGACGCCGTCACTTCCGGCGGCCTGCTGGCGGCCGTGCCGGAGGAACAGGCCGTTCGCCTGCTGGAAGAGCTGCACCGAAACGGAGTCGTGGAAGCGCGGATTATCGGCCGGGTGGTGGCTGATCACCCGGCACACATCCGGATCACCGGATAAACCGCATCCTCGGGGCCGTCGGAAACACGAGCCGGCGGCCCCGCTTTTTGCCTCTCTTTCCCATCTTCGCTATGATGAAAAAAAGAGCACAGTGGGTGTGACCATGCCGACGAAACAACAACAACAGGCACTGAGACGATTGCCGGCGGTACATCTCCTCCTCGAACATCCGGCGCTGTCTTCTTTTCTGGAACGCTTTTCCCGGAAGACGGTCGTGGAGATCGCCAACGAGGTGCTGGCGACGGAGCGCCGCCGCATGATGGAAANCGATGATCCCATCCCGCCCGATCCCGAAAGGATCGTCGCGCGCATTGCGGAAACCCTGGACAGCCTGACCGCCCCCCGCCTCCGCCCCGTCATCAACGGGAGCGGCATCGTCCTCCACACCAACCTGGGACGGGCGCGACTGAGCCAAGCGGCTCTTCGGGCGGTCCAGGATGTTGCCCTCTCCTATTCCAACCTGGAATACCGTTTGCACACGGGTCAACGCGGGTCCCGCCACGAACACGTCGAAGCGGTCATCCGGCGCCTGACCGGCGCCGAAGCCGCCCTGGTGGTGAACAACAACGCGGCGGCGGTACTGCTCGTCCTGCGCACCTTAGCCCTCGGTCGCGAGGTGATCGTCTCCCGTGGGCAGATGGTGGAGATCGGCGGCTCCTTCCGGGTATCGGAAATCATGCGGGAAAGCGGCGCACGGTTGGTGGAAGTGGGAACGACCAACAAAACCCGCCGGGAAGATTACGAGGGGGCGATCTCCGGGGAGACGGCTCTGCTCATGAAGGTGCACACCAGCAATTTCAAAATCATCGGGTTCACCGAGAGCGTCTCCCGGGAAGAGATGGTGGAGATCGCACGAAAGCACGACATCCCCTGTTACGAAGACCTGGGCAGCGGCGTCCTTTACGACCTGCGCGCCCGGGGGATCGGAGAAGAACCCACGGTCCAGGAGTGCCTCCGGGCGGGGGTGGATCTGGTCAGCTTCAGCGGGGACAAACTCCTCGGCGGCCCCCAGGCGGGGATCATCGTGGGCAAGAAAAAGTGGATCGACGCCTTGAAAAAAAGTCAGTTGCTCCGCGCCCTGCGCGTGGACAAGATGACCCTGGCCGCCCTGGAGGCCACTCTGCTTCATTATCTGAACCCGGAGGAAGCGGCCCGGGAAATCCCCGTTCTCCGGCAGATCCTGAAGAAGCCCGAAGAGATCCGCGCTTCGGCGGAGCGGCTGAAGGAGCGGCTGCAAAATGCCCTCGGGGAGGATCTGCAGCTGGAGGTGATTCCCACCGCGTCGGAGGTGGGAGGCGGGTCGCTGCCCGGGGTGGAACTTCCCAGCTTCTGCCTCTCCACCTCCCATCGCCGCATGCCCGTCCACCGGCTGGAAGAAGAACTCCGTCGCGGAAATCCCCCGGTGATCGGTCGGGTTTCCAAGGACCGGCTCCTTTTGGACCTGCGCACGGTGGAGGAGGAGGAACATCCCCACATCGAGGCCGCCTTCCGCCGGGTGCTGGAAGGTCAAAACGGCCGCAAAAACTAAGCCCCGCCTGTTTTTGTCCGGCTGGACCGAGTGGGTCGGCGGCCAACCCTCTCCACCCGCTTGCGACGAAAAATGAGGAGGAGGATCGCTCCATGAGCGTCTACGCCTTTTCCGCCCGGACCATCGCCGGGGAGGAAAAATCCCTGTCCGATTACGAAGGACGCATTCTGTTGATCGTCAACACGGCGAGCCGCTGCGGATTCACGCCCCAATACCGGGAACTGCAGGAACTTTATGAAACATACCGGGACCGGGGACTGGAGATTCTGGCTTTCCCCTGCAACCAATTCGCCAACCAGGAGCCGGGATCGGAGGAGGAAATCCAAAAGTTCTG
>JGI1652J44930_10000398_pt1 | contig 17176 bp, 12 predicted proteins | sample NewIslsDNAsample_FD_44930 | JGI IMG/M metagenome (IMG submission 44930)
TCCGTCTCGAGCCACCATATTAAAGATGCCGGTCTAGCTCAATTGGTAGAGCAACTGACTTGTAATCAGTGGGTTGGGGGTTCAAGTCCTCTGGCCGGCACCATCCAATATGGAGGGGTAGCGAAGTGGCCAAACGCGGCGGACTGTAAATCCGCTCCCTTTGGGTTCGGCGGTTCGAATCCGTCCCCCTCCACCATTTATTTATAGGGGCATAGTTTAATGGTAGAACAGAGGTCTCCAAAACCTCAAGTGTGGGTTCGATTCCTACTGCCCCTGCCAAGAACGCATACTAATTATGGCGGTTGTGGCGAAGTGGTTAACGCACCGGATTGTGGCTCCGGCACTCGTGGGTTCGAATCCCATCAACCGCCCCTTACATAGATGTGAGTAGCGGTGGGCTATAGCCAAGGGGTAAGGCAACGGACTTTGACTCCGTGAGCGCTGGTTCGAATCCAGCTAGCCCAGTCAACTTCATGCGGAAGTAGTTCAGTGGTAGAACACCACCTTGCCAAGGTGGGGGTCGCGGGTTCGAGTCCCGTCTTCCGCTTCACTTTTTTTAATTTATATAATTTTTTATTGATATCTTATTATAATTTCATTAGAATTGAATTATCGTATTCTTTTATGCTTGGCGGCATAGCCAAGTGGTAAGGCAGGGGTCTGCAAAACCCTTATCCCCGGTTCGAATCCGGGTGCCGCCTCCATATACATTAGAAACATGCCGGAGTGGCGGAATTGGCAGACGCACAGGACTTAAAATCCTGCGGAGGGTTTAACCTCCGTGCCGGTTCGAGTCCGGCCTCCGGCACCATTTTTGAAATGTCTCACTTAAAAGTGGACATAAATCAATTTGATACTTCCTTTTATTTGTCTTATGCCGGTGTGGCGGAATTGGCAGACGCGCGAGACTCAAAATCTCGTGTCCCTTTGGGACGTGTCGGTTCGACTCCGACCACCGGCATTAAAAATGCGTAAATACAGCGTTACTGATTTTGTTTCGCACATTTCATGGACATATGATTAGAGTAACACCGTCTTTCTTTGAAGCACACAAACAAAGGAAGACGGTTTTTTATTATCTTGAAAAGAGCTTTATCACATGATAAAGCTACGAATTTTAATGGAGTAAATCAATATTGCTCTAGAGTTAGTGATTATTTTAATCAATAAGAAAGAGGAATTTGAGTTTGTAAGCTCAATTCCTCTTTTTCTTTGTTATTACACATTTTTAAACTTTAGAAACCACAAAACTCCTCCTATTGCTAGCAGCCCTGTTGTTGCTACGACACAAGCAACTACCGCTTTTTTATTGATTCCAGATTCTTCTTTTTCTTTATCTACGTTTTTCTTTTCAGCTTTTTTATCATTTTTATTTTCTTTCACAGCATCTTCTTTGTGATTTTCGACGTTCTTTTCATTTTTCACGTCATTAGAGGATTCCTTTTTTACTTCAGGAGTTTCGGTTTCTGATTTGTTTTGTGAAGTTTCGTTAGTTTTTGTTACATTCGCTCTTTCAGATACAGACGTTGATTTTTGCTGCTTAGTTTGTGCTGTTGGTTTTGTTGGTTTGCTAGTCTGTGTTTTGATTGTTTCTGTTGCGTTGATCTTGTTGGTTTATCAGATTGTGCCTTTTTTTGCTGATTTGTTGATGTTGAGCCGCTTGTTTTTTTAGGCTCATTTGATTTTTTCGGTTGATTATTTTGGGATTTGGAATTGTCTTGTTTCGGTGGATTCGATTCTTTCTTTTTTAACACAGTGTATACCGTTAAATTTGCTTCTCCATAGTTAGAATTAGGAAGACCGACTACAAACTTTTGTCCGCTATATTCCACAACTTTATTAGTTAATCCTGTGATCCTAAATAGATTTCCATCTTCTAGATAAAAACCAAAAACATAATTCTTACATAATCCAGTCGCTCTTGACGCTTTATCAATCGATGTGTGTTTGTCAGACACTATGGTTATGCTGCATTCTGCTCTTTTCACTTCCTCTTCCTCTTCTGCTTTAACAGTTAACAATTGGAATGGACTAAAAATAATTAAACTTAAAATCACAATCATCATATGTTTAGATAGTTTCATCGATGTTCCTCCAGTTCTAGTTGTTATCTTACTAACAATCGGTTATTATTTTTCTATAACATATATCGGAAAAATGAAGAAATTCTAAATTCTGATTAATTAAATAAAATAGAAAATAACTTTTGAATAGTGAAATAACAAAAGATAAACTGTTTGAAATACTACATTTTATAACTGAATCATTTGAAGGAAAAGGATTATTTTATTTAGGGATATAATGTATAATCGCAGGATTTATGTAAGAGCAAAAGAAAAGTTAACTTATTATTATGCGTTTTTCGACATTTATATAAAAACAGACATGAGGTGATACGATTTTTTTAAAAACAACAAATTATTATATTTGAAGACTGCTTTACCATTACAATTCCTAATACATAGAAGTATATTTTAATAACTATTTGCGGAGCTGATAATGGATAAGGAGCCATTCAAAGTGATGCTTTCGAAGAATAGATAGGAATAAATCGTTGGAATGTACTGCAAAATGTAATCAATCAATACGATCTGACAGTTGAAGATAATACTTATCAAATAATTGAAATGTCTGGACGTACGATAGCAAATGTTAGTGGAAAATGTTTGAAGTTTGGCTAATTGTCAAAAACGAGAAAATGTTACTTGTAACTTGTATAGGTACAAAAAAAGATATTGAAAGTTTGATACCTAAAAAAAGAGGTGGTTAAAAATATTTCAAAAATCCAAAAACCCGAACCGCCTACAGAGAAAATTATCGAATAGATGAATAGCAATCGATAAATCAGCTGTTTTTTATTGGATGAAATGGCAGGGCAATCAGTAATGTTAGATGGATTGATGGATATTTTTATCAAAATAAATTACTTAATTTTTCATTAAGTTTATCCATCAATTAATTGTTTCTTTTTAAAAAAGGTTGACCACATATATGTTCAAACAAGAAAATACTGACAAAATGCAATAAAGGAGCCAAGAAAGGCTCCTTATGTTATTTGGAAAGCTTCGGATGCTTATTTAAAATGTAATAACCGGTTTAATGGTTTTGCCTGATTTCATATCGTCAATGGCTTCGTGCAATTTTTCGAACGGATACCGTTGAATTAATTTATCAAACGGAAATTTGCCTGCTTTGTAATATTCAATAAGTTCTGGAATAAAAAGTTTTGGAATCGAATCGCCTTCAACCACTCCGATAATCGTCCGGTTCGGTGGAATGAGTTCATCGTGAATGTTTAGTGTCGTATCCGGCCCTACTCCGACGACGGCCATTACCCCGCGTGCTCGGAGAGAGCGAATTCCTTGTAAAATCAATTCTGGCACTCCGGTTGCTTCCAGTACATATTCGCTGCCGTTTCCAGTGATCTTGTAAATTTCTTTAACTGTGTCTACTTCTTTTCCGTTGATGGTATGGGTTGCCCCGAGTTCTTTTGCGAGTTCTAATCTTTCTGGAATGATGTCAACTGCGATGATATTTTTGGCACCAGTAAGTTTCGCTGCCATTACGCCGCTTAATCCGACACCGCCGCATCCGAAGATAACGATCGATTCACCGAACCCCGGTTTGAGTTTGCGCAAAACGGTGCCTGCACCCGTTTGAATCCCGCATGCCAAAGGTCCAAGCAGCTGCAAATCAACGTCTTTATCCACTTTTACGACATTATTCGTATGCGCAATCGCGTACGTTGCTAGTGAAGATTGTCCGAATAAAGCAGCGACTTTTTGTTGATTGGAGCGGGAAAGTCTTGTTGTTCCATCAAGAAGAGCTCCTCCAAAATTTAATTTGCCAAACTGTTCGCAAGCAGCCGGATGGCCTTCCAGGCAGCTTTTGCATGAATTGCAGTAGGAAAACGAAATGACGACATGATCGCCTGGCTCAAAATCGACGACGCCCGGACCCACTTTTTCAACTATTCCAGCTCCTTCGTGTCCTAAAGCAATCGGCAAAGGGGTTTGAATATGTTGGGCCTGTACGCCCAAATCGGTATGACAGACGCCTGTACCGACCATTTTAATTAAGACTTCATTTGCTTTCGGTTCGTCCAATGACACTTGTTCTACAACGATCTCTCCACCGGCTTCATGCACAACGGCCGCTTTTACTTCCATATTTGTTCGCTCCCTTATAGTTAAAATGATTCTTTAAAGATTTCCATAATAATAAATTCCCCTTTTTTATCGAAAAAATAACAGAATTTTTTGTTGATTTATGTACAAATGGAAATAAAACAAGTGTTCCCTGACGATATGTTGACACTTCCCTATGCTAAAATTAATTTGAAAATTATTTTAATTTGGAGTGAAAAGTTTGGAAAAGATCTCACGGTTACTGCGAATTATTAATTTAATTCAATTTAGACCTGGAATAACAGCTAAAGAGTTAGCAGAAATTTGTGAAACAAGTGAAAGGACTATTTACCGTGATTTAAATATTTTGAACATGGCAGGCATTCCGATTGTAAACAGCGGAAAAGGGAAAGGTTATCGGTTTACAACAAATTTTATGCAATATCCTATTGATTGGAATGACGATGAATATAATGCATTTCGCTTACTTCCAATATTACTTCCGGAACAGTATCAAACGACTGCTTTTCATTCAGCGTATGAAAAAGTAATGGCTGCTCACGCAGCAGAACAGGTGAAAAGAAAAAAATCTATTTCTGAGATTTCAAAAATCTTTCATATTGGCAAATCGATTGGCGATGCGAAATTTGAAGATATTTTTTCCCTTATTAGTGAAGCGGTTTTATCAAGGCGTTCAATCAAAGCAATCTATCATACGCAAAGCAGAAATGAAACTACAGAGAGAAAAATTGATCCTTATTATATCGTGCCTCGAAATAACCGCCTTTACGTGATTGGATATTGTCATAGTAAAAAAGATGTGCGAACGTTTCGATTGACTCGATTTCTTGATGTAAAAATACTAGATGAAACGTTTACAAATGAGCATGTAAAATTGGAAAAGTATTTTGAATCTACATGGTCTGTAATTCGCGGTGCAAAAAAAATTCATTTTAAAGTAAAGTTCAGTAAAAATGTGGCTCGTTACATTAAAGAAGAAGAATATAACGTTACTCCTATAATGAAAGAGTTATCGGACGGCAGCCTTTTGTTTGAAGTAACCTTAAATGATGATTTTGAATTCATTCAGTGGATTATGCAATATGGACCGGATGCTGAAATTCTTGAACCGGAAGAATATAGACAACGATTAAAAGATACGTTGAAAGATTGGGTGAAAATGTATGAATCATCGAATCATTGATTCGAGAAGAAGTCTATATAAAATGCTTTATTTTCTCACAATTGGGTTTAAAAAATGGGAAAAAGAAAAAATAATACCTGATGAAGTTTATACTGGGATGAAATTAATGGTTTACGAATGTGCAAAAAACAACAAAAAACCTCCGGCAAATATTCAAGAGCTAGCGAAAATTTTAACACTTCCATCAAAACAATGGGGAATATTAGACGTTGAACGTATCTTTCCTCCAGATGCCAGTTTATTGGATAAAGAATATGGAGTGACAATAGAAGCGGAAGATTTTTTAGAAAATATCGAATCAACCGAAGAATACGAACAGTCAATTATGAAACAGATTTTAATTACGAGTAGAAAAAAAACACTTGATAGCGATTATCGTTCAATTCGAGCGTTTCTTTCTAATCCAAATCATTCGGTTATTACATATCACAAATTATACGATTTCGTGTATAGAAATGTGAAAGATGCCCAATTTCAAAATTTAGTTTTTTCTTGCTATGAAGAAATAGTTAATATCACTAATTACAGAAAGTGTCCAAATTGCGGTTGGACATTGGAATGGAGAAAAGGGAATTGGCGCTGTAATAAAGAAGATGTGTGTCATTTTGTTAGTGACGTTCAAGATGTTTCTTCTTTTGAAATGACTGATGAAAAATTGATGCGAATGACTCCTGGTATTCAGAAATATGTTTTGTTACCTGGAATGTCAGAACAAAATATTGCGAAAAAACTAAGAAAAAAGGGTTATACCGTAACGATGTATCCAAATATTGATGAATACGATATTCGAATTGAATTAAAGAATCAAGTAATAATGATCGATGTAAAAGATTATAGAAACCCTTGGCAATTGGCAAATTATTTAAACAATCTGCATCAGTCAAAAATAGACAGCAACGTTTTGTATGTAATTCCTGATTATCGAGTGCAAATGATATCTCAATATCAAAAAAAAGTTAAAAATTATCTACGTAATGAATTAAAAAAAATAATCAAAATCTATTCGGAATCAGAAATCATAAAATTATTAGAGGTTGAGGAAAATGAGGAAAAAATTAAATGAATTTGAACGGATTCGCTCTATTGTGGAATTCTTGACAAAAAATGAAGAAACTTCTGATGTTATACAAACGATAATCCATGTGGAACTGATGGCAGTTGGATGTCATTTAATTGATAAAAACATCAATTTATATGATGCTTGGTCACTTCTAACTGGATACGATGAACCGATCATACCAAAAAATGTCGATAAAAAAATTATTGCTAGATTAAGGATATTGTTTTCGCGATTTGTTGGCCAGTCATATTGGGAAAAAGAAATTGAAAAATATAGGGAAGTCCCCCGAAAATATCGGTTAATTGATATATCAAATCAAGGGAGTTTCACTTTTTTGAAACCAACCTTTGATCCAGATCGAAAAGAAGTGTATGAAGAAATATTAAAAAATCCAATTTCGAAAACAGAAAACAAATTAGAATTTGCTTCCGCTGGCCCATTTACGTATTCCAGAGTTATTGAAAATAAAGAACATCATTTTTATGGGGAAATTCCTAGCAATTGGATAAAAAAGAACAAACGATTAAGACGTTATAATCCAAAAAGTCATGCTTATTTTGATCTAAATTTTGATTGGTTAAAAATAGCAAAGGAAATGGACTTGCAAATTCAAAGTGAAACGAATGAATGGCAAAAGCGATCGAAAAATATTCGATTGATTTCTAAAGATAAATCTCGGCAGCAGTTTGTATACAAAGGTGTTCAACATATCGTGGGCGGTTTGGCAGCTGGAAAATCGACTTTTCGAATGATAAACACCTATTGGCTCGTTCGAAAAAAAGGTCTTAAAGTTGGAATGATAGAAAACAGTGTTGCTCAAGTAAATGAACGAGTTCAAGAATTAAGGAAATTGGGAATTCGCGCTGTACCAATTATAGGAATAAAAGAAAGAAAAAAACATTTAAATAATTATTTATCAAGTCAACGTGTTCATTCGGTAGAAGACTTGCTAAGCCATGATACAATTGCTAGTTTATCTGATATTTGCATTATTCAATCTATAAGCGAAGATATAAGAAAAGATGAAAAAATATTCTACCCTTGTAAAAGTTTGTATCAAGGAATATATAAAAGGAAAAATCGCAAATTATGTCCCTTGTCCTATATGTGTGGAGTATACAAAGATTGGTCAGAATTAGTTGATGCAGAAGTTTGGGTAACAACACCAAGTGCAACGTTACACTCCAGAATACCACCAATGATTGATCCATATGAACGTTTGATTTATGAAGCAATGTACGATTTACTTGACGTTATATTTGTTGACGAAGCTGATATCGTTCAAAAACTTTTTGAAGAAGCATTTTTAAAAGAGCATGAAGCATTTGGAAACCCAGAAAACTTAGTAGAAAAATTAGTAAAACAATTGGATGAGATCCGAGGAAATTATGGGTTAGCTGACAATCATTTATTAGTCCAATGGAGGAAGAACTTATACCATCTTCAAGAATCCATTTGGTCTTTATATGCTGCTATTAAAAAGTCAAAAAAAACTCGAAGCTTTTTAAAAAATCAAGTAATTTACTTAAACTATTTAATTCACGATATTTCAAAAACTATAACAAAAAATGATGATGAACAAGAAAAAGTTGCTGAATTGATGAGACAGTTCGTAAAAAAAGCGAATTATTTAAGTATCGGAAATTCCGAAGAAAGACTTCACAATTTAATCAATGTTTTATCTGACAAAGAGAAACGGAAATTAATTGATGATTGGCTTCAAAACATTTCTAAATTAGTATCAATTAACGAAAAAGTAGAAGTGCTTTATTCAAAAATCGAATTTTTTGTGTATCTAGCTCATATTGAAAATTCGTTAAAATATATATTACATTTTTATACAATAGTCCAAAAGTATTTAAATAGCGATGTAGAAGTTCCTTTACTCCATCAAATACATGATTTTATACCTTTTATTAAAGAAGCAATGACTGCTGTCATGTTCGGGTATCGTTACGAAACTGAAGAAAGTAAGGAAACGGGACAATTTAAAATTATTCAATATTTAGCCGTTGGCAGAGAGTTATTAACAAGATGGTCAACAATATACGAAAATGCCGATGAAAAGATCGGTCCGGCAGTCGTGTTACTTTCGGGAACAAGTTATGCTCCAAAATCATTACATTATCATTTAGAGTTGGAACCGAATTGGTATATTCAGTCGTCTCAAACTGTTTCAAATTTAACACAACATTTTTTAGAAATTCGAGATTCGGAAAATAATGAAGAGGTAATAAACGTATCAGGGGTATTTGATCCAACAAAGAGGAATACAAATTTGAAAAAAATTGTTGGATATCTATCAAATAAGATAGAACTAGAACTAGAATACTGGAAAAGTAAAGGAGAAGAGCGAAAAGTCTTATTACTTACGAATTCATATGATGATGTAAGTGTTGTTGGTGAAGCTTTGATAGAACAGCCATTATGGAATGGGAGATATCGATTGTTATCTCAAAACAATAAAAACGATGAAATATGGTTTCCAAGAACAAATATTGAGCGGTTTGTCGATACGGAAGCGGACATTTTGGTGGCGCCGATTTTATCGATTAGTAGAGGATACAATATTTTGAATAAGGATAGGACGGGAGCTTTATTTGGTTCAGCATTTTTCTTAATAAGACCATACCCAGTTCCAAACGATTTAAGTTATTATGTTCAAATTCTTCATGGAACGTTGCCTATTTATTTAGAAGAAATTCAAAAGGAAGGTTTACATTATGTAGAAGCGATGAGAAAACTGCGAAAGCGTAGCCGCGGACATTTTGAATATTTGTATGAAAAAGCTGATTTTTGGTCGCTATTATCAAAAAAAGAAAAAATAGTGTTATCTTGGTACACTTTTATCCCTATATGGCAAACGATAGGCCGATTGATGAGAGGTGGAAAAGACGCACGAATTTTTTATTGCGATGCAAAATTTATGGATAAAGGAAACGGTAATCTGTCTATGATTGAATACTGGAGTAAGATGATGTCAGAAAATGAACAAGATTCTATATTTTTATCTTTATACGAACCATTTGTAAATAGTATTAAACAACTTAGGAAGGTGGAAATTTTTTGAAGAAGATCGATGAATTGGAATTATTCAGTTTTCGAGTAGATGAACGGTTATTTGAAAATGAAACAATTTATTTATTGTATTTACCAGAATCATGGAGAGAATGGATTGAGAAAGATAAAGAAGGATTTCAGTTAAAAGTAAAGCCTAAAAATTTAGGTAAAAAGTTGCAAGTATTATTTCCAGCAATATTTCATGTGAGTTGGGAAAATCATGAACCGTGGATTTATGCAAGTGAAGAAATTAATACTGAAATGATTAAATCAATATGTTTACATTGGCTGTCTAATGAATTTTCACATTCTTTGTCAGAATTACCAGATGATATTCAAAATGAAGTTCTAGTTTGGAAACTTACCACGATGAAAGATTTATATTGGCAAGAGACTTGGAACTTTAATTGGATTCCTGGATTAATTGCCGGAAAATTCGCTAAACAAAAACATTATTTGAATATTCAAGATGGATTTGAAGGAAATATTAGGTTTTATCATGTTTATTTCCAGAACAATCATGAATGTATGTCAGAACCTATTCGAAAAAAAGATAAATCAGGTTATTTTTCATATGTGATTCGTCTTTCATTAAAAACACGCGGAGGTTTGCCGGAACCTTACATACTTAACGTATCTTTTGGAATCAGGAGGTTTCTACAAAAGAAACCTTATAATACCTCAGATATTAGTAATCGTGTAAAAGGGTCAATTTTAGTTCATGTTAAAAATCCATTCATAGATAATGAAGCAAATGGTATGTCTTTTATTCAATTAAAGTTTAAAAATGTAAAGGGCAAGGTGAAATGGGCGGGAAAAGAAGATGAATTATTTGCTGATATATTACCCGTTTCTATTCAACCTCAAGAAATTATAGCAAATCCTATATCATATATGAATCATGAACCTTTCACAGCATTAGTTGTTTACAGTGACTCTGTATTTCGTTCAAAAGATAACTTAAGCAAGGTGTTAAGTGGTATTGGGTTACCGGAAAAGTTTTATCTGTTTGATTATTTTAAAGAAAAATTTCCAAATTTAACCCAATTGGACAAATGTTTGAATATTTATAAACGAAAAGATGCAATTGGAAACAAGGTTTTACCATTACAACATCATTTTTCTCCGAATAAGCAAATTATGCTGGAATTTTGGACAAGTGAAGAAATGTTTGAAGAAATAATGAAAATATATATAGAGAATCAGATCGTTATTCAAGATAATAAAAGTCACTATTACTTAAATTCAGAGCCTCCAATAAATTTAAATATTGATTGTTTAGGTCCACAATTAATTACAGCACTGGAAAATACGGATGAAAACCAAGCGACTAAAAAGCGGATTAAATTGATAAATAAGTTAGCTGACAAAAAAGAAAGAACAAATATTTCAATGGCTTTCGTTGAAATCGAACAAAAAGAATATTACAAAGAAAAAACCGACCCTAAACACGTTAATCGTTTAAGTTTAGCTGCTACAAACCGAATATCACAATTTATTCATCCTTTACGTGAAGATGAAACAGAGAAAGAAAGGAAAAACAGATTGATTAATAGTTTTTTCGATCTTGTTGCCGATTATGGATTCCTCCCAAAAAGAATGCAGAACATAAACGAAGAATTATTGATTCTTGGTTTTAGACTAATAAAGTTAGGTACTGCATATTTACCTGCTATATCCAGAATATATAAAAATGACGTGAAAATACGTTTATTTAGTTATAATGAATGGTTAACGATTCCGGAAGCTTTAATATTGACTAGTCAAGAACCTAAAGTCATCAATCAACCAAAAAAATACAATGAAGAAGACAAAAAATATCTATCTTTTTTGAAACGGGTTGTGAGTGAATGCTTAGAACAGTTTTCATCAGAAATTGTCGTTTTGCTTGATGCGAGTTTAAGAAGATTAAGATGGATTGAATTGCAAAATCGGCATCTCGATATACATCGTTTACCGTTTCAGCTACAACATCCAGATGCAGAAAAGAGAGTAAAGGTTGTCCGAATAAGTAAAGAAGAGGATGTTTCGCAATATAGAATCAATCCAAAAGGTGTAGTGAAATTAAATAAAAATCAAGGATTATTTAAAGACGAAAATGCTGGAATATATTATTCCGTGGGAGCGCGACCAACATTCATGCAAACATTGTTAAAAACACAGAAGTATAATCATCCTAATAAATTAATTTTTCAACAGAGAATCATTGAAATAATTCCATTAGGTATAAGCGATGAAGACGAACGAGACCGGATAGCTTTGTTAGTCCATAATCTGCGAAAATTGAATATTGCATATGATGCGCATACAAATTTCCCGTATCCGTTAGATATTTTGAAATCGTTAAAAAAATATTTTTACAAGCATGAAAGCAATGATGTTGAAAATCAGGAAGCAGATGCATTTGAAGATTGGATCCGTGTAGACGAAAATGATCAATTAGTTTTTGAATTAAGTTGAAGTTTCCATTATGTAAATGAAACATGTTACTAACATCAAAGCGTTTAATCTTAAAATTCAAAAGAAAAGAGGGAATTATCATATGGACAAACAATATATAAAAAACACAATTAACTCAAGATCGCTATATTGATTTTGCATTTGAACGATACAGACAGTTTAAACAAAGTTCGTCATATGATGAAAGTTACAAGTATGAAATTTTATCTGAATTAAATACTTATCTTCAGAATGTGGAAATTACTTCCGAAAATGTTGTTGAAATTATCAATAAATTAAGGGAAAGCAATCCGAGTTCTGGATCTTTTGTTTTTTGGAGCAATTTAAGTGATTTACATGAATATGCAAGCGAGTTTCCAGAAGCAGCAGCGGCTGGATTAGAAGCATTATATAAAAATGAGGATGTTCCCTTGAATGAACGAATTGAAAGTTTTCGAAACCGAGCTAAAGAAGCAAACCCGAATATACGATTAGGTGCTCCGTTATTTGGTTACATGCTCGCTGCATACGATTATCAAAAATATCCTTTATATAAAAAAGAAGTATTTCAACACGTTAAAAAAGTATTTGGTATTAAAACCAAACTTCGTTCCGTCAGTGAAAATTATCAAGATTTTTATGATCTATGTAAAGTTGCCCAACAATATTTCACTGCCAAAGGACACACGGTGAATTTGCTTGATGTTCAAGATTTTTTCTATTGCATTACGAAAAAAGATTCAGTTAAAACCGAATGTGCAGTAGATTTTCTCTTTTATGTATCAAATAAACTAAACGAATTTAAGCAAGATACGCAACGATTCATTCATGAAATTCGCCAACTGGATCGAAAAATACTGGAGAAAAAAAGAAAATCATATGAAAACACGGAAAAAATCAACAAAATTCGTTACCATATTTTAGATTACATATTAAACAATCAAACGATTGTGCTGGAAGAAATCGAACAAATTAAAAACGAAGTGAGTCGACAATACGATACAAACATTCTTCAGTCTTGGAAAAACTTTACGATTTTGTTTCCTCTTTATTATGATTCGATTGAAGAGAAAGTGAAAATTTGTCTTTCTCATATACATGAAGCGATTCGAAAACTAGATGGCTTAAAAAATATAGAGTTGGAAGACGAACACGTAATGAAAGATTTTAATTGGAAACAAAATTTTGGCCGTATACCCAAAAAAACAGAAAACACATCGAACAGCAGCTCAGCTTTATTTCGGAGTTTTTGAAAATAAAATTATTTATGGAATGATGTATGGTTCAGAACATCCAAAGCATGGAGAAGAATATTTAACATTACATCATAATGCTGAAGAATTTACGTATGAAGAAATGCGAAAAACATTTGATAAAGTTATTCCAATCTTTATTAAGGATAGTGAGAAAAGTGATGAAGTCATCCGAGAGCCGCTTGGAATATTTTCTTCACTAGAGGAAGCGGATTGGGCATTTGATTTTGTAAAAGAATCATTAAATAAGCTTGGAATTAACAATCCGGGAGATGAACGAGTAGTTTTCACATATCCTCGAATGCGAAGTTTTCACGTCGATTTTGCGGGATGGCTCATTATCGGATTTCAAAAAGGGGCAAATCAAGAAACAGAAATGAAGATTGTTCTCCTTGACGATGGCACATTGGGTTTGAATTATGTCAAAGTTCCTTTTAAAACGGAAGCAAATGAACCTGCCGCTTCACTTGTGTATTGTCCATTAGAAGATTTTCAAAATAGTGAGCAATTACAAAACATATTTAATGAAACGTTAGTTTTTGTGAAAGAAAAGTTTAAAAACGCAATGCGAAGTCAATATCGTAAATCAAATAAACCGCAGCTTGAAGCAGCCGTTTTTGATAAAAATGAAAGAAAAAAGTTGTTTGCCGAAGGTTTGTTGGAAACATCAGAAGAGATGATTAATCAAAAATTAGAATTGCAATCAATGCAAACAGAAGAAAACAAAATGAAAGTTCCAACGATTTCTTTTGAACGAGAAATAGATGCTGAACAACTTTATTTCGAAAATAAAGAAGTGTTGTTGAATCAAGTAAAAACTGCTTTGAAACATGGAAAACATATTATCCTTATTGGGCCGCCTGGAACGGGAAAATCTAAATTAGCAAAAGAAATTTGTAAAGCGTATCAAGCGGAATACAAAATGGCGACTGCAACTTCAGACTGGTCTACGTATGAAACTATTGGCGGATATCGACCGAATCGTGATGGAACATTGTCATTTAAACCAGGATTGTTTTTGAATTGTTTTAAAGATCCAGAAACATTTTTGCCACGAAATCAATGGCTTATCGTCGATGAAATCAATCGCTCCGATATCGATAAAGCATTTGGTTCATTATTTTCAGCTTTGACAGGGGATGAAGTGACACTCAATTTCCAGTCAGACAGTGGAAAAACGATTGTATTAAAACCTCAGCAAGATGAATATGTCACAGTGAACGATTTTGAATATATTATTCCAAATGATTGGCGAATGATCGGTACGATGAATACAATGGACAAGGCTTCGTTATATGAGATGAGTTATGCATTTATGCGCAGATTTGCGTTCATTCCTGTAGGTGTACCTAGAAACGTTGATGTGTCGTTAATCGAAATCTATCTTGATTTATGGAACATTGCTGATTATCCATACAAAGAAGATCTTGCGTTTATTTGGGAAAATATCAATTATTATCGTCCAATTGGACCTGCGATCGTTGAAGATATTGCAAACTATACGACAAACAGTGGAGATTTTACTTCAGCGATGATTTTATATGTTCTTCCTCAATTTGAAGGAGTTATGGATCAGGACATTCTTGAATTTATCGAGCGAATCAGTCAATTGCAAAGTATTGATAAAAAACGGCTTTTGCATTTTTGCCAAGACTTTTTCCACGTGAAGGTGTAATCGATGAAGAAAAGTGCGGAAGAATTATTGGAAGAAATCAGTGATTTTTTAGTGATTTATTTAAAATCCGGCCATATTCATTTGAATTCGTTTCTTTCGAAAACGGATTTGGCGATATCAAAGATGGAGCAATTGTTAAAAATTCATTTTTTGCTGCAAGAAGAAGTAAAAGACTTTGTGAGAGTGTTGCCGGAGTCCATTCGGAATATCAAAACATCGACGAAAGTAATACAAGAATCTTATTACGGTGAAATTAGAGGGCCAATTCATTGGAACCGAACATTATACGAGCGGTTAAAAGGCAATTACAAGGATCGACTTATTTTTTCAGTCAAGGAGCGGAATCGAGAGTATGCGATCAAAGAAAATCTCGTTTTACTAGAGCTCATTCGGACGTTACATTCGATACTTTTCTATGAATTAGATAGCAATCATTTAGAGAGATATAGTTGGTTTAAAGATTGGGTTTACTTAAAAAACGTGCTGAATCATTTGCTTCAGAAAAACGTTTATTTATCTCGCGTGGCACAAAACGAGGTGTCAGTTACCGACAGAATGATTATTAATACGATGAAACATCGTAGTTTTCTATACAAACAAGCAGCAAAAATATTGCAGCAATATCGAAAGATCATGTCTGGAGAAATGAATAAATTTGAAATCCAAAAGCTTTTACGAGAAACGTTTATTCAGCCACAAGAGGAAGAGGTCCTGTTTGAACTGTATTGGGTTATAAACTTGATCAAGCAAAATACGCACAATGCTGAACTTCATTTGATAGATGGTACAAATAATTTAGTAGCTATTTGGCACGATGAAAAATTTACGTATAAGCTCTATCATGATTCAGTAGGTTCGTCTGCGCAGTTTTATATTACAACTGATGAAATCAATATGTACGAACATCCATTTCTAAAGCGGCAATTACAAGCGATGAATGAAGCGGCTGCATTTGCTGAACAATGGTTAAACAAAAGCATTGATGTGACAACATATTGGAGTGGCAGACCAGATATTCTTATCGAAGTATTTGAACGAGATACATATAAATTAGTGAAGCTAGTAATTGGTGAAGTCAAATATACAAATCGTCCGGAATACATTGTAACAGGACTTCGTGAATTAACGGATTATATGAAACTCGTTAAAAGCTCTAATGGGACTTTTTTGGAAGAAGAAATCGAAATCCAAGGCATTCTATTTAGTGGCAAAGTGGATGGTCAAAACGAACGAAAACAGACGTTGCGAATTAATAACCTGGAAAAATTAACATGGTGTTCCTATTAGTGTTTTTGCAACAGCCAACTTATTCATATTGCGTCCAAAGAAAAACGTAAGTCCAGCTTATATATTAGCGTATTTAACCAGTCCATTCGCTTCGCTGGAATTTGAAAAAATCAAAAAAGGGACAACGATTCCAATGTATACAACGAAAGATGTCAAACAATTGCCGATTCCGAAAGTGGATATGAGTATTCAAAAAGAGATTCAACAAGCTTTTTTTGAAGCGAATCGTAAATATGAAGAAACCATCGCACAGGCAACACATGAACTGAATCAGGCGAAAATCGGCATTTATAAAAAGATGGGACTGATGGATGCACTGCAATAGAGAAAAGGGGGCTATATTTCGTAGGTGCAAAGTATTGGAAAGCGGTATTGCAATATGGACATGTTGGCCATCGCAATGAAATCAGCGTTGCAAGATATCTTGCATTTCATAAAAATGCCGCTATTAACGATGTCATCAATACGGTGAAGATGATGCCTGGCACGAAAAATAACTGCATCGTTTCAATCGAACCGATTTCTTATCAGGAATATGCCATAGGCAAAAGAAAAGAACAAGAGAATTTTTACTTGCAGCGTTTATTTAACAAATCAACGGCTTAAGGAAAGCTGAATCTGCAGAAAAAAGATGAACAACAAAGGGGGATGATCATGCCAAATCCGACAAGACCAAAAAGACTGAAAAAATATCGTATTGAAAAAGGGATAACCATTTACGAGTTAGCGGAAATTCTTGGCGTAAATCATTCAACCGTTTCATATTGGGAAAACGGAAAGAAATATCCAAGACATGAAAAAATCATCGAACTGGAAGATTACTTTGAAAGACCTTATCGTGATTTGTTTACCGATTTAACGGATCGGGAAATGGAGATTTTGGATAACTTGGAAAGAATGAAAAAATAAAATGAAAAAAAGAGGCTGGGACATAAGTAGTTCCAGATAGACAAAAAGAGGAGAATGTTTTCTGAAGTGACCCCTGTCAAGTAGACAGGAATAAAAAAGCACATTTAAGCAGCCTGAGTCCTATATTCATAAGGACTCAGGTTGTTTAATTTTTTTTGAAAC
>JGI1652J44930_10000401_pt1 | contig 17042 bp, 18 predicted proteins | sample NewIslsDNAsample_FD_44930 | JGI IMG/M metagenome (IMG submission 44930)
TATAACATATAAAGCCAAATTCCTTAACGTACAGGTATTTGGCTATTTCTATATCGAATTTTGCTTAGCGTACAAAATTTCCGAAATGTTGGCTGTACCCCATGATGGAGAGAGCGAACCGCGTGCACACGCACGACCTTACCCTTACGTCCCTTGGTCTTTTTCTTTTCCTCGAGTTCTGGTAGGTAATCACGCTGCAGCTGACGTAGTTCGTAACGGTAATCATGACGATACTCCGCATGAACCTCAGCCCCATTTTTAGAGTTTACAGTCCCAGCAAGCCTAAATACACGTGCTGCATCGGACGCCTTTGAGTCACCGCCCAGGTCTTTTAATTGATTTAAGAAGTAATCCTGTAACGCTTGCCATAACGGTAGGGCACGGTAGGGAACCGGCTCCAATAACCAGATCAGGACGACACCTTGTCCACTAAATATAATAATATTGGGCTCTGGAATAGATTGGCCAAAGAAATCATATTCGAGCTTCCCTATTATCCAGGAAGGATCGTAATTAAAAAGATAAAAATCAAGGTCCACGTACAAGGACTTTAACTGCCTTAAATTTTGAATTTGTCTTTGAGGCTTATAAAATGTATTCTGGCTGAAATAAACGTCTTCTCCCAGCCAATCTGAAAGGCTTTTCGCCAGTTCTTGAGGTTTATAGTACCTTTGCTGGAATCCGCCAAGTGATTTCTTTGCGACAGTGATCCAGCCGTCCGAATCATGATGATGGAACCAGGCGTGATATTGCGCTTCTTTCAAATTTCCCATAAAAAAATCCTCCTCCCTACTGGAAAAGGACGTGTACCTATGCTATATTAATAGCATCAATTAAATAAAAGGGTACACGAATCCCTTGCCTAAAGACTCCCGCGGCGGCCAAACCATTGGGAGTTTTTTCTTTGTCTATTATTTTATCAGACAAGCTTCTAGATTAATAGACAAAATGGTATGAATTTCACGGTTAGCCGAATAATAATTGGCGAAAACAATAAAAAGGCTTTCATAACATCATGTTTTCGGTCGATAGAGCCAATATAAACGGAGTAGGCCTGTTCTATAAAAAAATTGATAACCCGTGTAATCCAAAATTTGAATCCCTTAATTTTAAAATTCTGTCTCCAGCATTTTTTCCATCATTCTATTAATTAAAAAGACTAATCCCTCCACTTTGGCTATATCTTCTTTCGTTATATTCTCAACAGAAGAAAAATAGTGGTTATACCGTTTTAATTGCTCATAAAGATCCCAATAAAATTTGTTTAATATCTCTTTGGAGTTACCCCCTTGATTCGCTGGGATATAGCTCATGTCAATAATGTCCACTTTCGCTAACCTTGCAATCCATCCATCGTATTTCTGTGACTGATAACAAGCTACATAATAGTATGGGTAGTAATGTGGCAACACTTCATATTTAAGATGCTCTAGTGCCTCTAGGTAGCCAACATCACCCGGGATACCGTTTAAGTGTATTTCGATAATATGTCGACCGCGCTCATCATGCTGCTCCCTTATAAATTCGGGTTTTGGCTTTTGTTCTCGGGCCATTCGCTTCCATTTCCCTACGTCAGCCTGAAGTTTTTTAATATGTGCCTTTTGTCGTTCAATCTCTTCACGTAGTTGCTCTTCCAGTGTTTTTTCTTGAATCACTAAAAATCCCTCCTTTTTATCGCATGTATCGTTCAGCGAGATCCCACCGATCTTCACCATGGCCAATTTCTTCGTGCACCTGGTCAATCGCTGATTTTAATAAGTTGTAAACTTTGATATCTTGTTCTGTTAAAATGCTATAATCAGCTTTTCGCCCTTTGTCCCTGTTATTCATAATACGTTCTAGCATCACTTCTCCCTCGTTTGCGATTCCTTTTTTTGCTAGTAATTCTCGTAATCTATCACGACAATACAAGTGCCTAAATCCATGGGTCCCTCGGCCGTTTTGCTTCATACCAGCTTTTTTACAGGCTTGGTTAATAGCTTTTCTTACAGTTGCTTCCTTAACCCCTATTAGTAATTCATCCTGTTCTTTATTGGTCATCATTTTCTCGATTTCATTTATAAGAAGTTTTGGAACTGGTGTGTTCCGAAATCGCCCGCCCTTTGTAATTCCTCGGCCCTCACCTTCTGAAATTCTCAACTCTAATCCATCATGGCTGACGGTCTTAAAATGCATCACCTTAACGTTACAAGCCTCCCTTACCCTTAATCCCATGTATCTCATCAATTTAGTTGCAGCTTGAACTTTTTGTGATAGGAATGGAAGCAATTTCTCGTATTCCTTCTGAGAATAACTGCGGTTTTCAGCTTTCTTGAGCTCTCGCCAATCAGTTAATCGCTTATTAGGAATAAACCATACTTCTTCCCGTCCCAGTTCTTTACTACGAATATTCATCCCCATCTGCATGTGTTTTAAAGCTGTCTCTACATTTTGCCTATGTCCAGCAGAACGTTCTAGATCTTTTAAATACTGTAAATAAGCAGTATAGTGTTCTTCGGTTAGCTCATATATACTTTTAATTCCAAACTCATTTCTAACCCATTTTACAAAGTTCTGTGCAACTGATAAGGTCCCTTTAATTTGTTTAATAGAATGGATACCTGATGTGCCCTTCTTCTTTGCTTCACGTTTTGATTCGCCAATTCGATTGATTGCTGTAATTGTTTGTGATACCTGGTGAACAATGCTACTACGTCCTTTTCTTGCCATGATTTATCTCCTTTCGATATATAAGAAAAACAAAAGGACTAAAACAGAAGCCCATAACTATAGTGTTGATGAAATAGTTCGTCATAAGGTGTGGTATTTATTTGTGATAGTGATAGTATTCAACCTTACATGTTGAAGTCCGCTCAGTTATTTATCGAGGCGAGCAATTAAGCCTCGTTGGGAGTTCTAGCGTTTTTACTGTTCCTAAATTCCTATGATTCAGTTTTGTTCTGCTCGACTTCCATGAACAAGAACGTTTTAGATTTTGGCTCGTTCATCCTGAACGTATTTCGGGCATCGATTATTCCATTGATGTCCCCTTACTAATGGCTGGTAGCATTTTATACTGGTCTGATTTTATTCCATCAGTTCAGTCGCTCTGTTTAAACCTTCATAAACAGAACTTTTTAATAGATTTTATACTGGTGCTCTATACTTCATGAGCTACAGTCGTTCAATCATTATTCCATTGATTGAATCCTCTTTTTCTAGTTTGGTAGCATATTTTCTAAACCGCCTGCTTTACCAATGGCGATCGACTCTTGACAGCTGTCTGCATTCTGTTTGTCCTTTTTGGCTGCTTGATAAATACGACAAATATACTTATCTGCTCACTCCCCCTTGTAATACCTCGGACTTCTAGTCTAAATAAAAAAGCCCACAGCTAATGAGAGGCTACCAAGGATACTGTTTCCTTTGTACAATCACTCTCAAAGCCGTGGACTTTGATTATTATAAAATTCCTCACAGAGATAAGATAAAAAACGACCATTCAATAAGAACCGTCGAAAAAAATCTCTATTGATTATTACACACACTCTTGCCATTCTCGTTTGTAACGATTAGCATTGTTTAAAAACCACAAAAGGCATACTTGCCCCTTTTTAATAAAATTCATCGACCCCAAAGGCCGCATTTGCTTAATACACACTACCGCTAGCTCCTGCCTAGGAACTGCAACAAAAAAAGAAGTTAAAATAAATATAGTTAAATTATATCAAAAAGAAAGATTGATTTCCAAAGTTAATTTAAAAATCATCTATTTATTACTAGATAAAACTATATTTGTGGCCTTATTCAATGACTAAGAGGGGGGAACGACAGATATTTTTTGAAGCAGCGTAGCTCGAGGAAAATAACTTACTTACAGGGAATTTCAGCAAAAAAATAACCCACCCTGCCTAATAATAATGTCCAGTTAGATGATGGGTTATTTCTCGCTTAGGACCACTGCTCTTCTCTCAGTAGATCAACACAATTATACCTCAATATGCCTTTAATTAAACCAATAGAATTCTATCTTTTAGTACTTTATCAATAAAATCATGAATCTGGTTTTCGTAATATTTTACTTCAATCTCTGATGTAGCTACTAACATGTTTTGTTTGAGTTCATTCAATTTTCCCCTTTCATCTTCTGTCAAACTTTGTTCTATTGATATTCTTTTTGCTCTGTTCAGCTCTAAATCTAAACCATCAAGTTCCCTAATTACCTTCTCTAAACCTTCAACTATTTGTTCTTTCCCGTATGCACTTTCTTGTTGAAGCAAAACAACAATATCCAATAATTTTTGTTTTAGTTTAACTACATGAAACTTAGTAACGGCATCCATAAAAAAGCACCTCTTTTCAACAACTTTTTATAAATTAAGCTCGGTAAAAAACTATTCACTGACCATAATCGGACCACTAATTGTACAATTAGTTGATCGTCAATTATAGAAGGATCATTACTAAATACTCCTTATACTTGTAACATCCTATTTTTTCTGTCTTATATCAAATTTTGATATATTGATTTAAAAGCATAAAAATAAGCTCATTAAACAACTGGAGGATTCAAAATTTGAACCCTCCCCCAAAGTAAGTAACCGCAAAAAAAGGACACTTAATGTTTCCCTCTTATCTATCAAGGGGATATATATATTTATTTTCATATCAGGTTAACCATCATAAACATGTTAACCATTTAAAAAACAGGATTTTATAGTTAACCAAAAATACATAAAAATTCAATTCCTGTTTTGTAGGTTCGGTCTAAATAAACAATACTTTATTTCTTACTAATGATAATAACCGGATTTACCTTTATTTTTTATCCCCTTCACTTTCTTGTTTCAATTGCTCGATTTTCTCCTCATACTTCTTACGTAGAAAGTTTATTTCTTCATACATTTGTTTTAACTTCTCGTTATACTCTTCGTTCGACTTCAATAACCTCAGCTGATATTCTCTTTCAACCTCCAGCAACGCCTTATCCTTTTCGTAGTCTTTTTTCTCATTAATACGTTCTATTTCAATAGCATGACTATTTTTCAGTAACCCGATTTGTTGTTTTAAGTCTTTAACTTCGTCTTGTAACTCATCATTTTGAACAATAATTTCTTTCACTTGGGATTGTAGACGTTCACGTTCTTTAGAAAATCGCTCTTTTAACTTTTCATTTTCATCCGCAAATTCTTTGTACTTAGTAACCAAGCCACTTAATGTATCACTTTTTTCTTTATATTCATCAATTAAGAGCTGATTATTCTCATTAGTGGCACGCAATCCTTCCAGCTGCTTCAACGCTTCCTTTTTCTCCTGTTCTACCACCTTCAACGTTTCCTGAGTCTGTTTTGCTTCCTCTACCGCCATTTTAACCTTCTCTTGGCATTCACCAACGATCGCTTCTTTTTGCTCTAGCTTATCGGAAATTTCCTTTACTGCATGGTCTTTTATGTAGATGGACCGTTGAACCATATTAGAAACAAGCTCATAAATTCGACTAGTATGTACTTCCAACTCGTTCAAATCTTGGCTGTAATCAGTCGCCCCTTGTTTAATCGACTGCAATTCAGTAACAGCGACAGCTTTCTCAAACCATTCTTTCGCAGATTCTCCGCTGTTTTCAATCATAGTCTTTACTTTTTCATGCAACTCCTCACTAACCTTTACCCCAAATGTTTTATCCGCCATTTCTCCACCTCATATATGGTTAACCATTAGATACAGTTTTACCAATAAGTTAACCAAGTTTTTTGTAGTTAACCATATTGTAGCATTTACCCTGATAAATGAAAAGCAACAATCCCACCACTCTTGACCTTGTTTGTGTCCGTGGTAGTGGTTTTTATGACAGATAGCGAAAAAACAGACTTTAGGGCTCTCCATCCATCAGCAACGTACCACGGACAATGAGAAGCGATTGCTCGCTTACCTTTTTTTCACTTCAGACTTGGTGTTGTCGAAATTTCGTCTACTTCCCCAGAAATCGGTAAGGTTAACGAGGAGATACAAAGTTTTCCAAAATGGAAAATATCGTTTTTCATGTCTCCATATAGCAAAATGCACATGCTCCTCAATCAAAACATGTTGTAGGTGTTGTGGCCTCTGAAATGCCGATTTCATTTGAAGTGGAAGCACTAAAAGCTCAAGCATTAGCAGGAAGAACATTTCTCGTTTATCGAATGCTTTCTGATTCTAAAGTTAGTTTATCTAATAATGCTGAGATCACAGATAATCATCAGTTTCACTAGGTCTATAAAATAAAGAGGAATTAGCTGACCAGTGGGGGGAAAATTACAAAACTAATAAAATGTTTTTTAATTTTTGGAAGGACTTCCATATTTTGTGAAGAATTATATAGTGAACAATATAAAGTTAATAAGGAGGAATAAGTAATGAAAGTTATGAAAAAGGTCTTGCTATCTACAATGTTAATTCTCTCGGGATTTGGGTTTGCGGCTAATGATTCTTTTGCACAATCAGTAACAACTGGCAAAGAGGAATTTAGCCAAATCGAAAGTTCGAATAAATATGTTCTTATTAATCTACAATTTAGTAGTTATCCGCCAAGCAAATACTACTATAGTGACGGCGAATATGCCGGATGGTTAACTTTGCACTCTGTAGAGAAAACTTCTACCGGGTATAAGGCAAAATATACTGGATATGTATATCCAATTTGTGTAGGAGCTATTTGTCCGGAGAGCAGTGAAGAAAAACAATAGATGCATAAAAGAAAAGAAGATATTACGCTTTCTTTGTATAAAAGTTATAGAAAAGAGCCGCGCCCTTGACGCGGCTCTTTTCTATAACTTTATGTGAAAAATGACTGAATAACGGTTAAGCTTCATAATATTAAGCATATATATTAGAAGAAGATTTCAACCATTAAATTAAAAACGAAAAAATATTTTCCGGTTTTTGAAAGGAGCGAAAATGGAGTTAATAACCAATTGGATTCAACAGTTAATATTAATAATTTTATTTGCTTATGTGGTAGAGATGCTATTACCAAGTTCGCAATGGAATAAGTATGTAAAAACAGTCCTTAGTGTAATTATCCTTCTTGTCTTATTGCAACCTGTGCTAACGATATTTAAGGTAGATATCAATAATTTATTCTCTAAAACTAACATCAGCAAAGAGAGTGATTTTTTATATAATGAAAAAACTAATGAGTATTCGAATAAAATTAACCAAATTCAAAACGATATGATTTCTCAACAAGTGACTGACTTAATGAAAAAGAAGGTGACTGATGAACTGGCGTCTGAGTATAAACTTGCTATAAATAACATAGCTATATCTGGCAAGGATGGCGAAATGAATGTTTCTGTAACCTTGGTTGATATTGTTGAGGAGGAAGTTCAATCCATAGAATCTTCTAAACCCGTTTCAATAAACTTGATAGAAATAGACAAAAACAGAGTTGCTGAAGAAGACATAGGGCTACGTGAAAATGAAGGTGTTCTTGCTTTACTTTCTCAAAGTTGGGACTTACAAAAAAAAGATATTAAACTTATATATAGGACAAGCTACTGATAGCTTTAGCCAAATTTAAGAATGTAAATATTAAGAAATCGTGCTGACGATGAAAAATGTGAATCTCTTTATTACTGACTTTTTATTTAAATATAGTTTCGTAGTTTGACAAAAGCTCTAGTTCCGAAATAGAACCAGGACTTTCCTTATTATATTAACTCACTATTGTTTTTTCTGATTCTTCGTCAAGATTCAAAACTTGTTAATAGCACATGAGCGAAAGCGTGCGATAAGCAAGGATTTCGCTCCCTGACTGGCAGGAATACAACTCATATTAACCATGTCATCCTTTGCTATCTTAACAATCCATCCATCATATTTTTGGGACTGGTAACAAGCAAAGTATGGATAATGATTGGGAATTTATGATTTATATTAAAAAACACACTCATTTGCGCATGAATAAGGTACAATGAAACTAGTAATCTAACTATCGATAACCCACGTTATCACTACATAGAAAGGAAGAAAAATCCATGAGTTTGGAATTGAAAGTCCAGGAAGAAACATCCCTTTCCACTGAAATGTTGGAGCTTCAGAAAGAAGCAAAAAATCACTTGGCCAACTCGAAAGCTGAAAATACGAAACGAGCCTATCGAAACGATTGGACCCAATTTTCCGAGTGGTGTAAAAAGAACGGATTTCTGGAACTGCCAGCTGACCCAGAAACGCTTGTCTATTACATTACGTTTTTAGCAAAAACATTAAAAGCTTCCTCCATCAAACGGAAAATGACCGCCATCTCACAGCGCCATGAAACAGCTGGACATCCAAGTCCTACAAAAACAGCCCTGGTAAAAGGAGTGTGGGACGGAATCCAGCGAAAGATCGGAATCAAAGAAGAAGGAAAAGATGCGCTTTGGCTTGAGGATCTTCGGCAAGTAGTCCAAGCGATTCCTCAGAATAAAGGAATTGGTGTACGGAACCGAGCTTTATTAGTGATAGGTTGGGCCGGGGCTTTACGAAGAAGTGAATTGGTCCAGTTAGACATCGAAAATATCTCCATCACTCGCGACGGATTAATTCTTAACTTAAATAAAAGTAAAACGGACCAAAAAGGAGAAGGACAGGATGTTGCCCTCCCATACGGAAGCAATCCATTAACATGTCCCGTTCGTAGTTTAGAAGATTGGTTGGCCGTATCTGGCATTTCAGAAGGACCATTGTTTCGTCGATTGGATCGTCATGGAAATATACTCGGAAGGTTAACTCCTCAATCAGTGAGGCTGATCGTGAAGAGTTGTAGTGAAAAGGTGGGCTTGGATCCAAATAGATATGGAGCTCATAGTTTGAGAAGTGGATTTTGTAGTACGGCTGCAAAAGCAGGAAAGGCTGAGCATCAGATTATGAAGCAGACTAGGCATAAACGGTCCGATTCGTTGCAACGATATATTAAAAAGGTCAGTCTGTTTGATGATAATGCAGCAAGTGGGATTGGTTTATAAACTATAAACCGATCGAAGTAAGATGGTATTTTAATTCGATTAGAAGCACTAGTGTTGATTAAGGTACTGGGAAAATCACCTAGTGTCGCTTTTTTTGTTTTGTAGGGTTATATACTTCTTGAAAACTGGTAATCATTTGCTTAGGATTTGCCCTTTAATTATTTGTATATTGTGATAAACTACAGCCATTGCTACTTTAGATGTGCTTTCAACAACGTGCTAGTCTGTTATTTTATTTTGTGTTTGTATATGTGATTTGATAAAACGGACCAGGTGGATGCTACTTTACGAATGAATTTGCTATGGTGGTGGATGATAGTGATAAGAAAGAAAAGGAAAGTGCTATACCAGGATTAGTAGCGGAGGACATAGTAGAAAATAAAGAGGCCTAAAGAATCAATAAGAAAAATTTATTAAAGAATCCATCAAGTGACGTGACACACAGCTAATGGGAGTCAATTAGAGCTATACAGGAGTATCGTAGGTAGACGATTGAAACGGCATCAGCTATTTCTAAAGTATTAAGTTTAATAAAGGCTTCATAGCCAACATTTTGGAAGCTTTCTATGGTAAGGCAGGTAAAACTAAAGGATGGTTTAGTTAAATGTTCTATCCACAGTTAAGCGAAAATGGTACGATGGCAATGGATAACACACCTATTTATGGATTTAGTAACAGTTGATAAGGATCGTTTTAATGATGCTATTCAAGCATATTTCCTTTGGAAAGAATTAGATTTAATTATTAGAAAGTCGCATACAAGAGGAGTAAATATTCCAGAAACAATTTCAGAAGCTTTACTTTGTTATGTGAGTGATTTTCAATTAAATCGTGGTTCTGGTGGAGACGCGTTTGATCCAAAAACGGACAGAGTAATAGAAAGCAAAGCAACTTCTAATTTTGATAGAGATACAAGTTCTTTCAGTCCAAAGGAAGAATTTGATGCTTTGTATTTTTGCCGTTTGGATAAACGTAGTTTTGGCTTGCCGAAGGCAATTAGGTTTTGACCTTCCGAGCATTCGGAAGGATGGTTTTTGTTGCGAAGCAACCGCACACACCAATCCGGTGTATAAGTGCGCCCTTAGGATTATAATATCACAGGTTCGGTAAAGTAATCTAGCTAGCGTTTTAAGTTTAACAATATAAAAAAGCCAATAATGATTTTTAACATTATTGGGTCTATGGAGGTCTATAAATAGTCATTATTCGAACACTAATCTTATGTGTAAGAAAGATTTCTATTTTTTAGTTTTCATCAAGTTCTATGCCATCTATTATGCAAGAAAAGCTAATATTATCCAAAATCCATACTTGAAAGATTTCATCAACTTTCTTTTTAATTTCTTGTGTGCTCATATTTTCATCAATTTTTAATTCTTCAAAAGTAAAAGTTTGTGTAATTGTTGAATTTATATCTGTAGTTCTAATTGAAAAAGTGACTGTTTTATCTGTTTTACTGTCCAAAATTTGAACCTCCCTCTATAAAGTTAATTTATCTCACGAATACTCTCTTTTTCTCAAAATTTCATAACCACCTAATAGTTGACACACCAAAATTAATGGATATTAATTGTATTTCTTTAAATGATTTACAGGTTGGGGGACATCCTACCAACCAAATTGGTTTTATTTGGTAGATAGTGTATAACCGTGCTAGGAAATCTCCACGCAAATCACGGTCGCTAACCCTCCCATGTCTCTCCGGATTGTAATCCATACATTCCTTCGTCCTGCGTATCCATGAGGTGGAGGTTGGATAAGCTCCTTTGCTGGGTCTCATGCCCGAATGGTAAAAATAAGCTCCAACTCTGCACTATTGGTGTTTGTTTGAGAAATTAAAAGTGATTCGGAGTTATACTCATCAAGACTTATGCAGCCTGTAATGATAGGTTTTGTGTTAACCCTTTTAATAATTTTGATCCATCAAATTCACATTGTTTCTGTCCAATGACAAACAAGACCCGTAATAACTTACAACACAAGGCAATAAGTGACTGTTGTTTCTTAAGTGGACGCTCAGATCTCGTGGTGTAATATTTATGCAAAGCTTTAAAGATTGGGTTATGAGCTACAAGTGGACGAATAGCCAAATATAAGGCTCGTCGTAGACGACTTCGTCCTCTTTTAGTAATTCGTGTTTGACCTTTAAATTTACCTGAACTGTGCTCTCGTAATGAGAGTCCAGCTAGATTAACTAATTGCTGAGGATGATTATATTTCGTTATATCACCTACTTCTGCAAAAAACAGAGCGATGGTTGTAGAGCCCAGCCCAGAAATATCCATCATCTGCTTCGCTCCTGGAAGCTTTTCAACTAATGTTTCTAGCTCCGTGTCTAACTGTTCCAACTGTTGCTTATAAAGCTCATACTGTTCCAGTAGACATTCTAATTCACGCTTGGCAAACTTAATGCCGATTTGAATACCTATACTTTTTTTCGCAGCTTCTACAAGTTTCGTTGCACGTTTGATTCCTACACCTCGTTGGACAAATGGTTTCCAACTCTTCAATACTTCCTCGGGTGTCATTTCTTTGATTTGTGATGGAAAAGGAAACATTCGTAACGTACAGAAAGCTGCTTTACCTTCCCAGTCTCCAAAGACATCAAAGAACTCGGGAAAATAACGCTGAATATTGTTTTGGATTCGCCCTTCAATAATCATCAGTTGTTTCGTGAGCTGATCTCGTAATTTGACGCCTTCTCTTAATTCGGCATAAATGCCATCCAAGAGATTTGGTACGGAGTATCGCCCATCCTTAATCAACTGTGCTATTACTCTGGCATCTTTTGTATCATTTTTGGTGGGAGAGTTATCATCAAGCTCTTTACTTTTCTTAACGTGCATTGGGTTAACTAAAACAAAGTCATAACCCTTAGCCCTTAGAAAATAAGCTAAACTTAACCAGTAATGCCCTGTAGGTTCTACACCAAATATGACGTGGTTCTTGCCATTTTGCTTTCTGTGTCGTTCCATCCAATCTAATAGTTTTTGGAATCCGTGAATGCGATTTTCGAAGATTAAGCGTTTCCCGAACTCCAATCCTCTGTCATCTTGTGCACGTGCCACGTGTTTGTCCTTGGCAACATCAATGCCAATAATAAGGGTTGATTGAGTAATTTGAGAGATTTTTTGATTTTGTGTATAATTCATTAGTGAGTCCTCCTTGGTTACTTAATTAAGGGTCCTTGCGCTGCAGCTTCGGACACCTCGTACTATACCAAGAGGGCTCTTTTTGTTTCAACTCTCAAATTTCTTTATTACAGGAATGCTCCTATTATTTAATATATATAAAAAAATAGTAGTCCATTTTTTAACTTGGAAACTACTATTTTTATAAATTAATTTTAGTTTTGCTTTTCGCTAGCAATAATAATTTTATTTCCATCGTATGTTATTGCACCAGAACAACCATAAACTGCAACTCCACCAGATACTCTAGTAAAAGTACCTGAAGCACAGGCACGATATCTTCCTGCTTTTGATGGATACCATGTCTTTTGATTACCTTCTCTTAGACCTTGTCCTCCAGCATAATTAAATCCTTGAGTATAAATTGTGTCCCAAGTAAGGTCATACCACTCTTTTTTATATTGGAGAGTCATTGATAAATTAACCCTTAAAACTGGGGAATTTGTTGTATAAATCCAATTCGCTTCAAGCCCATTTGTGATTCTTGGCGTAAGCGTTACACTGAACTTATTACCAGGAGCTAAAACAAATGGTGATATTTCAGAACTCTCGGCATCAAGATCTTGAGTAATAGAAAAAGGGTCATCACCATTCAATAACGATTCAGGAACTTCAAGTTCTACCGCATCATCTATTTTTTCAAGTGATTCGGCATTAGCGTAATTAAATGGAGTTAACAATAAAAATATTAAACTAAAAACAGAAAAAAATCCTAATAATTTTTTCGACAAAATAATTCCTCCTTTTACATTTTCTTCTATATTTTCTAATAAATTGTTAATGTTGTCTAGTATTTTTTATATTTACCAATATATTAAAAAAATAATAGAGAAACTTTGCTAGGGATACGTATAATTTAATTGTTAGTTAACATAACTTCCATTTTAGCCAGTGTAAAGTGAGTAAACAGTTTTAGGGTTGGAAAAGGAGGATATTAGGTTTATGAGTGCTTTATTATCAAAAGTTGAAGAGTTCGCTAATGAGCATTATGCTGGTCATTTTACAGTAATAAAAACTAATAAAAATTGGCATGCTTGCTTTGGAGTATTGGATGAGAAAGAAGAGATAAAGTATATTCATAGTGGTAAGTCCTTTGAGGATGTTTTACAGAAATTGCTTAACGAACCTTTAGATTCATCTGGTGTACGAGTAGGAGAAGATAATTTTGATTTTCATGGATTTGAGGATGTCTATGCCATAAAAATTAATGATAAGCATTGGTTCCCCGATTATTATCATCCTGAAAAAGAACATGTTTTAGTATTTACTACAGAAAAAAAGGCATTTAAAGAAGTAGAGTTGATAAAAAAAAGACCTAAGTATTCTGAACTTGATTTAAAAGTTGTAAGAGTTGAAGAAGAGACATTAATTCATTTTAAAAAAGGAATACATAGACAGACTATAAGAGAGTTACAGTAGTTTTAATACATAATAATGATTATCTCTATCAAGCCTTAGGAAATTAAATAAATTATATAAAACAAAACGGATAAGCCGGCAAAGGAAGTTTCGTAAGAGAGTGGCGCTTTTTTTGTATTTGCCAAATATTCTATGTCCTACCTAAACCTTTTTAGTGATACAATCGTATAGGTTAAAGGGAGGTGGGGAAAGATGAATAAAAAGCCTATAAAAGAGCAAAAAGCAGAAAAAGAGGATGCTCTAAGAACTTGGATTGAAAAAAAGGTAAATTTAGCACACGAGTGGATCGATAACGAGAAAAAGCAAAAATCACGAGGAATTATCCGCGGTGGGATTTATATGTGCGAATTGGGAGAAAATGTAGGTGCAGAACAAGGTGAGTATCGTCCTGCTCTTGTTGTCTCTAACGACACAATAAATTCGACTTCAGGTAACGTATCGGTGATTCCACTTACAAAAAACCTTAAAAAGAAAGTTATTAAGGATAAACAAGGTAATCTGGTTAAAGTTCTAGATCAACCTCGTTTAAGCAGCCACTACTTTTTGAAAAAAGGTAAATATAGTTTTTTAGACCATGATTCAGCCGTTCTTGGAGAGGAAACCAAGACGATTAGTAAGGTGCGTATAGGTGAACACAAAGGAAATATTGATTCAGGTGACATGGATCGTATAATAACTCGTGTTAAGTGGGTATATGGAATTTGAAACCAACAACTTGACGGGGACAAGCTTTCATCCTATAATGAAATTAACTTACATCGCCTATCTTAGTCATAGGCAAATCACGTGAACGATTCACGGTTTTTCTCAAATAGGGGCCTTTAGGGGCTCCTTTTTACATATTGAGTCATAAAATGGCTATAACTGAGTAAACTTTAAATACATCGCTCGTCCAGTCACGAGCAGATCTGCTCCAGTAGCAGGGAAGTCTCGCCTGTCTCGTCACAGGCAATCCGGCCTCCTTCATTCGTGAAGGGGGTTTTTGTATTTTTAGACACACTAAAAACACCCTCCCATTCGTTCAGGAAAGTGTATTTTTTATTCATTTTCTGGTATGCACTTTTCAAGAGCTCGGGAAGTTAAATAAATTAAAAGTAAAACGAATATACGCTGTATAACAAAATAGAAAGTGTCATACATTGTATTACAGTAAATTTAATTGGCATTCTAAATGGCATTCCCATTGGAATATGCTCGAGAAGCTTCTGAGGTCGAATTAACCGTAGTAATATGAATTAAGTAAATTAAATAAAAAAAACTGAGATGCTGGCACATCTCAGTTGAAGTTTATTACATGGAAAGCCTACCGTTTCTCTTTTACATCCTCCCTTTGTGGAGGATTTTTTCTTGTTAATAAAAATAAAGTAATTAAACCCATTACAAAGGTTGCAGTTCCGAAAAAGATTTCAAATCCAAACTGTGTAATCTGAAGAGCTTCCATTTGGCATCACCTCCTTTAATGGGGTTAGCCTTAAAAATTGCTTTCCACGTAAGTATTAATAGTGTATTAACTCGATATAAACTTTATATCTGAAAATACTTTTAGGAACGTATAAAAAAGCCGTCCAGGTGATGATTGTCACATCGCTAGACGGCTTTTCGTNCTATTCTTTTGTTGGTATGTATTGAACAACGTCCTCAATTTTACAATTAAAACGTGAACAGATTCTCTCCAGAACATCCATCGATACATTTCCACCCTTACCCATTTTTGCAATTGTAGCGGGTGAAATCTTAAGCTCTGTTCGCATTTGCTCTTTGGTCATTTTGCGGTCAATTAATAATTTCCATAAAGGATCGTATGTAAAACCCATATTTTACCCTCGTTTCTATAATTATCTAAAACAATTCTATAATAATATGAAGAAATATTACAACTATTTTAATTTTTTAATTGACAATATTTTCATAAAGTAATAGAATATCTTTAATAAGTTAAAGATTTACATAAATGGAAGGTGAAAAAATGCTGATTATTTATGTATTGTTTGCGATGTTGTGCTCATTTGTAGCGGGTATGTTAGTCATCTACGTTAAGCAAGAAAATTAAAGTGATCATCTTGTCAAAGGCTTGGAATTTTGTTTGTGGGATATTTAATAATATTTAAAGGAGTGAGCGGGCAAAATGAAAAAGCTAAAGATTTACATAAATGGGAGATGATTTCAATTAGCGTAAAAAGGATAATTATCCCTGCAGAGAAATTAGCAGCAGCTGTTATTAAACATTTGCTTCCGGGTGCAATTATTAAATTAAATAATAAATTGGGGGAAATTGATCATGGAAAAGTTAGAAAAACAAAATGAATAGAAGCTAACCATAGATTTAAAATCGCTGTTAACTAAGTTAGTAAAACAGATCGGACCAACAAACAGTACAAAAGAGATAATTGCCGCTTTAGAAAAGCCAACAGTTGATTTAAAAGAGATTATGCTCATTCTTGAAAAAGAAAAAGAAGACAGAGAAAAAGAAAAGGGCCTCCTCGCTGGGAACGAAGAGACCGCAATATAATACGAACTAAATAAATTATATCACAAGAAATAAATTTTAGGCAGAGCCCATTTCGGCTCTGCCCTTTTTTGGGACGCAGGGACAGGTCCCTTGACCCACTTTGTCCATCATTAGAGTCGACAGCTTAGTGTTCGTGTTCAGCTTCCATCGCATCTGCTTTTGTTTTATGGACGGTTCCGAATGGATGATTTGGTGGTGCATAGATTGAATAAAGTTTTAATGGGATATTTCCTGTATTTGTTAGGTTGTGCCAATACCCTGCTGGAACAAAAATGGCTGAGTCGTCAGTAATTTGTCTTACAAAGTCTAACTGATTTCTGTTTTTCCCCATTTGAACAATTCCATCGCCTTGTTCAACACGTAGGAATTGGTCCACATCAGGATGTATTTCTAAACCGATATCTTCCCCAGGTTGCAAACTCATTAATGTTAGCTGTAGGTAAGTTCCTGTCCAAATCGCAGTGCGAAACGTATTGTTTTGCTTTGTAGCTTCATTGATATTGATTACAAATGGCTGCTTACCTTGATCAGTGAACTGGCGTACTTCCCTTTCCATATGTGGGTAATGGTATCCCCAATAGTTCCAGTAAGGCATAGGAACATGCGTGTAATATGGGTGGTGGTGATGATGATGGTGATAATAATGATATGGGNATCCATATGTTACATAATTCATTTTACTCAATCCCTCCTCAAATTGCTAAAATATCCTATGCAAGAGAGATAATGAGCGGAACCCAAATTTTTAGGTGCTGATTCATCTTTCAGTTGGGGCAACGAACCTGTCCCTGTGTCCCGGTTATTTCTTGGTGAACAGGGTGATGAGGAAAAACACTATGAAACTTACAAGTAGGGGTATAGCCAACATTTCGGAAATTTTGTACGCTAAGCAAATTTCAATCTAAAAAAGCCGATATCCTTGATGGATTCGACTTTTTTTATATGGATTTCTATTTGCTC
>JGI1652J44930_10000404_pt1 | contig 16954 bp, 24 predicted proteins | sample NewIslsDNAsample_FD_44930 | JGI IMG/M metagenome (IMG submission 44930)
AGCCGACCTTTGGGTCGGCTTTTTGTTTTTGCGGCGGCTGATAGGAAAAGGAGCTCGGAAGCATACTATGAGAAAACGGAAGGGGGCTTTGCGGGGTGGCTCCCGGTGTTGCGGCCTTTCTTTCCATCCTGGCGTTGATCATCCTGCAATTGACGGGATGGTTTTCCCGCTTGCCGCGGGAGCTGGGGCTCTCCTCGGGAAACGAACTGCTCGGATGGCTGCTCGCCGCCTCGGTGGCTTCCGTGGTGGAAATACCGGTTTCCTCCGCCGCGACCCTGCATTTGGGAGTTCTCTGGCTGCTGGGCGCTTTTTTGCGCCTGATGCGGGAGGTGCCGTCGCCTTCCCGGTGGTCCGTGGGGGCGGCCCTGTTCTTTTTCGGCTTCGCCTTCTTTATCGCCGGGGAGCTGGCGGCAATTGATCCCGCATGGGCGCTTTTTCCCCTTCAGCCGTTCTGCCTCGCCTTCCTGACGGGAATCACCCTGCTGATCGCGCCGCGGCTGGACCTGCGGCTTTCGATATTGACGGGCGGGATGCTTGCGGGCATCATTTTTTCCGCCTTAAGTCCCCTGTCCCCATCCGGAGGAATCCGTGTCGGCTCCGCCGCCCACTGGGACATGTTGTGGCTTTCGTTGATCGCCTTGACCGCGTTCCATCGCCTTCTTTCGTGGGCGGGGCGGAAGGGTTCACAGGCAAAACTTTGACGATGGAGAAGGGAAATGAGCCATGAAGTTGGAACTGTATACCCAAGCGGTCATCGCCGGCCTNGTGGTCGGTTTTCTGGCGCGGTTGCGGATGCTCCGTACCGATTATCGCCAATATCCCACGTATCCCCACGGGCAAGTGATCCATCTTTCCCTCGGTCTGATCGCGGCTGCGCTGGGCTCGGTGGCTGTTCCGGCCCTGCTGGACCGCAATTACACGGCGGTCACCTTTTTGACGCTGGCCGCGCAGCAATTTCGGGAAGTCCGCAACATGGAGAGGGAAACCCTTTCGAAATTGGATCAGATGGAGCTGGTTCCCCGGGGTTCCTCCTACATCGAAGGAATCGCCATGGTATTTGAAGGAAGAAATTATCTCGTCATTTTCGCCGCCTTCGTCACATCCCTGGCGGTCATCCTGGGAGGATGGATCAGCGGAGCGCTTGCGGGCGCGGTCATGATCTGGATCTCCGGTCGACTCCGCTCCGGCAAGTACCTGGGAGAGATCGCCGACGTTTCCGAAGGGGTTCTCCGCCTGGAGGGACCCAACCTGTATGTGGACGACATTTATCTGATGAACGTGGGCTTGATCGATGACCAGGAGCGGATCCGGCAGAACGGACTCGGCATCATCATCAAGCCCCGGGATGAGGACAGCCGGGTGACGCTCAGCAATGTCGGTCAGAGGCAGGCCATTCTCCACGATGTGTCCGCGATCATGGGGGTGTACAGGGATACGGGGGAGCCGGCTCTCGTGCCCATTTCCAAAAGGGATGTCAAAGATGGCCGTTTGGGACTCCTGTTGCTTCCCCAAAAGCGGGATGCGCGAATGGCCATTGAAGTGATCAAGCGCGTTCCCGTCTTGGAAAGCGCCGTGAGAATGCCCACGGAAATAGGGGAAAACTAAGTGCGGGAGGCGGTGAGGATGGGAACAATCGAGAAGGCGATTTTGGCGGTGGTGACCCGCGACATGGAGCGGGTGGCGGGCGGGGCCCCGATTTTCTACGCCGAGACGGAAAGGGAAATGGAACACCTGGCCTTTACGCTGGAGAAAATCCTCGACGGCATGGCTCATCGGCTGGATCCGTTGACCATGATCATTGTCCGGCACGCATGAAAGGGCGAATTTATCTGAGCGAAGACCGGGGCGGATGCGCACTGATCGCCGCCGCGTTGGACGTGATGTCCGGTCGGGGGGAAATGCCCACCGCGCAGGAGGTGGCCCTCTGGGGGATGGAAACGGGCATGGAATGGTCCCGGCCGGGTCGGCTGTGNCCCGCCGGTGAAGCCCGGGGAAGGGCGGTTTTCTTCTGCGGCGTGAAAAGCCGCGCTCCGGTCCTGGAGCGGTCCCTTCACTGTTTGATGCCGATGCTCGGGGTATCCCCTCTCCACTGGGAAATCGTCCGTCTGCGCGTCAAAGCCCCCCGTGTCCGTTCCTGGCAGGGACTTGTTCGGGAGTACCCCCGGCTGTCCCGNTTGATCCGGGAGGAGATGGGACATTGAGAATATTCTATTATTGTTACGGCAGCGCCCACTCGTCGGTCGTCGCCGCGGCGATCCACCTGGGCCGGCTTCCTTCCCGNCGCCTTCCCACGATATCGGAGATTTGCAGCCTTCCCGATTTTGACCGAACGTCGGAGCAGATGTTGGGAATGATTCATTACAAGGGAAAGGACGAATGGGGGAACCGGGTGTATACGGTGGGGCTGGGCAGCAAGCCGGACGTGGCCTGTCGAACCCTTCAATCCATGATCCATCTCTTGGGAGATCCGGAGGAGTTCCGGTTTTACAACGCCCTTCATTGTCTGAAGTTGTCCGGAAAAGTGGGCGGCGCCCTTTCCCGGCGCTACGGCCTTCGGAGCATCGGCCGGCCGCTGGCGGCCTGGGGGATCAGGCGAAGCTATTTTCTGTTGGTGGCCCTGGTGGAGGCGGTCAAGATGGAGGTTCGTGTTGCTTCCCGGGATCATTCCGGATAAGATAATTGAGGTGTATTCATGGTTTTTTGAGGGAAGCCGAGGTGATGGATCGTGGTTTTGCCCGTCGTAGCGATTGTCGGCAGGCCGAATGTGGGAAAGTCGACGCTGTTTAACCGGATTGCCGGGGAGCGCATCGCCATCGTGGAAGACAAGCCCGGCATCACCCGGGACCGGATTTATGCTCAGGGAGAATGGACGGGAAAAAGGTTCCACCTGATCGACACCGGGGGACTGGAATTTGGCGGGGAAGATGTCTTTATCGATCATGTGCGGCATCAGGTGGAGTTGGCTGTGGATGAAGCCGATGTGATCATTTTTGTCGTCGACGGCCGGGAGGGGCTGATGCCGTCGGACGAGGAGGTGGCCACTTGGCTTCACCGGGCGGACAAACCGGTGGTTTTGGCCGTCAACAAGGCGGATAACCGCCGCCTGCGCGAGGACATGTACGAATTTTACAGTTTGGGGTTTGACGAGGTGATTCCCATCTCCGCTCTCCACGGAACGGGGACCGGGGATCTTCTCGACGCCGTCGTGTCCCGCTTTCCGGATCGGGAGGAAGAAGTGTTTGACGAAGACACGATCCGCGTTTCCGTCATCGGTCGCCCCAATGCGGGAAAGTCGTCCCTGATCAACGCCATTCTGGGTCAGGAGCGGGTGATCGTCAGTCCCATCCCCGGCACGACGCGGGATGCGGTGGACACTCCCCTTCACCGGGACGGGCAGGATTTCGTATTGGTGGATACCGCCGGAATCCGCAAGCGGGGGAAGGTGTACGAATCCACGGAGAAATACAGCGTTCTCCGGGCGCTTAGGGCCATTGAGCGCTCCGACGTGGCGCTGATCGTCCTGGACGGGGAGCGGGGCATCGCCGAGCAGGACAAGCGGATCGCCGGATACGCCCACGAGGCGGGGTGCGCTTCGATTTTCGTGGTCAACAAATGGGATGCGGTGGAAAAGGACGACAAGACGATGGACCGTTTCCGCCGGGAAATCATGAAGGCCTTCTCTTTTATGGATTATGCGCCGATTCTGTTTGTTTCCGCGAAGACGGGGCAGCGGGTGCACAAGATCCTGCCCGCCGTGCAGGAAGTGGCGGAGCAGCACGCGATGCGGGTCTCCACTTCCGTCCTGAATCAGGTGTTGACGGACGCGATGTTGACCACACCTCCGCCTTCGGAACGGGGAAAGCGGCTGAAGATCCGCTACGGCACGCAGGTGTCGGTCAAACCCCCGACCATCGTCCTTTTTTGCAATGATCCGGAGCTGGCGCATTTCAGCTATCTCCGCTATCTGGAAAACCGGTTCCGCGAAGCCTTCGGCTTCCGGGGAACCCCCCTTCGCATACGTCTGCGCAAAGGGGATGAATAGCCGGCCGGACATTTTACAGACAGCGAGGGGAGAAACATGTTTGTTGTCGCACTCCTTCTGGCGTATTTGTTGGGATCGATCAGTTTCAGCTACCTGGTGACCTATAAATTGAGAGGGATCGACATCCGCCGGTACGGCAGCGGAAACGCCGGGGCGACGAACACCCTTCGGGTCGTGGGCAAGGGTCCCGCCGCCCTGGTCTTTCTGCTGGACGCCTTGAAGGGAATGGCGGCGGTGGGAATCGGTGAACTGTTCGGAGGGGAGCCGGCTCTCTTGATGGCGACGGGAGTGGCGGCCATCATCGGGCACAACTGGCCCGTGTTCCTCAATTTCCGCGGGGGAAAGGGGATCGCCACCACCATCGGCGTGACCGCCCTGCTCACCTTTAAGGCCGCCCTTTTGTCGGGAATTTTCGCGGTACTCGCCATCTTGTTAACCCGGTATGTTTCAGTGGGGTCCCTGTTGTTCACCGGGCTGTTGCCGATCCTGATCGGATGGATGGACTATCCGCCGGCCTATTTCTGGATCAGTCTGGTCATCACTCTGCTCGCCTATCTCCGGCACCGGGACAACATCAAACGCCTGCTGAACGGGACGGAGAACCGCATCGGAGCAAGGAAATGACGGGAGGGGATGAAGAAGATGAAAGCGGCCGTGTTGGGAGCCGGCAGTTGGGGAACCGTACTGGCCTCTTTGTTGGCGGATAACGGATTTGCGGTGACGATCTATGCCCGGAATCCTTCTGTCGCGGAAGAGATCAACCGGCGCGGGACCAACGCGAAATACCTGCCCGAATTTCACATCCCGGACGGGGTGGGGGCGACNACATCCCTGGAAGAGGCCGTCTCCGACCGGGAGATGATCATCGTGGCGGTCCCTTCCCATTCGGTTCGGGAAGTGGCCCGGGCGGCCGCTCCCCATCTGCGAGGCCGCCCTTTGGTGGTTCACGCGACCAAGGGGTTTGAACCGGTCACCCTCAAACGGATTTCCGAGGTCCTGGAGGAGGAGTTTCCCCCATCCCTCGCCGATCGGATCGCCGTGCTCTCCGGACCCAGCCATGCGGAGGAAGTGGCCCGCCGTTCGCCGACCGCCGTCGTGGTGTCGTCGAAGAGCCGGGAAACGGCGGAAGCCGTCCAATCCCATCTGATCAACAACTATTTCCGGGTATACACCAATCCGGACCTGATCGGCGTCGAGATCGGCGGGGCGTTGAAAAACATCATCGCGTTGGGGGCCGGTCTGTCCGACGGGCTCGGTTTCGGCGACAACGCCAAGGCGGCGCTGATGACCCGCGGTTTGGCGGAAATCGCGCGCTTGGGGATGGCCATGGGAGCCCGGCCGATCACCTTCGCAGGCCTGGCCGGGGTGGGGGATCTGGTGGTCACGTGCACCAGCCGGCACAGCCGCAACTGGCGGGCGGGATACATGCTGAGCCAGGGGAAAGCCCTGGAGGACGTGCTTGCGGAAATGGGAATGGTGGTGGAAGGGGTCAAGACGACCCGGGCCGCCCATCGGTTGGCGCAATCTTACGGGGTGGAGATGCCGATCACGGCGGAACTGCATGCCGTGCTCTTCGAGGGGAAGGACCCGTCGCAGGCGGTGGAGGATCTCATGGGACGGGGAAAAACCCACGAAATGGAGGAAATCGTGGAAGGGTGGCTCAATCTTTTGGGCGGATGATCGGTTACCAAGCAGGGGATGACCTTCATATCCTGAAGTATAACCATTACCCGATGCTCGGCTTGAGGAGTTCGGGGTGGGGATCAGTCACAGCGAGGATCGGGTAATGGATCAGATAAAGGGGTAACGCGCCTGGCGCGTTACCCCTGTTTTTGTTGCAGGTCGTCGCTGGACGGCAATTGCCGCATCCATTGTGACAGCAGGTTTTGCACCAACGGGGATTGGAGCAGGGCCATGATCTGATTGATATCGATGTTTCCCGGAAAGGGTACCGGAGAATTGGACGGAGAGTCGCCGGAGGGGGAATCGTCTTCCCCCCACCCAAAGGGAGATTTTTTTTGGGTTCGGGGAGGAACCAGGCGAAGGAGAGGACGTCCCGGCTCCCGCTGCTTTTGGGCCATAAACGTCTGGGCGATCTCAAACATTTGATAAAGGGAATCCAGAATGTTTTCCAATCGCTTGAGCGATGTGCTCAGATCTTTGATCACCGAGCGGACCGTGAGAAAATGGCTGAGGATGTTGGCCAGNTTGAGGGACGAGAGGGGATTGGAGTTGCTGGCAGGGGCCTTGTAAGGGGATTTTGTCNCCTTTCTCCGTTTTCGTTTCCTGGAAATCGCCGGTTGAATCGGTTTGCTCATGCTGCCACCTCCGCTTGCGGGCTCGTGTCATCCTATCCTATGCGCATTCCCATGGGAGGGCAGGGCCGTTGCCCGCCCAGCGGGATGGGTGCCTGCGGAATTCCGCGCCGGAGGGAAGTCGTTTGTCCCGATGCAGTGTGGTAAACTGAATAAGCAGATGACACAGAGGAGGATCCATGATGATCGATGCGATGATTGCGATCGTGTTTTTGTTTTTGGCCAATTTTTTGATCGCCTGGGCCAGGCAGCGGAAAAAGGGGTGGTTGCGCTTCTTTCTCTCCGCCGCCGCNTTTNTGATGCTTCTTCCGGCCTTTTTGTTCGGTTTGCGGGCGCTGCTNTGACCCGATGGCCCGAAGAAAGGAGGATGACCGTGAACAGGTGGATGCGGATCCTTGGCGGGTGCATGCCGGCCTTTTTGCTTCTGGCCGCAGGATGCATGTACCCCGANGAAAGGCTGCAACAGACGGACCGGCTGCCGGAACACGTGGCGATGGTCCAATCGGCGGCGGATCAGTTNTGGGAACAGAACAAGCGGTTTCCGATCAGGGAGGATTCCGACCGGGCGAAGGCGTCCCCCTATGAGAAGTATGTCGTCGATTTCTCAAAACTGGAGGGATACATCAGCCAGATTCCCCCCAGCTCCTTTGAAAGGGGAGGAAACTTTCTGTATGTCCTGGTGGTTTCGGAGAACAAGATGCAGGTCAAACTGGTGGACCTCAGAGTGACCGACCGCTTGCGCAACCTGCAGATGGCCGTCGACGCGTACCGGGAAAAGAAGAAGCGACTTCCCGCCGCCGCTTCCGCAGGAAAGGGCTTTTATGCCGTCGATTTCCAAGCGATGGGNTTGGAGGAGGAAAGGATTCCGAGCCCCTACACCGCGGGTTTGTCGCTGCCGCTGGTGATGAATCGTCAGGGGAAACTGTATGTGGATTATCGACCGGAAATTCTGCGCATGATGCAGGAAGGAAAACGGAAAGAGGATGAAGCGGGAGATCTCCGCGAATGGCTNATCCGCGATTCGATTTTCGTCCCCGCCCGTTCCCCGGGGATTCGCCTGGAGGGAGGCGAACCGGTACTCGTTGAAGAGGGGGCCGGTTGAAANGGGCTGGCATATTTGTCCCGACCCGCTCATAAAACAGTTAGCAGAAAAGGATTCTATGGGAAGGGAATGGAAGGCATGGGGGACACGTTGCTATTGCTGTTGGTGGCCGTCGCCGCTTTTCTGCTGGGGCGCCTCTCCGCCTCCGTCAAAGTGGTGGGCTTCCGGGCGAAACTCGATGATCCGGAGGAGCCGCGCCGAGGGATGACCCGCTCTTTGAAAGGGGAGTGAACCGCCGGCAGGCGGTTCTGTTTTTCCCGCCGCCGCATTCATAAAGGGGAAGGGGCCTCATATATTTATAGTGTCCAAATCGTGCGGAGGAGGCGAAGGAGTTAAAGGGCAATCGACGGGCTTTTTCGCGGATACCTTGAAGGAGGGGTAAGCATGGAAAAAGTAGATATCTTTAAAGATATCGCCGAACGCACCGGCGGGGATATCTACATCGGAGTAGTCGGAGCAGTCCGAACCGGCAAATCGACGTTCATCAAACGGTTTATGGAAAAGGTGGTGATCCCCAATATCAGCGAGGAGGCGGACCGGATCCGGGCCACGGATGAATTGCCGCACAGCGGGGCCGGACGTACCATCACCACCATCGAACCCAAATTCATCCCCAATCAGGCCGTCAACATCCACGTCAGCGAAGGACTCGACATCAACGTCCGGTTGGTGGACTGCGTCGGCTACGCCATCGAAGGAGCCAAAGGCTATGAGGATGAAAACGGCCCACGGATGATCAACACTCCCTGGTTTGATGATCCGATTCCCTTCCAGGAAGCGGCGGAAGTGGGTACGCGCAAGGTGATCCAGGAGCATTCCACCTTGGGTGTGGTGGTCACGACCGACGGATCGATCACCGACATCCCGCGGGAAGCCTATGAAGAGGTGGAGGAACGGATCATCGATGAGATGAAGGAAGTGGGAAAACCCTTTATCGTTCTGCTGAACTCCACCCGTCCCCACAGCGAATCGGTCCAGGCCCTGCGAGAGGACTTGGCGGAGAGATACGATGTGCCGGTCCTGGCTCTCAGTGTGGCCACCATGATGGAAGAAGACATTTTGAACGTCATGAAGGAAGTGCTGTTTGAGTTCCCGGTTCACGAAGTGAATGTCAACCTGCCCGGCTGGGTGATGGTGCTTGATGAGGATCACTGGCTCCGCAAGGATTTCGAAAGTGCCGTGCGCGAAACCGTGAAGGACATCCGCAGGCTTCGCGATGTGGACCATGTGGTGGGACAGTTTGACGGATATGAGTTCATCGAACGGGCCGCCTTGTCGGGAATGGACATGGGGCAGGGGGTCGCGGAGATCGATCTNTATGCGCCCGATGACCTGTACGATCAGATTCTGACGGAGATCGTCGGGGTGGAGATCCGCGGCAAGGATCACCTGTTGGAATTGATGCAGGAATTCAGCAAGGCGAAGNNCGAGTATGACAAAGTGGCCGATGCCCTGAAGATGGTACGGACCACCGGATACGGGGTGGCGCCGCCTTCGCTGGAAGAGATGTCCCTGGATGAACCCGAACTGATTAAGCAGGGGCCCCGCTTTGGCGTCAGACTTCGGGCGACGGCTCCGTCCATACACATGATCCGGGTGAATGTCCACTCCGAATTCGCTCCGATCATCGGTTCCGAACGGCAGAGCGAAGAGTTGGTCAACTATCTGATGAGGGATTTTGAACAGGATCCCCTGCGGATCTGGGAATCGGACATTTTTGGCCGCTCCCTCCATTCCATTGTGAGGGAAGGGATCCAGGCGAAACTGTCCATGATTCCGGAAAACGCACGCTACAAATTGCAAGAGACCCTTGAGAGAATCGTAAACGAAGGATCGGGTGGATTGATCGCCATTATCCTTTGAACATTCCAAAAAGCGCTCATTGAGTGCTTTTTTTGCTGAAAAAGGGACAATGGATCCCCTTTCCCCTCTTGATAACGCCCTCCGGTCTGTATTACTATAGGTGTGTCCCACGATCGTTTGGCCCGGAAGTGAAAAGGTATAGGGAAGTCGCGGAACGGGTAAACATGAGTTAGAGCGNTCGTGGAACTCATATGGAGGTGAGGTTTGTGAACAAGGCGGAATTGGTCGCCNGGGTGGCGGAGAAGACTGAGATGACCAAAAAGGACGCAACCCAGGCGGTGGAAGCCGTTTTTGAAACCATCAAGGAAGCGCTTCGCGCAGGGGACAAGGTGCAGTTGATCGGATTCGGCAATTTTGAAGTGCGCAAGCGTGCCCCGCGCAAGGGACGCAACCCCCAAACCGGGGAAGAGATCCAAATCGCCGAAAGCAAGGTTCCGGCGTTCAAACCGGGTAAAGCGCTGAAGGAAGAAGTAAACAGCCGGTAAAGACGTCTACATAACACCTGCCGGAAGCGGCCTCCGGGCCTGAGAAGCGATGGATCCGGAGTGTCGGAACCATTTTTCGGCCCGGCGGAAATCGGTTTTTCCGGCACTTGTCCGCAAAGGCCCCCTCGGGGGCCTTTTTGCTTTTTGTGATTCGTTGCTACAATAGGAATGAAGGCTTGCGGGGAGAAACGCGCAGGTCCTGGCCCGCCTGTGGTATAATCATTCGGAAAGCCTTTTTGGCGATGCGGCCCGATCGGGCCGAAAAGTATTGGAGGCGAATGTTGATGGGAGTGGATCATGCCAAAATTGAACAGGCCGTGCGGATGATCCTGGAGGCGGTCGGAGAGGATCCGGACCGCGAGGGGCTGGTGGAGACTCCTGCACGGGTTGCCCGCATGTACGAGGAGATTTTCTCCGGCCTCGGACAGGATCCCCGCGACCATTTTACCGTGATTTTCAGCGAGGATCACGAAGAGCTGGTACTGGTGAAGGATATCCCGTTTTTCTCCGTTTGCGAGCATCATCTGGTTCCCTTCTTCGGGAAGGCCCATGTCGGATATATCCCCCGGGGCGGCCGGGTGACGGGCCTCAGCAAGTTGGCCCGGGCCGTCGAAGCGGTTGCCCGCCGTCCCCAGCTGCAGGAGCGGATTACATCCACCGTCGCTGATGCCATCATGGAACGGCTGGAGCCGCACGGGGTGGTTGTGGTGGTGGAGGCGGAGCATATGTGCATGACCATGCGCGGGGTGAAAAAGCCCGGTTCAAAGACGGTCACCTCGGCCGTCCGCGGTGTCTTCAGCCAGGATGCCGCCGCCCGGGCGGAAGCCTTCAGCCTCATCGGTTACCGATAAAAGGAAAGCAAAAACTTTTGGCAAACCCCTTGACATCTTCTGAGGAACGCGCTATATTAATAAGCGTCACTTCAATGAAAGATGTCAAGGATGTCGGGCTATGGCGCAGCTTGGTAGCGCGCTTGCATGGGGCGCAAGAGGTCGTCGGTTCAAATCCGGCTAGCCCGACCACGGAAAAAAACCCTCCGTCTCGGGAGGGTTTTTTCATGTCAGCAGGAAAACATTATTCAGGATCAACCTGAGGGAGGTGGGAGCGGTGGAGGGGTTCCAATACGGTGATTACGTGGTGATCAAAGCGAAGGAGAACGGGGTCAATGTCATCGGTTTGACCCGCGGAAAGGATACCCGGTTTCATCATTCGGAAAAGCTGGACAAAGGAGAAGTCATGATCGCCCAGTTCACCGAACACACTTCGGCGATAAAAATCCGCGGCAAAGCGGAGATCCTGACCCGTTACGGGAAGATCGACACGGAGGAATCCTGAGGTGAGTCATGGCGGGCCGGCTTGGCCATAAAATGTTGATAGAAGGAACAAGGGGAGGGGAATCGATGACCCGTCTGGCCCGTCGTCTGTTTGCCTCCGTCTTTCTGTCGGCCATGCTGGCGGCGCTGCTCTCCGTTTTGCCGTCGTTGTCCACNCCTGCGGAGAGTCCCTCCGATGAGCCGGTTTTCCGACCCGTATCTCCGGTACGGATTTCAAAGGATTCACTGGTNGATTTTTTGGCGGGTCAGCCGGTTTCACTGCAAATTCTCCGGGCATCCTGGGAAGACGGTTACTTGTCCCTCGACCTGGAATCGGAGAAAGCCCCGGAGGAGGGACGCGTTTATGCCGATCTGTTCACCCTGGTTCGAAGCTCCTTGGTAACCGCCAGGAATGTGGAAAAGCTGCGTTTTCAGGTCTACCGCCCCGGGGAAGAGTCCCCGTGGGTGACGGTGGAGGCGGATCGTCAGGATCTGGTTCGGGATCCCGGGATGGAGAACGGGGAGGGATTGTCTTTCCGCCAATATTTGGAGGAGACCTTTGAGGTCCGGTATGCTTCNCCTTCTTCCGGCTGAGGGGCGGTCGCTTTCCGCCGAAAAGGGAGTATGGTATACTGGTAAAGGAACTTTTCCGTGTTTCCACCATTTTTCAGCTTTCCCGACAATCATTGCGGCGTGCGTGCTCTGTTTCCGAGACATGTTCGGAGGGTTTTTCCTAGCGAAGAGATACTTGTCCGTGCAGGGGGGTCACGTGAAGGAATCGCCGGAATGGGAGTTCGTGGAAATAGATCCGGCATGGGCCGGGTTTGAGAAACCTTGATGGAGGGCGCGACATGTCCATACATGGCGAAATGGACCGGGTCATCGCCGAAATCGCCGAATGCGCTCGGGATCCCTTTGTGGAAAGACATATCGGCCGACCGAAAACCTCGGCCTTTTTCGTTAAGGTGCTCTATCTTCTGCTTAAATCCTTTTCTCTTCCAAGCGAGCGCATTCGGCTCCACTGCGTGGCCACAACCTTGCTCCAAATGGGGCTTGATCTCCACGAGCGGGTTTCCGTTGAGCCCGAACGGGCGGAACAGGGAATGCGATCCCGCCAATTGTTCGTGTTGGCGGGCGATTATTTTAGCAGCCTGTTTTACCGGTTTTTGGCGGAAAGAGGGGAGATCCGGACAATTTCCCGGCTGTCGGAAGCGGTTTGCGAAGTGAATGAAGCGAAGATGGAATTGTATGCCGTCGCCGGCAGCCGACAGGTGTCTCCGCCCACGTATCTCAGCCTCATCCGCCGCATCCGCGGGAGTNTGCCCTCCGCCCTGTCCGATCTTTTCCATGCGGGGAAGAGCTCGGACAACCCGTGGCGGGATTTGGCTCCCGATTTGGCCGCCCTTGAATGGCTGGCCGATGCGGATATCGAGTATCCGGGCGCTTCAATCGCGCTTCAATCGGATGAAATGCGCCTGGAGCTGATCCGGTCGATCCTGGCGAGCGTAAGGCGGGAAGCTGCAGCGATCGCCCATCCGGAAGTTCGCCGGGAGCTGATCCGGGCGATCGGTGAACGCTTTGATCCGTACCTGACAGAGCCGTTGGCGCGAGAGGGATGAGTGAAAACATGAACAAGGAGTCTCCTGTACCGTCCAAGGAACAGTTTGTTTACCGGGTGTTTGAAAGCATCGCCAAAGATTATGACCGGATGAACACCATTTTGAGTTTCGGCCGTCACAAAGCGTGGCGCCGGTTTACCATGAAGATGATGCGGGTCCGTCCCGGAGATTCCGCCATCGATGTCTGTTGCGGCACTTGCGATTGGGCGATCGCCCTGGCGGAGGAGTCTGTGACGGGGGAAGTCGTCGGCTTGGACTTCAGCGGAAACATGCTGCAGGTGGGGCGGGAAAAGGTGGACGAGCGGGGTCTGGGAGACAGAATCCGGCTGGTCCNGGGAAATGCGATGGAACTTCCTTTCCCCGACAACACCTTTGATCANGCCACCATCGGCTTTGCGCTGCGAAACGTGCCCGATTTCCGGCACGTGCTGCGGGAGATGACTCGGGTGGTGAAGCCGGGAGGGCAAGTGGTTTCGTTGGAGCTTTCCAAACCGACCTGGCCGCCGTTTCGGGCGGTGTACTATGTCTATTTCCGGCATGTCCTCCCCCTGCTGGGCAAGCTGCTGGCCGGCCGCTATGAGCAGTACCGATGGCTTCCCGAGTCGCTGGTCCATTTTCCCGATCATCGGGAATTGGCCCGAATCATGGAAGAGGAAGTGGGGCTTGCAGATGTGCGGGTGTATCCCTTGACGGGAGGGATCGCCGCGGTGCATATCGGACGGAAAAATGAGAAGGCAGAGGAAGAAGGTAGTGGATGACGATGGGATGGATCTACCGGGTAAAAGTGATCCTAAACATGATCAAGTTTGAACATACGGTTTTTGCCCTGCCCTTCGCGTATCTCGGGGCCGTGCTGGGCAGTCTGGTCGTGATGGATCGGCTTCCGTCCTGGGGGCAGATCGGGTGGGTCACGCTGGCGATGGTGGGTGCCCGCAGCGCGGCGATGGCGCTCAACCGGCTGATCGACCGGCATATCGACGCCAAAAACCCCCGGACGGCCAACCGGGCGATTCCGGCCGGTCAGATTTCCGTTCCGGCGGTTTGGTGGTTCGTGGTCGTTTCTTTCCTGGTGCTCTTCATCGCCGCATACAATCTCAACAAACTGGCCGTTCAGCTGTTTCCCGTTGCGGTGTTTGTGCTCGTGATCTATTCCTATACGAAGCGGTTCACATGGGCTTGTCACCTCGTGCTGGGCGTCGCCCTCGGCCTGGCTCCCCTCGGGGGGTGGGTGGCGACGACNGGGCAAATTGACGGCGTCGCCCTTCTGTTGTTCGNCACCGTGGCCCTGTGGACCGCCGGTTTTGATGTGATTTACGCCTGTCAGGATGAAGATTTTGACCGCAGGGAGGGGCTGTATTCCATTCCCGCCCGCTTCGGGCTGAGGCGGGCCCTCAACATGTCCCGCTGGTTTCACGCCGGAACCGTCTTGGGACTGTTGTTTCTCTGGCTGCTCACGCCGCTCAGCGGATGGTTTTTTGTCGGCGTGCTGGCGGCCACAGCCATCCTGATCTATGAGCACCGGATCGTCTCGCCGGACGATTTGTCCCGGCTCAATACGGCCTTTTTCACCATGAACGGCGTCTTGAGCGTGGTGGTCTTTCTGTTTGCGATGGTGGACGTGATCTGGGGATGAGACGGCTGGTGATTGGAATGACGGGGGCGAGCGGCGCTCCCTACGCCCTTTGCCTGATGGAGGAATTGCTCCGGCAGGGGCACGAGGTTCACGTCACGGTGACGGAGGCGGCGTGGCGTGTGCTCAAAGAGGAGCACGGTTGGAACGTGGAAAGGCGGGAGGAAGCGCTTCGGCAGGCCCTGACGGTGAATTCCGATCTTCTCCACTACCACCCGATCCGGGATATCGGCGCGCCGATTGCCTCCGGTTCGTTTCCCTGTGACGCCATGGTGGTGATTCCCTGCTCGATGGGGACCCTGGCGAAGATTGCCCAGGGAATCTCCTCCAATCTGCTGGAGCGGGCGGCGGATGTGATGTTGAAGGAGGGGCGGCCGTTGATTGTGGTTCCCCGGGAAACGCCCCTCAATCTCATTCATCTGGAGAATATGACCAAATTGGCGAGATGCGGAGCGACGGTGCTTCCGGCGATGCCCGCCTTTTATCACGGCCCCCGCGATTTGGAGGATATGGTTCGGTTNGTTGCCGGCAAGGTGCTGGATCAGTTGAACATACCGCACCGGCTGTACAAGCGATGGGAGGGTTCCTGTTGAGACCGATTCGGATTGGACGCATCGCCTTTACCAACATTCTTCCGATCTATCATTTTTTTGATCCGGCGGGGTTGAATGTCGAGCTGATTCACCAGGTTCCGAGCCAGTTGAACCGCCGCATGGCTGCGGGAGAGATCGACATGGGTCCCATCTCTTCTTTCGCCTACGGGGAAAACCACTCCCGGTACTCCTTGATTCCGCATTTGTCNGTCAGCTCGAGAGGACCGGTGAGGTCGATCTACCTTTTCACGCGCCAGGCGGACCTGTCCGATCTCCGCTCCGCCCGTATCGCCGTCACCAACACATCGGCCACTTCCGTCGCTCTTCTGAAAATCCTCCTTCAATATTTCGAAGGGGGAGATCCCGAATACCTCACCATGCCCCCGTCGCTGGAGGAGATGATGGACCGGGCGGATGCGGCNCTGCTGATCGGAGACGACGCGGTTCGGGGGGCCTGGCAGAATCCGGGCTATCGAGTGCTGGATCTCGGCGAGGAATGGTATAAGCGGACCGGGCTGGACATGACCTTTGCCGTTTGGGCGGTCCGGGACGAGGTGATCGAGCGGCTGCGGGATGAAGTGTCGGCGATTGCCTCCCGGTTGATCGGAAGCAAAGAGAAGGGTCTGAAGGATTTGTTCCCGGTGGTTGAGGAAGCCCGCAGGCGGCTGGGGGGCAGTCCCGAGTTTTGGTTCCAGTATTACACCGGGCTGTGTTATGATTTGGGTGAAAGGCAACTGGAAGGGTTGAAAGCGTATTATCAATATGCCGGGGAGCTGGGATTGCTTCCCGAAAACGTTCGGATCCGCGTGTTGGATCTTCCGGCGGGGACGCCCTGTTAGGCGGGAGATTGCGAGCCGCGGGGCTCATCGGTCTGAAAGTCCAGGCCTCTTCATCCTCCGCAAATCGTCAAAGAAGGGATGGAAGGGCGCACGGCTCCCTCATCGGGGAAGCGGATTTTTTGTGCCCGTTGTGGATGAAGCTCTTGGATATTTATGAGGAACTGCGAAGCGACTTGAAGATCATCGAAGAAGAGTTGGCCGACTCCCTTGTAACGAGCCAGGCCGGTTTAAACCGATCCTCCGGCCATCTTCTCGAAGCCGGAGGCAAGCGGATTCGTCCTCTCTTCGTGCTCTTGTCCGGACGCTTCGGACAATATGACATCCACCGGCTGAAACGGGTGGCCGTCCCGCTGGAATTGATCCACATGGCTACGCTGGTCCACGATGACGTGATCGACGACGCGGAAACCCGCCGCGGCCGGAAGACGGTGAAGGCCCAATGGGACAACCGGGTGGCCATGTACACCGGCGATTACATTTTTGCCCGTTCGCTGCAGGTGGTGACTGAAATCGAGGATCCCGCGGTTCATCGGATTCTCTCCCGCTCGATCATGGACATGTGCCGGGGAGAGATCGAGCAGGTCCGGGATTTTTACGACGCCTCCCCGTCCCTCCTCCGTTACTTCCGGCGGATCAAGCGGAAGACGGCGCTTTTGATGGCCGTNAGCTGCCAACTGGGAAGCCTGGTCAGCCGGGCGGAAGAGCGGATTGTCCGAAACCTCTATCTTTACGGGTATTATGTGGGCATGGCTTTTCAGGTCACCGATGATGTGTTGGACTTCATCGGCGATGAATCGGTATTGGGAAAACCGGCCGGCAGCGACCTGCGCCAGGGGAACGTGACCCTTCCGGTGATCTATGCCCTTCGCACCGCCGAACCCCGGGAGAGGGAGCGCATATTGACCTATTTGCAATCCAACGGGAGGAAGGTCCCCCTTTCCACCGTGTTGGATATCGTGCGCCGGTCGGGGGGGATCGATTATTCGATGCGCCTTGCGGAACGGTACCTCCAGAAAGCGCTTTTGGTTTTAAACCGTCTCCCTTCTTGCGGTGCGCGGGATTCCCTGGAGCGCATCGCCCGGTTTGTGGGCAGCCGCTCCTATTAAGGTTTGCTTTTCGGCCGGGTTTTTGGTACAATCCGATTGCCCCTGAA
>JGI1652J44930_10000405_pt1 | contig 16932 bp, 20 predicted proteins | sample NewIslsDNAsample_FD_44930 | JGI IMG/M metagenome (IMG submission 44930)
GTCCATCCGATCCGCCGCGACTTGCTTTGGCTGCTTGGCGCTGCCGACCCCGCCGAGGCCATTCATAATCGGCTCGACCATTCTGAAAAGCAGCTGAAGTCGCAAAATCGCACGTTTACGAAAAAAACGGGAAGCCACATTTAGTGAAAAGCAATGAAAATGGCCAGCTGCTTGCAGACCAACCTTTACAAGGTTTTATCGCTTCCTTCCTCAAATCGAGTTGGAAATGGCTGTTTTCCAAAGCTTTTTGCACGTGCTTGAGGGAAATGGAATGAAACCGTAAAGTGCTCGATGTGCTGTCTCCCATAGCCGACCATATGGCGCACACGGAATGTTACGATTTACAAAAGCTAACGGAGACAATCGGACAAGTGAAGCCGCCGGCGTGCAATCCAATGAAGACGCGAACGGAATAAACGCCATGAGAAAAAGCGGTTCGTCCAACGGAACCGCTTTAACGGTCGTGCCCGGTAGATGGCGAACAACACCTGTGGACCGCTCTAAAACGGTCTTGTTGAGCGATGCCAGTTTCCTGCCGACATGTAAAAAACGCTATACCTTATGGACNTTTTCTTGTTACGATGGCAACGGAAGGCGGCAAGCACCATTGGCCGCCCATTCGCTAACTANCGATTGCAACATCTTTCCGTCAATAGCAGCGAAATAGCGGCGCAATTCCTCCTCATCATGAATATAGACGCGGCGGCGCTGCCGATAGGCCGGGTTTTGCCATAAACAGACGAGGGCAACGATGTCGCGCAAATGAATGTCACGCCCAGCAACCGTAAATAGCGGGTCGCCTTCATACGGCAGCAGGTCGAATAGCGCCGCCTCAAAGTAGCGCAAATACAAAACAGACAGTGTTCGCTCTTCACCCCCGTCACGATAGGTGACTTCCGAGCGGTTAAAATAGTCTTCAAACGTGTTGGAACGTGATTTTTGCAGCTCTTCACCGTACAAGCGGCAAACGTCCATGAGCGCACCCCTTCCCGATCAGCCGTTTTTTCTTTAGTTTACCATATTACGGCTTCTCGTCGCTCAAATTTTCTGCCAATTTCTCAAAAAACAAATCTGCTTCCCGTTCGAGCTCGCCATCATCCGCCCACTCCGGCAATGGAGGTAGCTCCTCGAGTGTTTTTAGCCCGAAATAGTCAAGAAATTCCGCCGTCGTGCCGTACAAAATCGGCCGCCCAGTTCCTTCGGCGCGCCCGACCTCTTTAATGAGCGCCCGAGCCATCAGCGTTTGCAGCGGCTTGTCGCTTTTCACACCGCGAATTTCCTCGATTTCCGCACGCGTAATCGGCTGACGATAAGCGATGATGGCCAACGTCTCAAGCGCCGCCTGCGACAGTGATGACGCTCCAGGTGCCTCAACGAGCTTTTTTAAATACGAAGCATGCTCTTTTTTTGTTGCCAGCAAAAACACACCCGCCAGCTCCATAAGCTGAATGCCGCGTTCTTCCCGGCTATAATCTTCTTGCAGCGCTGCGATTACCGCTTTCGCCTCCGATTCATCGACATCGAGTACGGCAGCGATTTGAGCGAGCGACAGCCCCTCATCACCAGCAGCAAACAGCAACGCTTCAACGATCGCCTTCGCTGGACGTGCTGAGCTGGCATCATCTTTTTTTACTGTTTCCTGTTGTTCCATCGCGCTTTGCCGCACCAAGCGTTTCTAGCTGGCGCAACCGTTCCTCCTTTCTATCCGTTTCCACCGGCCGCCGGAGCAGCATCATTCCCCACAACGTCGCGCACCGCCCACCAGATATCCGAAACGGGACATGCGGCGTGCCCTTTACCCAGTTAGCGACGCAACCGGCTCATCACTGCAAAAGGAAAGCGGCTCGCCGCTGCGAACCGCTGCAGCCAAACCGGCGCTGCTTTAGACGGCCGGATGTTTGGCCGCAATAAACAAATCGCTGAAATTTCGCTCTTGTTCAATGATAATTTCATTTTGCTTCATCAATTCCAAAATCGCTAAAAAGGTGACAACAATATACGAACGGTCATAAGAAGGAAATAGCTCATAAAAGTTTTTCCGCTCGTTCGTTTGCCTTAGCTCATGCAAAATTTCCGCCATCCGCTTTTCAACAGAAATGTCTTGGCGAGTGATTTTCGTCCGCATCGGTTTTTGCAGCTTTTTGCGGCGCAACAGTTTCGACAAGGCGCCCAACATATCGTATACGTTGACGTCAAGCGGCGCTGCCTTTTTTTCATCGGCATAGGCACTTAAATCGCTCGGCGGCTTTGTAAATAAAAGCGCCCGCTCTTCTTCACGCCGTTTCAGCTCGCGCGCCGCTTCTTTAAACTTTTTATATTCAAGCAGCCGCTGCATCAACTCTTCGCGCGGATCATCCACCTCGTCAAACTCCATGTCGCCGTCGTCCTCTTCCTCCGGCGCCGGCAACAGCATTTTACTTTTTATGGCCAACAAGGTGGCCGCCATGACCAAGTACTCACTGGCAATATCGAGCTCGAGCTCCTGCATGGCGTGAATGTACGCCATATACTGTTCTGTAATTTGCGCTACCGGAATATCGTAAATATCAATCTCATAGCGATTAATTAAATGCAAAAGCAAATCAAGCGGTCCTTCAAACGCTTCAATTTTCACACTGTATGGCAATTGCACATCCATCCCACCATTTTTTCCACAGCCATCGTCCATGCGTCCCGTCCTCGGTTGCGGTACATTTATTGTACCATAATCAAGCGATGAAGCGAACGGAAACCGGCTGCTTTTTGTCCTCAGAACCACCGCGGCGTATAATGAAGAAGAAGTCCCTCCCCTTCACCGCGACAACCGTTGCCGTCAGACAGAAGGAAGGATAGCAGTCTCCACTTCGCACCGCCGGCAAGGCTGCTTTCCAACCGGTTAGGCCTTTACGAAAGGAACGATGGTCGATGTATCCGAAAGCATATATTGATTATTTAGTTCATTTCCATGGCGACCGTGACTATTTCGAATGCCATGAAGTTTTAGAAGAACAATGGAAACGAGACGGCCGAAAAATAGAATGGCTTGTACTCATCCAAATTGCGGTCGCCTTCTACCATTACCGACGCAACAACACCTCAGGAGCACTGCGGCTTATGAAACGGGCGCGTGTGCTGCTTGAAGAAGCGCGCGGGATGATCCGCCGGCTCGGCCTCGATGATCGAGCGCTCGCTGCCTTGCTTGATGAGACGGCTAGGCGCATCGCCCAAGGTAAGCCATACGAAAGCATCGAACTGCCGATCGCTGACCGCTCACTCTATGCGCAATGCCGAGCCGCCTGCGCCGCCCGACAGCTCGTTTGGGGACAGGCAAGCGATACCACTGATATTGACCTCGTCGACAAACACCGGCGGCGCGACCGCACCGATGTCATCGCCGCCCGCGAACAAAAAAAGCGGGCCAGAGCGGAGGGGAAGTAACCTCCCCCCTCCGCCGCCCGCAAAAGCACGGCGCCGTGCCGATTTTCTTATTCAGCTAGCATGTTTGACATTTATCGAAAAATGAGGCAGTCCACTCATTGGCGCACAACCGACGGTCAGGATACGTCTCTTTTAACGCCTTGACCATCTGTTTTCCAATCCCTTGGTGGCGGTGTGACGGGTTGACGCTAATGTGCTGGATTTGCACAACATCGGGAGCACGCAGCAGGACGCCGATAATGCCGACGATGTCATCCCCTTCTTTCCATAAAAACAGTTGCCAATCGTTGTCGGTTTCGTATTGTTTGATCGTCTGCTGCAGCCGTTTCAAATCTTTTTCCATCGGCATAAACGACAACAGCCCCATGGCAATTTTTTCATAGTTTTTTCGGTAACGGATTAACATAAAAATCCCTCATTATCGACAAGCGCTTTTCCGAAATGGAAAAGTTTTTGTCATTTTCTCTATACGTATTATAAACATTCTCACCGATATTGTGAACCATTTCATGCCTTTTTACACAAATTACGCAAGCCCCCGTAAAACGTTCGCCATTTCGATCGCGGAAACAGCCGCCTCCCATCCTTTATTGCCCGCTTTTGTGCCGGCCCGCTCGATCGCCTGCTCGATCGTATCGGTTGTCAAAACGCCGAAAATAACCGGGACGCCGCTTGTAAGCGCGGCATGGGAGACGCCTTTGGCTGCCTCGCTGCACACGTAGTCAAAATGGCTCGTCGCACCGCGAATGACGGCGCCAAGCGTAATGATAGCGTCAAATTGCTTTGATTCAGCCATTTTTTTCGCCACAAGCGGAATTTCAAACGCCCCCGGCACCCATGTGACGGTGATATCGTTGTCGCTGACGCCATGGCGCGTCAACCCGTCGATTGCACCAGATAAGAGCTTGCTCGTAATAAATTCGTTAAAGCGCGAGACGACGATGCCAATTTTCAACCCGGTGCCGACTAAATTTCCTTCGATGACGTTCATGTTTCTTTCCCCTTTCATTAAAAATGAAGCATATGTCCTAATTTTTCATATTTCGTGCGCAAATATTTTTCGTTTTCCTTCGTCGGTGGCATTTGAAGCGGCACCCGTTCGACGACTTCGAGCCCATGCCCTTTTAAACCCGCGATTTTGCGCGGATTATTCGTTAACAGGCGCATTTTCGTCACGCCAAGATCTTTTAAAATTTGCGCCCCGATGCCATAGTCGCGCAAATCGGCCGGAAAGCCGAGTTTTTCGTTCGCCTCAACGGTATCATACCCTTGCTCCTGCAGCTTGTAGGCGCGCAGTTTGTTCATGAGACCAATGCCGCGCCCTTCTTGGCGCATGTAAAGCAGCACCCCGTTTCCTTCCGCTTCAATTTGCCGCAACGCCGCATGCAACTGCGGACCGCAATCACACCGGTACGAACCGAACACATCACCGGTTAAACATTCGGAATGGACGCGCACGAGTATCGCTTTGCCCGGAACGATCTCACCTTTCACAAGCGCGACATGCTCTTTTCCGTCAAGAATGTTCGTATAGCCGATAGCACGAAACTCACCGAACTCAGTCGGCAGCGAAATTTCCACTTCGCGTTTCACGAGTTTTTCTCTTTGACTTCGGTACGCGATTAAATCTTTAATCGTAATCATTTTTAGTCCGAACTGATCGGCAATGTGCCGTAAATCAGGAACACGCGCCATCGTCCCGTCTTCTTTAATAATCTCACAGATGACGCCAGCCGGCTTCGCCCCGCATAAGCGGGCCAAATCGACTGCCGCCTCCGTATGGCCAGCACGTCGCAAGACACCGCCTTTTTTAGCAATCAATGGAAAAATATGCCCTGGCCGTTTGAAATCGCTCGCTTTTACGTTCGGATCAAGCAGCGCCTGAATGGTCGCTGCTCGCTCGTAAGCACTGATTCCCGTCGTCGTTGTTTTGTAGTCGACGCTTACCGTAAACGCCGTGCCATGCGCATCGGTGTTATGGGCGACCATCGGCTCAAGCTCGAGACGCGCCGCCAATTCTTCTGTAATCGGGACGCAGACGAGCCCGCGGCCATGCGTAATCATAAAATTAATGACATCCGGTGTCGCTTTTTCAGCCAGCGCGACAAAATCCCCCTCATTTTCCCGGTCTTCGTCATCGCAAACGATGATCACTTCTCCGTTTTTCAGTGCGGCCAACGCCGCTTCAATCGTATCAAACATGGCCACTTGCCCCCTTTTCTCGCTTATTTATAGCCGTGTTGCTCCAAAAATTCCATTGTCAATCCCGAAGGCGTCGTTTCCTTTCCTGCGAGAAAGGCAGCGACGTATTTGCCGATCATATCACATTCAATATTGACAAAGTCGCCAGGCCGTTTTTCGCCTAAAATCGTCGCCGCCCGCGTATGCGGGATGAGCGAAACGGTGAACGTGCGCTCGCTCAAGCCGAAAATCGTCAAGCTTGTCCCATCGACGGCTACCGACCCTTTCTCAATCATATACGAACGCAGCGGGGCCGGCACTTCGATTTCATAATAGACAGCGTTCGCTTTCGGCCATTGCCGGACAATGCGTCCGACGCCATCGACGTGTCCGGTAACGAAATGCCCGCCAAACCGCCCGCCAGCCGCCATCGCTCGCTCCAAGTTCACCTTTGTCCCCGGCTTGAGTGTACGCAACGCTGTTGCCTTCACTGTTTCCGGCATGACATCGACCGTAAACTGCCGATCCGTAAATGAAGTAACGGTCAAGCAGACACCGTTAACGGCGATGCTATCACCGAGCTGGACGTCTNCAAGCACCCGCTTGGCGCCAATCGTCATCACAATGGCGCTGCCTGTTTGCCTCATTTGTTCAACCGTGCCGATCTCTTCAATAATACCGGTGAACATCACGACTCCTCCTTCTTGATCGGTTTAGCGACGATCTTGATATCCGGACCGATTTTCTCAATCTGCCGGATGTCAAGCTCCATCGCTTCAGCGAGACGCGAGAAACCGAGACCGCCGACCGGCGTCGGCGCTTCGCGGCCGCCGATTAGTTTCGGAGCCATATAGGCAACGACTTCATTGACCATCCCGGAGCGAAGGAAGCTGTCATGAATTCGCGAGCCTCCCTCAACAAACAATGACGTGATACGCTGCTCACCAAGCAGGCGGAGCACCTCGCGCACATCAATGTGTGCGCTTGTCATCGGCACGATGCGCACCCCAAGGCGCTCATACATCTTCGCTTTTTCCCGGCTGACACCGCTGCCAGTGATGATCCACGTTTCTGCTTCCTTGTCGACGACAACATGGGCGTCGAGCGGTGTATGCAAGTTGGTATCCAAAATGACCCGAAGGGGGTTTTTCCGCTGTTGCCCAATGCGGACCGTCAGCTTCGGGTTATCCGCCATCACGGTGTTAACGCCAACTAAAATAGCGTCATGTTGCGCACGGAGACGATGAACATCCTCACGCGCTGCACTGGATGTGATCCATTTGCTCTCCCCTGTCGCCGTGGCGATTTTGCCGTCGAGGCTGCACGCATATTTGANCGTTACAAACGGCGTTTTCGTCGCAATATAATGGAAAAACATGCGGTTTAACTCATCCGCTTCTTCTTTTAATATTCCAACCTCCACGTCAATGCCCGCCCGACGCAGCTTATTAATTCCTTTCCCAGCAACAAGCGGATTCGGATCGGTCGTCGCAACGACGACACGGCGGACGCCGGCTTCAATGAGCAAATCAGCGCATGGTGGCGTTTTGCCATAATGGCTGCATGGCTCAAGCGTCACATATACCGTTGCCCCGCGCGCCTTTTCACCGGCCATGCGGATCGCATGCACCTCGGCGTGCGGCTCTCCTGCTTTTAAGTGGGCGCCAATTCCGACAATCGTACCGTCGTTGACGACGACGGCACCGACAGCAGGATTGGGGGACGTTTGCCCAACTCCGGCCTTGGCTACATCAAGCGCTAACCGCATGTAATGTTCATCATTGTACACGGTATCCACCTTTTTCCTACAAAATAAAAACCCCGGAAATATTCCGGGGCTCTAAGACGTGAGAGAATGGGTCAGGATGCGCATAACGACAAACAAGAACACTTGTTCGCTAAACAAGGTTATTCCTGTCGTGCGAAACCGAAAACCGTCGCCATACCGAGACGGACGACAGACGCCGCCCGCGCTGATACAGCCCGGCTCAAAACAGTCATGCGCACATCTTCATCCTTCTCCCATCCAGACTATACTGTCGGCTCCGGAATCGCACCGGATCGTGCCTATACGGCTCGCGGGCTGAGAGGCTTCGGCCTCATCACCGCCGGTCGGGAATTTCACCCTGCCCCGAAGGATGTACAGCTATATCATGATATTCCATTATACCACATTGACGGCTTTACATCATCACTTGGCGATCCAAAGCCAATACACGGCTCCCCATATGAAACTAGCCGCCAACAAGATGAAAAACAAAAGCCAATTCGTTCGGCTTGTCCGTTCTCCATCTTCCGTCCGCTGCTTACGGTTCGTCAACCACTTTCACTTCCTTCATCACATCACCGTTTTTCATCGCTTTGACGACATCCATTCCGGACGTGACTTGTCCGAAGACGGTGTGCACCCCGTCTAGATGCGGCTGCGGTTCATGGACGATGAAAAACTGGCAGCTGCCAGTATCGCGGCCGCGGTGCGCCATCGAAATCGCTCCGGTGACATGCCGGTGCGGATTATTGTCCGTCTCGCACGGGATTGTGTAACCAGCATCGCCCGTTCCATTGCCGCGCGGACAACCGCCTTGGCTGACAAACCCAGGGATGACACGGTGAAACGTCAGTCCATTATAAAACCCTTCGTTCGCTAATTTTTCAAAGTTGGCCACCGTCACCGGCGCCTCATTTGGAAACAGTTCAAATTCAATCTTTCCGCCATTTTCCATCAAAATATAGCCTTTTTTCGCCATCGCGCTTCCCCTCCTTTTTCACGCATAAACTGTCTTTATCATACCATGATTGACCAACAGAAAGAAAGCCAAAATGCCTTTTCATCCAAATGTTCCATGTTTTAAACATCATATATTGATATGAAATACCAATGGGCACGCCAGCAATGATCGGCGAAGTGAAACGGTAGAAAGGGGATGATCGTCTTTATTTATGATCATACTAAAATAGCTTTCGGCTCTTGAAATATCCACTACCTCGCTGTTTGCCATTTGCTTGGCCTCTCAACCGATGTATTTCTCGATCGCAATGAGCAGCGGAAGGCAGAACGCCGTTTCGATAGAAAAACAGGAGAGCGTACGGTATAATGATAGTGCATTTTTTATGAACAGGAGGCGAACTGCGTGAAACGAACGATCGCTTCATCGCTGCTAGCAGTCATGCTGCTGGCGTTTCCGGCCATGGTGGCGGCCGATGCTGCACCGGGCGACGTCATTGTAACACTCGGGGAAAACTTAACAAACGAACAAAAACAAAAAGTGCTCGAGGAAATGAAAGCGCCGGACGGAGCNCAGACGGTTACCGTCTCAAACGCTGAAGAGCATAAATATTTGGGTGGGCTCATCCCAAAAGCGCAAATTGGTACGCGCGCCATCTCATCGTCAATGATTACGATCGGCGAACCGGGATCCGGACTGAATGTTGAGACGCATAACATCACATGGGTGACGAAAGAAATGTACACGAACGCCTTAATTACCGCTGGAGTGAAAGATGCCGACATTTATGTCACCGCTCCGTTTCCGGTTTCCGGCACCGCCGCGCTGACCGGATTGATGAAGGCNTATGAAATTTCATCTGACCAATCCATCCCGGACGATGTGAAAAAAGTAGCGAACGAAGAAATGGTGCAAACAGCGAAACTTGCTGACTCGATCGGTGCGGATAAGGCGGTCGCCTTGGTGGCAAAAGTCAAAGAAGAAATTGCCAACAATCCGCCGAAAACGGACGCCGATTTGCGCGCCTTGATTGAACGAATCGCCAACGACCTTGGCATTACGCTGAGCGAAGACGAAATCAANAGTCTCATTTCCCTCTTCCATAAAATGCAAAATGCGAATATTAACTGGGATCAAGTGAACGACCAACTCAGCAAAGCAAAAGAACGATTATCAGCCTTTTTGCAGTCAGAAGAAGGAAAAACGTTTATCCAAAACATTATCGACATCTTGAAAGAGATTTGGAATGCCATCAAGTCGGCACTCTCCTCGAATCAATAAAAAAACCCGCTTTATGCGGGCTTTTTTATTTTCTCACCTTCGTCTTAAACGGCAAATCATGCTGGATTAAATCTTCATATGTTTCGCGTTTGACAACGAGCTGAGCGTCGCCGTTTTCAACGAAAACGATCGCCGGACGCGGCAGGCGGTTGTAATTGTTCGCCATTGAATAACCGTAAGCGCCGGTGCAAAAAACAGCCAAATAATCGCCCGGCTTCGTCTCGGGCAGCGCAAGATCCCAAATGAGCATATCGCCCGACTCGCAGCATTTCCCAGCGATCGATACGGTTTCTGTTCGCTCACCTAGCACCCGATTGGCAAGCACTGCTTCATATTTTGCCCCGTACAACGCCGGACGGATGTTGTCGCTCATGCCACCATCAACCGCGAGATACGTACGAATGTTTGGCACGTCTTTGCGCGAACCGATCGTATAAATCGTCGTCCCCGCGTCACCAACGAGCGAACGCCCCGGCTCGATCCAAATTTCCGGCAACGGAAGCTGACACGCTTTAGCCTGCTTTTTCACTTCTTCAACAATGCAATCGACGTATGCGGACACCGGAATCGGATCGTCTTCCTCTGTATAGCGGATGCCAAAGCCTCCGCCAAGATTGATGACTGAAGGGATAAATCCATATGCCTTGTTCCATTCCGCCATCTTTGTAAATACTTTTTGTGCGGCAAGCACAAAGCCGGTCGTTTCAAAAATTTGCGAACCGATATGGCAATGAACGCCAAGCAACTGAAACGCCGACGATGCCATAACACGGCGAAACGCCTCATCTGCTTGGCCGTTGTTTAAGTCAAAGCCAAACTTGGAGTCTTCCTGTCCCGTTAAAATATAATCGTGCGTATGCGCCTCGACGCCCGGTGTGACGCGAAGCAACACCGGAACCACTCGACCGGAAGCGGCCGCCAGTTGTTCAATCAACTCCAGTTCGTAAAAGTTGTCGGCAACAATGCAGCCGATGCCATGTTCGAGCGCCATCGCCAGCTCATCCCGACTTTTGTTGTTGCCGTGAAAATGGATGCGCTCTGNCGGNAATCCAGCAGCAATCGCCGTATACAGTTCCCCGCCCGACACGACGTCAAGCGACAGCCCTTCCTCAGCGGCGAGCTGCACCATGGCAATCGAGGAAAACGCCTTGCTGGCGTAAGCTACTTGCGCCCGCACACCTTGAAGATGGAATGCTTCCTTAAACGCGCGCGCCCGCGCGCGAATCAACGCAACATCATAAATATAAAGCGGCGTTCCGTACATCTTCGCCAACTCGACCGTATCAACGCCGCCGATTTCCAAATGCCCTTTTTCGTTGACGCNGCTCGTCCCATGAAAAAACATGAAAATCCCTCATTCCTCATCAAAATGGCGCAGAAAAAGCAAAAAGACAGTTCGCAACCGGTAACTGCCTTAAAAAACAAAGCCGCAGAGCGAACGGCTCTGCCGCGCAACAGGCTGTCATACAGCCATGCATCCGGGCGCGCCCAAACGGAGCGGACGACCCGCCAATCCTGCACTTTCAACGGTTTGAAGTATCAAGTATAACTTATCACAATTATGCAAAAGTTGCAATAGCGCCATCACGAGAAAAGCGGCCGTCAATATGTGCCATCGGAAACGACCGCTTAAACCGTGATGGAGAAAATAGACGCGATGGACGTCATGACGGCTGCTTTTGCTGGTCTTGTGGATGGACGATGCTCGGCCGCACTTTCGCTCCAGCGGTCGAACGGCGGACGATAATTTGCATAAATGCCGCCGGATCAAAGGGAATGAACGGCCATAAGTACGGTGTGTTCAGCGAGCGGATGCTGGCTAACCAAAGGAAATAAACGGTCGTACCGATAACGAGCCCAGGCACTTTAAATAAGGCAACCAATATAACAAGCGCTAAGCGGCAAATTTTATTGGCTATACTCAGCTCATAGCTTGGCGTTGCAAATGAGCCGATCGCCGCTACTGCGACGTACAAAATGACTTCCGGCACAAACAACCCAACATCGATGGCGATTTGCCCGATTAGGACGGCAGCGATTAAGCCCATTGCCGTCGACAGCGGCGTCGGTGTATGAATAGCTGCCATCCGCAAGAACTCAATCCCGAAATCAGCGATCAAAATTTGGATGACAACTGGAATGTTTGTCTGTTTGTTTGGACCGATAAACGCCCACGAGTCCGGCAAGAGCGACGGCTCGAGCACAAACAGCATCCAAAGCGGCAGCAAAAACAGCGACGACAAAATGCCTAAAAACCGCACCCAACGGACGAACGTCCCGACCCCTGGTGACTGCCGGTACTCTTCCGCATGCTGGACATGGTGGAAGAACGTTGTCGGTGTAATAATGACGCTCGGCGACGTATCAACCATAATAAGTACATGCCCTTCAAGCAAATGCGTCGCCGCGACGTCCGGCCGCTCCGTGTAGCGGACNAGCGGATACGGGTTATACCCTTGCTTGACTAAAAATTCCTCTACCGTTTTGTCGCCCATCGTCAACCCATCAATATTAATCTGTTTCAATTCGTTTTTGACGAGCTCAACAAGCCCTGGGTCGGCGACATCTTGAATATACGCGATGCATATATCGGTTTTCGACCGTTCGCCAACTTGCAAAATTTCAAAGCGAAGCCGTTCATCGCGAATGCGGCGCCGCGTCAATGCTGTATTGACGATAATGTTTTCAACATACCCGTCACGGGCGCCGCGCACGACTTTTTCCGTGTCCGGCTCTTGCGGCTGNCGGCCTGGATAGCTGCGGACGTCAACAGCAAATCCNGTTGATTCTCCTTCAATGAAGATGATGATCAATCCAGACAGCAGCTGATCGACTGCTTCATCAAGACTCGTCACCGGGCTCACTTGCTGATGGACGAGCCGGTTCTCGATAATTTGCCGCGCTTGGGCGGCTTGGCGCTCATCGTCGTTGACGCGCACGATTTGTTTTAACAATTCAATAATGTATTGCGTGTCACATAAACCGTTGCAGTAATAAATATGTACCTCCCGGTTTAGCACATGAATTTTTCGCACGCCCAAGTCAAAGCTTGTGCCGACACCGATTCGGTTTTGCAAAAACTTGGCGTTNTCAACGAGTTTCTCCGCGATCGGCACTTTTCCCTTNTTCTCTTTTTCCGGCATAGCCACCACTCCTTTCCAGAATCAACTCGACCGCCTTGCGCGTAATGGGCGCTCCGTTTTTCGCATTGTCGCGATACCCCATTTTGCCGATATCGCCGATGCCGACGACAAGCGGAATATTCAGTTGGTCAAGACAGTAGACGGTATCGCCGTTAATCCGCCCGACATCGAGATCGCGAATGCCTTCTTTATCGACCCCGTATTCCGTAATCAAGCCGTCGCGGTCGATGCTGACGTGCACTTTTGTCCATTCGCGCCGGTGCGTATTGGAAGCGACCGCCAGCGCCCCAAGCACCTCGATTTGCTCGTGCGTCGCTACGTAGCGGAGCGCCTCTTCTCCGGCTCCCTCTCCGATGGCGCCGCAATCATCAAACATAACAAACACCGGATCATGCGGCGTTTTCAAAATGAGTTCCACGAGCTGTTCTTCNCCGCTTAGTTTCGTCGGATTTCCTTGCGAACACGAGATGCAGCGACCGCCGAGATCGGCAGCCACCCGCTCGATCGCTTGGCAGGCGAATTCATCCCCATCTGTCACTAAAATCACCCGTCGTTTTTTCATGATCTCTACCCTTTCGGTTTGCAAATGAGCGAGGCGAAAAACGAGCCAGCCACGATAAAGGCGAACAGAGCACCGGCAAAGCGGAACACTGCCGCTCCGGTTTCGACTAAGCCGTCCGGCCGCGGTTCAACCATCACGCCTTTCGCCAAAAAATAGCCAAATCCGCTTAGCGGCATCGTTGCCCCGGCGCCAGCCCAAGCAACAAACCGGTCGTATACGCCGCTAAACCCAAGAAGAACGCCTAGAATGACAAAGGCGCTGGCGACGTCCGCCGGCGTCCATTTGCCGCGGTCGAGAGCAAGCTGGGCGAGGGCGCATAGCAGCCCACCGGCCAAAAAAGCACGGACGTATTCCATCATTGCATTCCCCCTTGACCAGACCTGAAAGCCCCGTTATGGAAGCGAATCCGGCTCTTGTTTGGCCGCTTCAATGACGACGCCGTGGGCGACGGCCGGAATCGACTGTTTTTGCTGCACCATCGTTTGGCTAAGGAGCGCTCCGGTGGCAACGACAAACAGACGGTGAAACGTGCCACGATCAAGCTCGTGAAACAAATAGCCGTACGTGACGACTGCAGAACAGGCACAGCCGCTGCCGCCGGCAAACACTTTTTGATCGGGGCGGTAAATCATCAGTCCACAGTCGTTATAGACATCGCTAATATCATAGCCCGATTCGGCGAGCAGCTCGCGGACGATGACGCTACCGACGCGCGATAGGTCGCCGGTGACAATCAAGTCATAATCGCTTGGTGATGTACCTAAATCGCGGAAATGCTGCTCGATCGTATCCGCTGCCGCTGGAGCCATCGCCGCCCCCATATCGAGCGGATTCGTGAGCCCTGCATCGATGACTTTGCCGATCGTCGCCGCCCGGATGCGCCAGCGCCCTGGGGTGCGGCCAACGAGCGCGGCGCCAGCGCCCGTGACGGTAAATGTCGCCGTTTTCGGCTTTTGCACGCCAAGTTCAGTCGGATAACGAAACTGCCGTTCCGCAGTCGCGTTATGGCTGCTCGTCGCCACAAGCGCCGTATCGGCGAGCCCACCAGCAACAAAAGCGGCGGCTGCCGCCAGCGTCTGCATCGAGGTAGAACAGGCGCCGAACAAGCATAAAAACGGAATGGGCAGCTCGCGCGCAACATAGTTGGACGTCGCATTTTGGTTCAATAAATCGCCGGCTAAAAACAAATCAACATCGTGGGCAGAAACGCCGGCCTTTTGCAGACAACGTGCCACCGCCTCGCTCATCAACCGCCGCTCGGCCAACTCCCACGTCTCTTCCCCGCAATATAAGTCGCGATGCCAAATGTCAAAATAGCCACCAAGCGGGCCATCGGCCTCAAGCGGACCGACAGCGGTGGCAGCAGCTCTAATATAAATGTCCTCATCAAACACCCACGTCTGTTTTCCGACACGCTTCATGTCCTTCCCTCTTTTCGTCATGGCCAAAAGAGGCCGAGCACATAGGCAACAATGATGCCGTAAAGAATCGTTGCCCCGCCGGCTTTCAACATCTGCCCAGCCACCCCGGCCGTCCATCCTTCGCTCCGATGCTCGATCGCCGCGCTGGCGAGGGCGTTGGCCAGTCCCGTCATGAGCATCATCGCCCCCGCACCGGCAAACTGGCTGAAATCGTCATATTTTCCGGCAGCCGTCAACACGATCGCCAACCCGGACATCACCGTCACCGCCCATAGTTGAGCGGCAAACGGCGAAACAGCAAACAGGCGGCTATGCCACTCAGCAAGCCATTGCGCCAACGTGCAAAGCGCTCCGCCGACAAGAAACGCCTTGATCGCGTTGGCGGCGTATGGGGGAGAAGGCTGAAACGCCTTCACTTCACGGAGGTAATTCGCCTTTAATCCCACGTTTTCTCCCCCCTTTTTCAATGAAAGTAATCGACAAAATAAACCCAATGGAATAATGAACCTGCCACTTTTCCGAAGGCGAGCGCCATCAATAAAATGACAATTTTATCATCAACACCAATGCGCTTCGCTAAAATCGGCCAAACGTTCAATACTTCCGTCAGTGCCGCAGCGAGCATCCCGATAAATATGCCATGTAGCAATCCGATCGGCGCCAGCCAATACTTCGACAACTGCCAGACAGGATGACGCAAACTTATCCAGCCGCCGACGATGGCACCAGCAATGGCGCTCCACTCATACGCGTGGATGCGCTTGACCGTTTTCGTTAGCTGCGTCAGACGCGGAATGACGCCAAGCACGACTAAAAAAGCGACAAATCCCGTTCCAACCGCCAGCCCTCCAGCGAAGCCGACGAACACTACCAGCAAAATCTCAAGCGTCGTCAAGCTGTCTCATACTTTCTTTGTTTTCATGCAAAATGACGTATTGATCAATGGCTTGCTGGTAGTTGAACATTTCGACTTCAAGAGGGCTAGGCTCTTCATTAATCCGCTTGCGGAACCAATGGTTGAAAAATAACACCATTCCAATGCCAAGCCCGAACGAATACGGAATTTGCAAAAGCAACGGTTTGTCGACCGATTGGCCGGTCATGACTTCATACAGATAGCGATGCACTTTTTGCATGCTCACATCTTCGTGAAAGTTCATAATGGCCATCGCTGAACCAACAAACAAAAGAAGCCAAACAAGAATAAAAGCAACCGTCGAAAACCGCCGTTTTTCATACAAGACTTCCACGATCGTCTGCGACGGGCCGACCATCTGCACATCGAGCGAATCGTCGACATCGAGGACAGCACGAACGACTTGCATCATATCGATAATGACGATATTTTTATCGCTCGGTTGAACGCGATAGAGTGGAATCGCCTTCAACCGCCGAATGAGCCCGCCATCTGTCGCGGCAATTTGTGCCACCTGCCCCAAGGTGACGAGCGCCTCCGGTTTCACTTGCACACGATGGCGCAGTTTAATAAACACGGTATTTGCCATCTGTCCCACACCTTTATCCCCATTTTGTTTTTCTTTAGTTTGTTTGGATGAAAAAAGGATCATGCAGCTTGCTGACATTCACCATCGATTTCATAAAAATAGAAAAGAATGGGCCTCACAATACCCATTCTTTTAAAAAAATGTTTTCAGTTGTTCCGTGACGCGAAAAAGCGGGCTATCTGCCCGCTTTTTCCCGCCTAGGTGCGGAAAAATGGACTACCCATCCACTTTTTCCCGCGCACATGCGTAAAAAATGGACTACCCATCCATTTTTTCCTTTATGTGCTGCAATATTTTCTTTTCCAGCCGGGATACTTGCACTTGAGAGATGCCGAGTCTTGCTGCCACTTCGGACTGGGTTTGGTCTTTGTAATAACGCAAATAGACGATGAGCCTTTCGCGCTCATCGAGCTCTTCAATCGCTTTTTTTAAGGCAATTTTCTCAAACCATGACGCCTCGTCAGCATCGGCGATTTGATCGAGCAGCGTGATCGGATCGCCGTCGTTTTCATACACTGTTTCATGGATCGACGCCGGCGAGCGAACCGCCTCTTGGGCGAGAACGACTTCTTCCGGCGAAACACCCAAATGGTCGGCGATTTCGGTGATCGTCGGGGCCCGCCCGCGCGTCTTGGACAGTTCGTCCTTCGCTTTGCGGATTTTATTGCCCATCTCTTTCAGCGAGCGGCTGACTTT
>JGI1652J44930_10000407_pt1 | contig 16896 bp, 18 predicted proteins | sample NewIslsDNAsample_FD_44930 | JGI IMG/M metagenome (IMG submission 44930)
CTTGCCAGTTCCGTCAGCATGTTCCGAAATCTTGCCCGTTCTTTTGGATCCAATCCAGCCGTAGGCTCGTCCAAAATAAGCACTTTCGGGTCATTTAACAACGCTTGAGCGATGCCGACCCGCTGAATCATTCCTCCGGAAAACTTTTTCATTTTTTTGTCGATCACGCTGCTCAACGCCACTTTCTCTAGTACTTCTGTAGTGATTTGAAGCGCTTCTTTTTTGGCGATTCCTTTTAAAGCCGCTAAATACATCAAGTATTGTTTCGGAGTATAGTGTTTATAGTAGCCAAATTGCTGGGGCAGGTAGCCGAGAAGTTCCCTGTATTCTTCGCCCATGCTAAAAATATTTTTTCCGTTGTAGAGAATTTCGCCTTCACTTGGAAAGATTAAAGTCGTCAGCATTTTAATCAACGTCGTTTTCCCGGCTCCGTTCGGTGCGAGAAGGCCGTACACTCCATTTGATAGCTCTAAATTGATGCTGTCTAACGCACAAAAGTCTCCATAATATTTGCTTACATTTTTCACAAGTATCATTTCGTTAAACTCCTTCCGCCTGTTGGTATTGGATTAACCGATTTAAGCTTCTGATGTAAAAAGATGAAGTCGCCAAGATGACTAGCGCATAAACAATGAGCGGCAAATTAAATACTATTTCCCGATAGACTGAACTGTTTACCGATAAAAGAATGAGATTGATGAACGTCCAGCTGCCGATGGTCGCTAACGCAGCAATTTTTGATCTTCGTTTCATCATGATGAATAAAAACAGTACGGAAAAAGTAAAGAGCCCCGTATTGGAAATCATAAACGCTCTGAAAAACTGAATGTGTTCGTATTTCACAATCATTAACAAAATGGTTGCCGTGTTCAATAAAATGGCAATGATGCTGAAAACAAGCATACGAAATGCAATGATTTGAAACACGTTATATTTGCAGCTCATTTCCAATTCAAAAGTGCCGCATATGATTTTATTTGAGTAAGTGTAGATGGAAAGTGCGATAAACAAAATTGGAGAAAGCAGAAAAATCAAACCATACAGATAGTACTCGTCAATATCAGAGCGTTCAGGCTGATAAAATGCTATGATGATATAAGCAATCGCTGTGATGAATGTAATCGCGCATTCGATTCGATCGGAAAATAGATGTTTCAATCCGATATGCTGATACATCGATTTGAGATAAGACATAAAAGACATTTTTTTCGGCAGCCCTTGATCGACGATTTGCTGAATTTGCATTTGGATCGTGTTTTCATCCGGTAATGGAATTCGAAATTTTCCATTGTCCATGTGAATGTTCCCTCATTTCTTTTCGAATCTGTTTTATCGCCGCATAATACTTCGTTTTTACCGTCGATTCCGGCATGTTTTCCATTTCGGCAATTTCTTTGAATGTATATTCTCCAAACAATTTCAGACGAATGATCTGCTGGGAGACGGCATCGAGCTGATTGATGATAGAAGTGGCGGTTTCAAAATCTTCTTTATATTCCAGTGAAACGGTTAGATCATAAACATCATGATAATCGTAATCATCAATCGGTTCGATGAGCCGGCTTTGTTTGTAGGTTTTTGAACGGTAATAGTCGACAAGCCGGTTCGTTGCCAGCCTGTAAAGCCAGGTGCGGAAAGACGCTTTGTTTTCGTTGTAGTTCGCAATCGATTTCAGAACGCTGATGAAAATTTCTTGCGTCAAATCGAGCGACAACTGCTCATCAAGCGTTTGTTTAAAAACAAAGCGGTACATTTCTTTGTAATATTTCGCGATGAGATTGTTTGCGGCTTGTCTGTCTGCATGTTTTTTTATTTTCTTGATCCATTGTTTTTCTTTATCCATGACTCACCATTCTCAACTTCTTGTATTGTTCTATACATATATTCGTAACGGAATGTAAAAAGTTTGGAGCAGTTGCAAATAATTTTACACAAAAAAACTGCCGAGAAAGTTATCTCGACAGTTTGAAAATGAACAGTTTTTTTATTGTTTTCCCCAATATTTTTTAATGAATGCTTCACGGCCGGAGCCTTGCCGGTACATTCGATAGTGCAATGGATTTTTTTTATGGTAATTTTGATGATAGTCTTCTGCGGGATAAAATGTCGAAGCGGGCAAAATTAACGTGGCAATCGGTTTATCGAATTTTCCGCTTTCTTCGAGCTGTTTTTTTGATCGTTCGGCAGCTTGTTTTTGTTTTTCGTTGTGATAAAAGATGGCTGTCCGGTATTGCGGGCCGCGATCGTAAAACTGCCCGTCCGGATCAGTCGGGTCGATTTGCCGCCAGAAAATTTCCAGCAGTTTTTCATACGGCATCAGGTTTGGATCGAATACAATTTGCACCGCTTCAAAATGTCCTGTTGTACCTGTGCAGACTTTTTCGTAAGTCGGGTTTTCCGTATGTCCTCCGGTATATCCTGAAGTGATTTTTATAATTCCAGGATGTTCTTCAAATGGAGAAACCATGCACCAAAAACAACCGCCAGCAAATGTTGCCAACTCAGTTGTTGCCACTGACCGTTTAGACTCCTTTCGATGCCGCTTTATCGTAAATGACCGTACAATTTGGATGATTTTTCAAAGCAGATGCCGGAAAATCTTCGCTGATGTCTTCATGCATTAACCGGCGAAGTGCTTCCGCTTTTGATTCTCCGGAGATGAGCAGTAAAATTTCTTTGCTTTTTAAAATCGACTTTATTCCCATTGTAATAGCTTTCGTTGGCACTTCATCGATACTGTTGAAAAACCGTGCATTGGCTTGACGGGTGTTTTCCGTTAATTCAACTACGTGTGTTACCGAGTCAAATGGAGTGCCTGGTTCATTAAATCCGATATGTCCGTTTTGCCCGATTCCAAGCAATTGGAAATCCAGACCGCCCAGGCTGTCAATAATGGCTTCGTAACGTTTGCATTCAGCCTCTAAATCTTCCGCGTTTCCGTCAGGTACGTGAGTATTTTCACGTTTAATATTAATATGATCAAACAGCTGGCGATCCATGAAACTGCGATAGCTTTCCGGATGATTTTTTGGAAGACCGACATATTCATCGAGATTGACAGTAATCACATTCTCATAAGATGTACCATTTTTTTTGTGATCTTCTATCATTCGTTGGTACGTTCCAATTGGCGTGCTTCCTGTCGCCAATCCCAGCTTCAAATTTGGATTGTTTTTGACGGCGTTAATAATCATTTCGCTCGCTTTGCCGCTTAATTCTTCGTACGTGTTCACTTCAATCCATCTCATCTTCACCACTCCCCTTAAATTTAACTTTTTCATTATATCACGACTTTTTGAAAGAAAAAATTATTTTTTACATTAAATGACAAAAAAAATTATGGCAAAAATAGAACTATTGATTGTTTGTTCACATGAATGTCAAGAGAATTGGAGTTAGTCGATGTGAATTATGTTATTTTTGTAATAACAGGAAATTGGCTGTTATAAAACACAATGAAACCAATCCCTTTTTCAAAATGGTTTGCTTATAGTCAAAAAAATATGAAAGGGGTGAAATGCATATGATCAACATAGAGAAAAAAATGAGCAAATGGCTTGTATTTGTAGCGGTTTTATTGCTCGCTGCTTGCGGAGGTGAAAAAAGCGAGCTTTCGAAAGAAGGAAATTATCTCGGCGATCAGGAAATGTTGATCGAAGATTTTACGTTTGTCAATGAAAGCGGTGAAAAGTTCGGATTGGCAAATTTGAAGGATGAGATTTGGCTGGCAGATTTTATTTTTACCCATTGCACTTCCGTTTGTCCGCCAATGTCTGCGAATATGTCCAAAGTTCAGCAAAAGCTGGAAGATGAAGGGTTGAAAGTACCGATCGTTTCATTTACGGTGGACCCTGATCGCGATACGCCAGAGGTGTTAAAAGAATATGCAGAGCAATATGGAGCGAATTTAGAAACGTGGCATTTTTTAACCGGATATTCTTTCGATGAAATTAAAAAATTGTCAGAAGGCACGTTTAAATCTCCCGTTGCGAAACCGGTGGAAGGCGATGACCAGTTCATGCACGGGGTGAACTTTTATTTAATTGATGGCAATCGCATCGTAAAATCTTATAACGGTGTGTCAAATGTACCGATTGAAGCGATTGTAGAAGACGTAAAAGTATTGCAAGAGAAGAAAGGGTGATGTAAATGAAACGTTTATTTTTACTCGGGTTCATTGTGGTGCTGCTTGCAGCGTGCAATTCAGCAAACGATAATGATAAACAGTCCGAAAGCGCGAATGACCAAGAGGTATTGAAAGAACTGCATGTCGAATTTTTAACAGCCGAAGATGCTTTTGAACCAGGTGAAGAAGGAAAAGTTGAAATTCAGGTTACGTATGGCGATGAGCCGGTTCCTGATGCAGATGAAGTTATATTTGAAATTTGGCAGCATGGAGACGAAGAGCATGATAAAATTGAAGGCATCCATGAAAAAGATGGAAAATACTACGTCACTTATCAATTTGAAGAAGGAGTTTATTATGTTATTCCTCACGTGACGGCAAGAGGACTTCATAATATGCCAAAACAGATGTTTTTAGTGGGCGATGTTGAAGCGCCTGAAGAACAGGAAGAATCGACCCATCATGATCACGAACATGGAGACCAGCATGACGGGCATGGTGATGATGAACAAGAACATGGAGAACATGAATAAAAAGAACGATCGTACGTGCGAAACATTCGCATTTAACCGCTTTTTTTGATACACTGGAAATATCGATTCCACCGATGGGGAGAGAAATGAATCATGTGGGAACAACTTAATTTGCATTTTGGACCTCAAGCGCTTTGGAGTCCTGGTTTTATCATACTTACGATCGTTCTTACTGGGCTATATTTTTGGGCGATCGGCAAAGGAAGACACCGTTTTCCAGAGTCGGCGCCCGTTCCGTTATATAAGCAAATCCTGTTTGTTTTCGGCATGTTCTTCTTTTATCTCGGATACGGAGGGCCGCTTTATCTCGTCGGACACTTAATGTTCAGCATCCATATGGTGCAGATGGTTGTGTCGCTGTTAGTTGTTCCTCCGCTGCTTATCATTGGCATGCCGAAATGGCTGTTGAAAGCGATTGTGCTCAGCATTCCGTTCAAACGGTTTTTTAAAATATTTGCAAACCCAATCATTTCAATCGTTTTGTTCAACATGCTGTTTTCGTTTTATCATATGCCGATTATCTTTGACTTTTTATTAGTGCACAAATTTGCGCATGATGTGTATCAATCGCTGCTGTTTGTATCCGCTATTTTAATGTGGTGGACGATTATTGCACCGGTTCCAGAGTGGAACAAAGTGACCGAACTTCAGCGGATCGGGTTAATCTTTTTAGACGGAATGCTCCTTACGCCTGCATGTGCATTAATTATTTTTGCAGGTTCTCCGGTGTATGAAACGTTTACAAACCCTGTTGCCTGGGCGACTGCACTAAGTTTGTGTCTGCCGGGAACGAAAGTTGTGTCGCCGGATTTAATTGAACAGTATATGCTTTTGCCGCTTTTAGAAGATCAAAGACTCGGCGGCGTGATTATGAAAGTCGTTCAGGAAATCATCTATGGCTCATTTATCGGATATGTGTTTGTACAGTGGGTGAAAAGAGAAAAAGCGGAGGCGCCAAAAAGACAAAAAGAGCTTGAAAAAGCAATACGCGAAAGATTTGCACATGAGTAAACGTTAAAAACTGCCGCTTTTGTGGCAGTTTTTTTATGGAATCGACCTGAAATTATTCGTATTGTGACGGCTATATGGGACATTTCCGATACAATTAGCGAACCGATGTAGTTCGGCAAGAGAAAAAGAAAAAAGTTNTAGAATTTAAAAACTGTCGGCTTTTAGCTTTGTATTTCTTTGGCGCAAGAACGGTTTTCTTATCGTTCCTTATTCTTTTTCTGGCTGCATTTTGAGCACGATCGATTTATGTTCGCTCTTTTTCCGTAAGAAATGGAGTGATTTTTGTCACATCTTCTTTATCTACAATCAAACGGAAACAGAAGCCATGCTTAGTTGATAGCGATAACGTATGATTTGGGTAATGGGTATCGGATATTGTTGGAGCAATGAATTCTGCATGTTCAACATCTTGCCAAGAAATGAACGTATCAGAGATCGCTATTCCATCTTGTCCAACTTTTCCCTGTTTGAACAATGGGAAATAAGTGGTTAACCCAGTGATTGCAGCAAAGTAAAGCAAAAACAGTTGCACTGGTTCATTAGTAAGGATTCCGTATAACCAAAGCCCGTACAAACCGATGATGCTTAAAATGACAACCCTATTTTTTCTAGATTTGTTGAAACGTTCAACACTGAACGGGCGTTTATGAATCGGTTTGCATTTTTTTCGTACGCTTGTAATACGTATCGCATGAATGATTAAATATAGTACAAATACACTGCCTATGGCATTTAGCAAAATCACGCTTATCATATGGGCACCCTCTTCCGAACAATTGTAAAAAACTAGGGAAATTGCGGTAAATACCTATTTTTATCGAATTACGGTGAATTTTGTTGAATTTTAAAAATGCGTTTACTATAATAACATTGAACAGTAAGCATTCGAGACTTCAAGTTAACCCCTAAAAAAAGATAAAGGCAAACTATCCGAAAGGGTAGGACGCAAAGCTGAGGGTCTAAAGTTTTTAATGTTATGCACAAATAACATTAAAAACCATGATAGCCTGGCTGCCAAATAATGTATTATTCATTTATTTGGCTATTTCTGTCTATCGAAATAGCCTTTTTTGTTTTCTTTATTATACAANTATATACGACAATTTTCACCATTCGTGGTATTATGAATTTTAAGATGATTGAAAATTTAAAGATGATTGCGCTTACATAAAAATTCCAAATTTATACAAATTAGCAGCTGCAGCACAAATATGCCAATAGTTAAGTTCACAATACATACATATCACGAGGGGGTTCAAGTTACATATGAAAAATGAAAGCCATTGGAAGGAAGAAGAGGTAACGCTTTTAGAAGAGTATGCCGGGTTCCATTCGATTGAAAGCATCGCCCGCAAATTAAACCGCACCCCGCACGCAGTCAGAAGCAAATTAAATCGGCTTGGAATAACGAGTATTCGAGAGCTTGACGGCAGTTTAAGCTTAATGCAGTTGTCCAAAGCTCTAAATGTGAGCCGTTCAGTGATTTTACGATGGATTGAAGAAAAGCAATTGCCGGCTAGAAAGAAAAACTACTATTATCACAAAAGTGGAAAAATTCAGCATTATTCCATTTATCCGGATGAATTTTGGGAATGGGCTGAAAAAAATAAAGATGAAATCAATTTTGCAAAAATTGAACGCCATGCGATTCTTCCGGAGCCGGAATGGTTTGAAGAAGAGCGGGCAAAAGATTTATCCAAGCCGAAAAATGCCAACAAAAATTGGACAGCAACGGAAGATGAACAGCTCATTTTTCTGTATAAAAGCGGACAAAGCTATGCAAAAATCGCTGAATATTTTGGCAGAAGCGTGCGTTCCGTCCAGGCGCGCGTAAGCAGATTAAGAAAAATGAAACGCTTGTAGAATAACGATTGAACGTTTATTCTACAAGCTTTTTTTGTGCAGTTCGAATAAATTGCATTTTAAGAAGNTCAATATATAATGTAACTATACCCTATATAGGTATATATCTGTTGAAAGGAGCGAACGACGTGGACTCTGATGCACGTGTTTTACATAAAGAGAAAGTTACGTTAATCATCGGTGGAATGACATGTGCAGCATGCTCCAATCGTGTGGAAAGAGGGTTGCTTAAAGAAGAAGGCGTAATTGAAGCAAACGTAAATCTTGCCAGCGAAAAAGCGACAGTTATCTATGATGAATCGAAAACGAATGTTGAAAAATTAATCGAACGCATTAAAAAAACAGGGTATTCCGCAACGGTGTATGAAACGAAGTCTGCGGAAGAAGAAAAACAGAGGAAAGAAAAAGAATATAAACAGCAGCGCGAAGCATTTTTAATCGGAGCCGTGATTTCTGTCCCGTTTCTCCTACAGATGTTCGGTGATTTTACTAATAACATGGCTTTTATGATGCCGGGGTGGGTGCAGTTTATTTTGGCTACGATCGTCCAATTTGCGATTGGATGGAGGTTTATTCGCGGCGCCTACAATGCTCTTCGCGGCGGAAGTGCAAACATGGATGTCTTGGTAGCGATGGGAACGCTGTCTGCGTATTTGTACAGTACAGTTTTGCTTGTCCAAGGAGAGACATCAGGTTTTTACTTTGAGGCGTCCGTCGTCATTATTACGCTGATCATTTTAGGAAAGCTGTTGGAAGCGAGAGCAAAAGGCAGAACGTCAGAAGCGATTAAAAAATTAATTGGCATGCAGGCGAAAACCGCACATGTATTAAAAAACGGACAGCTTGAAGACGTTCCGATCGAAGAAGTTCAAGTCGGAGACATCATTGTCGTCAAGGCTGGTGAAAAAATCCCCGTTGATGGACAAGTTATCGAAGGCCGTACGACAGTCGATGAATCGATGTTAACCGGTGAAAGCATGCCGGTTGCGAAAGAAGCCGGCGATACGGTTATCGGTGCAACGATCAACAAACATGGCACGATTACGATAAAAGCGACAAAAGTCGGAAAAGAAACGGCTTTAGCTCAAATTATTCAAATGGTTGACGATGCTCAAGGTTCAAAGGCGCCGATACAGAATTTGGCCGATAAAATTTCGTCCGTGTTTGTTCCGATTGTTATCGGCATCGCCTTACTGACTTTTATTGTTACTTATTTTGTAGTTGGTTTTACATCGGCATTGATCAGCGCAGTTGCCGTTTTGGTAATTGCATGTCCGTGTGCATTGGGACTGGCCACTCCGACAGCAGTTATGGTTGGAACCGGGAAAGGCGCTGAAAATGGCATTTTAATCAAAGATTCAACGCATTTGCAAACGATGCGTACGATTGATACGATCGTTTTGGATAAAACAGGGACGATAACGAAAGGCCGCCCTGAAGTAACGGCTGTAAAACCGATTAATCTGACGAAAGAAGCGTTTGTCCGCATCGTTGCATCCGTCGAACAGGCATCTGAACATCCTTTGGCCGATGCGTTTCTTCGTTTTGCAAAAAAAGAAGGAATTACGCCTGTACATGTCGAAAACTTTGAAGCAGTGCCCGGTCTTGGGGTAACCGGAATTGTTGATGGACAACGCGTTTACATCGGAAATGAAACGTATCTCCATCAACAGAACGTGAATTTCGCAACATTTAGTCATGATATACTGGCATTAAAACAAAAAGGCAACACCGTTATCATCGTCGCTCAAGAAAACCGCTTCATTGGTTATTTTGCCGTCGCCGATACGGTAAAAGAAACTTCAGAGAAAGCGGTGCAATTGTTAAAAGCACGTGGCATCGATGTCATTATGATGACGGGAGACAACGAACATACGGCCAGTGCAATTGCAAAACAAGTTGGAATCGAGTCCGTGCTTAGCGGCGTTCTTCCTCAACATAAAGCTGATGAAGTGAAAAAACTGCAAAAAGAAGGCAAAAAAGTGGCGATGGTTGGAGACGGCATTAATGATGCACCGGCATTGGCAGCGGCTGATGTCGGAATTGCAATCGGAACAGGAACAGACGTTGCAATTGAAGCGGCAGATATTACGTTGATGCGCGGCGATTTATTATCGATTATCGACTGCATTCAGCTGTCGGAAGCGACAATGTGTAAAATTAAACAAAATTTAGGCTGGGCATTCGGGTATAATGTTATACTTATTCCTGTAGCTGCGTTCGGATTTTTAAATCCCGTTTTAGCGGGTGCTGCAATGGCATTAAGCAGTGTATCCGTCGTAGTGAACACGTTATTTTTAAATCGTTGGAAACCAAATCATTCATAGTGAATGAAAAAGGGGACTGGGTGAAATGGCGAAGAAAAAAAATCAAAAGAAAAAACAGCAACCTTCACAACAAAATCAGAAGAAACAACAATCAAATCTTCCTGCGATCTTGTTTTTTTCAATCAGCGGGATCGCGATCATCGGGTTTTTAATCTTTTTAATGATCAACAGTACCGGCAGCAACAATCAAGGGACGGCAAGCCAGACAGAGCCGTTGGAATTTAACGCAACGCTCGAAGGGCAGCCTTCGCTCGGCGATGAAAATGCTCCGATAACAATCGTCGAAATCGGCGATTATAAATGTATCCATTGCAAAGATTTTCATCAAAACATTTTTTCGAAATTGAAAAAAGATTTTATTGACACGGGAAAAGTTCAGTTTTACTTTGTTAATTTTCCGTTTATCGATGAAGATTCTGCCCGTCTGGCGAGAGGCGGAGAAACGGTTTTTGCCCAAAACCCGGAAGCTTTCTGGGAGTATCATAACTTGGTATTTGAACAGGAATATAAAGATGGCGAACTTTGGGCGACTGAAGAAGCGATTGTGAAACTTGTCGAGGATAAACTTCCGGCAGTCGATGCGAAAAAATTCAAGCAAGAATTTGAAGATAATGCTTATGTATCCAAAGTGAACGAAGACCTTTCCATAGTGAAAGAAACGGGAGTAACAAGTACGCCAACCGTATTCATCAACGGAAAAGAGTTTCAGCAATGGTATGATTATGAAGCGTTCAAAGCTGAACTTGAGCGTCTGTTAAAAGACAGTGAAGGGAAATGAAAAAAGCAGATTACATCCGGCTTTTTGCTTGGATTGTTTCGCTCGTCGCGACGTTAGGCAGCTTGTATTTCAGTGAAATCCGCGGGTTTATTCCGTGTGAATTATGTTGGTATCAACGGATTTTGATGTATCCGCTCGTCGTGATATTAGGGATCGGATTTTATAAAAAAGACAAGCTTTTGCCGCTGTATGTGCTTCCTTTTTCAATCGTCGGGATGGCGGTCGGATTGCTGCATTACTTGCATCAAAAAACAGGCTTTTTTAGAGAAGCGATTCAATGTACGCAAGGTGTCCCTTGTTCAGGGCAGTATATCAACTGGCTCGGTTTTATTACGATTCCGTTTCTATCGATGACAGCTTTTACGCTCATTACAATCAGCATTATCATATTGATCAATACTGAAAAAAAGGCTGATCAAAAGTGATCAGCTTTTTTTAACGCTTGAATATATTTGACAAATTTATTACGAAATTGGTAGTGTAACAAAAAGTGCACAATTTTTACAAAATTCCTCGTTAAAATAGGTTAAGATAACAATTAGAAAGTTCGGAGGATGTTTATGGATAAGAAGAAAAAACGGTTAATCATGCGTACGAGTGTATTGCTGATTATCATCGTCGCGATCGGGTATACGATTTATTCCAGTGCCTTTAATGAAAACAAAGTTGTCAAACCGGGAGATGAAGCTCCGAATTTTCAATTGGCGACGTTGGATGGAAAAACAGTGGAATTGAGTGATTATCGCGGCAAAGGCGTATTTTTAAATTTCTGGGCAACTTATTGTCCGCCTTGCAAAGAAGAAATGCCGCATATGGATACCCTTTACGAAGAATTTCAAGCGAAAGGCGTTGAAATTTTAGCGGTTAATGTTGGCGAACCTCCGTTAACTGCGCAAAAATTTGTTGAGCGCTATGATCTGTCTTTTCCGATTTTAATGGATGAGCGCGAAGAAGTATATAAAGCGTACGGTGTGAAACCGATTCCGTCTACGTTTTTAATCGATAAAGATGGAAAAGTAATCGCTCGGGTAACAAAGGGGCTGACGGAACAAGAAATTCGCGAGATGATGGAGCGGATCGTTCCTTAAAACGTTGAAAAGGATGTGATCGTGTGGCAGATGTCAATGCGTTTTTGGCATTTGGAGCGGGTATGCTATCTTTCGTTTCTCCTTGCACGCTGCCGCTCTATCCCGCATTTCTTTCTTACATTACCGGAGTTTCGGTTGATGAACTAAAAGAAAGAAATGGGATGCTGCAAAAGCGCGCGATATTGCATACACTGTTTTTCTTAATCGGTTTTTCGCTGATTTTTGTTGTGTTAGGTTTTGCGACTTCCTTTATCGGTTCGCTCTTTGCCAAGTACGATGATTTAATCCGGCAAATTGGCGGAATTTTAATCGTATTTATGGGACTCGTTATCGTCGGTGCCATCCAGCCGAAGTTTATGATGAAAGACAGTACGATCACGTTCCGCAATCGACCAGCCGGCTACCTCGGTTCAAGTTTAATCGGGCTTGCTTTTGCAGCGGGTTGGACACCTTGCATGGGACCGATTTTGGCTGCTGTTGTCGGTCTCGTTGCTACAAATCCGAGCGCTGGATTGCTTTACATGATGCTATATGCTTTAGGTTTTGCGATTCCATTTTTCGCGATGGCTTTTTTCATCGGAAAAATGAATTGGATCCGCAAGTTTAACGATAAAATTATGAAAATCGGCGGTTACACAATGATTTTCGTTGGCATATTTCTGTTTTTCGACTGGATGTCAAAAGTTACTTCATTTTTGACGAATAACGTTTTTGATGGATTTATGGGATTTTAGATTATAATTTTTCTACTCTCTTTAAAAAATGAAAATAGGTTAATATTAAAATATTTTTTGATTAAGCTGCGTTTGCAAAAAAATAAAACATCCAAAAAAACCAAAGAAATTTTGGGTTTTTGGATGTTTTTTATTTTTTATTTAGAAAATTTTTGTTCTTGACAAAACTTGTTATTAGTTATGAAATGAATAATAAAAAGTGAGAACTCATTATCTCAAAATGGGGTGTTGCTGATGAAGCAATGGATATCGTCTTTAGCTGCTTCAAATTCAAATAAACATTTGTCGATCTCCCCTTGGATGATTAAAAACCCTGAAATTGTTTTTCCGCATCAAACGTTAAGTGAAGCGGCGCAGATTTTATTGGATAAACGGTATACTTATTTACCTGTTGTTGATGAACATAGATACCTGCTTGGTCTAATTAGCCGTTCAAGAATTATGCGGATTTTGATGGAGCAGCAGCCGTTAAACCAGCCCGTTAACCATGTAATGATAAAAGATCCTGTAACCGTTTCCCCCGAAACGTCGATTTTAGAAGCTTACCAAATTCAGGCTAGTTGTCTTCCTGTCGTGAATAACCATGGGAAATTGGAAGGTCTGTTAACTCGGCAAGCGCTTATGGAAGCCTATAATTACTATATTCAGCAATTGCAGTCTAAAGAATATACTGCAGAAATTCTGAACGTAGTATTGGAAAGTGCATACGAGGGTATTGTTGTCGTAGATGAAAAAGCAATTATTCGTGAATTTAACAGCGCTTACAGCCGGTTTTTAGGGGTGAGGCAGGAAGATGTTATTGGCCGGAAAGTGACAGATGTAATTGAAAATACACGCTTGCATATCGTTTTGAAAACCGGGGTTCCTGAAAGAGGTTTTATTCAAAAAATCAATGGCCAGGATATGGTCGTTCATCGGATTCCGATTTGGAAAGACCAACGGGTAGTTGGAGCCATTGGCATGTTAATTTTTGAAGGAGTTTCGGAAGTTTATCATATTTTGCAGCGCGTTCAAAATTTATATGTTTCTAAACATACGGATAGCAAGAATAAAGTTGAAAAGTCTGTTGCGATTCCATTAATGGGAAAAAATCGTGTGACCTTTGATCAAATTATCGGAAGTTCTGAGTGTTTGCAAAGAGTAAAACGAATTGCACGCCGCGCAGCTAAAGTAACTTCAACAGTTTTAATTACTGGTGAAAGTGGAACGGGGAAAGAATTATTCGCAAAAGCGATTCATTACAATAGCAAATATGCAGATGGCCCATTTATCAGCGTAAACTGTTCGGCAATCCCTGAACATTTGCTTGAATCTGAATTGTTTGGATATGAAGACGGAGCTTTTACTGGTGCTAAAAAAGGCGGAAAACCAGGCAAATTTGAACAGGCCAACAAAGGCACCATTTTTTTAGATGAAATTGGCGATATGCCGTTGTCCATGCAGGCGAAAATTCTTCGCGTGCTGCAAGAAAGGACCGTGGAAAGAGTCGGAGGAACCCATAGCATTTCCCTTGATATTCGAGTGATAGCAGCAACAAATAAAAATCTTCAGGAACTTGTCAAACAGGGAAAATTTCGGGCGGATCTGTTTTATCGGTTAAATATTATACCTATCCATTTGCCGCCGCTGCGTGAACGCAGAGAAGACACCTCCCCATTTGTAAGACAGGTGCGAATCTGTTTAACAAATGGGGAGTTTTTATATGGTTAATGATTTGATTGGCTTAAATATTATACGGAATATAATGAATTATAAAGAAATTGAATCGAATTTGCGGCTTGAGATTATCTGGTTTAAGGTCTCAAGCCGTGGAAATTCCTATACGCATTTTGTTTTAAAAAGGTGATTGAATTCTGTTTCTTTTATGTTGTCTGGTTTAATAGTGAAAGTTTTACGCTTCTGTTTGTAAAATCAACATCTCGATAGTAACTGTCTTTTACCAGTAAATTTGGTCCCAAACATTTAACGGAAGGGCAATGGCAATGGATGCTTTTTGCAAGCTTGCTGTTTCTCCATTTTTCGTAAGCCGTTTTTAGGCTGGTTGTTTGAATGTTTCCAAGCGGAGGAACATCGCCGAAATCAGTCACGATAATCGAACCGTCAAAAATGTTTATGTTTAAACGGGAGCGGCCGTCCGGGTCATTGCGAACAGTGACATTTTTTGCACGGAGCAGACGTTGCCACAGCTCGATATCTTCCTGTTTGTCGCTGCAAGGATAAAACGGGAGCGTTCCAAATAGCATCCAAACGTTTTCATCGCGAATGTCCAACAGTTGATGAATGCCTTCGCGAATTTCATCTAAGCTTGCGATTTCCAACTGGCTGGCGAAATCGCTTGGATACATCGGATGAATTTCATGGCGCCTGCATCCCATTTGGACAACCATTTCGTGAATCGTTTTCAAATGTGGAAGCGTTCGTTTATTTAACATCGTTTCAGCGGCGATGAATACGCCTTGTTTCGACAAAGTTTGCGCGTTTTCAATCATACGCTCCCATAAAGCGGCGCGCACTTCGTATGGCGGTTTTCGATCTGTGGCTCCGAAAGTGATATCGACAAAATCATCGACACTCCCGTAATTGTATGAAATGTGCAACACATCTAAATACGGAAGAACATCTTCATATCGATGAAGCGGCAGCGTTAAATTGGAGTTTAGCTGTGTTTTTGCCCCGCGTTCGCTGGCGTATTTTAATAAGGGGACAACGTATTTATCGACTGATTTTTTCGATAACATCGGTTCTCCGCCCGTGATGCTGAAAGAGCGCAAAAACGGAAGTTCATCCAAACGTTTGATCAATAAGTCAAGGGGCAAAGCGTCTGGATCTTTGGTTTTTAAAGTATAACCGACCGCGCAATGTTCGCATCTCATATTGCATAGTGTAGTCGTTGTTACTTCTATATTCGTAAGCTGCATATCCCCGAATTGTTCCATGTCTAGATAAGCTTCCCAAGGGTCATACGATGGTTCGATGACAGAACGTTTTTTGTTGTCAGTTGTTAGCATGCTTCTTTCCCCTTCAATAAATGTGTAAAAAAGTCTTTACTTAATTTAATCTTATTGGAAAAAAACAAAAAAAACTACTGAAACGTATAAAAATGGAAAATTTTATACAGAATGAAAGAGAAAGTTTCTGTTCAGGTTAATTATAAAGGAGGTGCCATTTATGGCAAAAGACGTCCTTTGTGAAGTCGATACATGTGTGTTTTGGAGCGAAGGAAACCGCTGCAATGCTGAACAAATTTATGTTGTGAGCAACGTAAATAAAGCGGAATCAAAAGAAGAAACTGACTGTAAAACGTTTGAACCAGCTCATTAAAAAAAGCCGTGCAGTTTGCACGGCTTTTCCATATTTTATACTTTGAATTTTCTTACCAAATCTGCCATTTCGTCGGCCAATTTTGCCAATGCCTGTGCGGATGAAGAAATTTCTTCCATCATTGCCAATTGTTCTTCGCTGGCTGCTGCGTTTTCCTGGCTTGCTTGCGCATTGTTTTGAGCCGCTTCTTTTACAATCTGAATTCCGCTTACCATTTGTTCGCTTCCGGTAGCAATCTGTTCAGCAGCAGCGGATACTTCCTGAACTTTGGCTTCTACATCACGCACTGCTTTATCGATTTTTTGGAATACAGCGCTTAGTTGGTTTGTTTTTTCGAGACCCTCAGCCGTTTTTTCCGTTCCAACTTCCATTGATTGCACTGCAATCGCAGTTTCTTCTTGAATTGTACGAATGAGTTCGGTAATTTGCGTTGCGGATTGCGCTGTTTGTTCAGCTAGTTTGCGAACTTCATCTGCAACGACAGCAAATCCGCGGCCTGCTTCTCCCGCACGCGCTGCTTCGATAGCTGCATTGAGTGCGAGCAAGCTTGTTTGATCAGATATATCTGTTATCATCGTGACAATTTTGCCGATTTCATTCGAACGTTCTCCGAGTGTTTTTATAATGGTTGATGTTTCTTTCACTGTATTTTCAATGGTATGCATTTGGTCGACAACTTCGTTAACGGTGCCTACGCCATCGTCACACGCTTTTGAAGCATCGCCTGCCAGTACACTTACCGATTCGCTGTTGGCAGCAATTTGCTGGATGCCAGCGGAAATTTGGTTGATGGTTTCAGCAGCTTCGCTGACAATTTTTAACTGTGTTTCAGTGCTCGATGCCATTTGTTCAGATGATGCTGCGATTTGTTCTGTTGCATTTGATGTTTGTTCAGCGCTTGCAGTCAATTCTTGCGATGAAGCAGCAATTTGCTCAGAAGACTGATTCATATGTGCGACCATTTGTTTTAAACTTTTAACCATTTCATTGGTTGATGCAACAAGGGAGCCGAGTTCATCTTTCGATTTCGTTTTTAATGCATCGCCAGTTAAATCGCCTTTAGCGACTTTTTCCAAACGATTGGCAACTTGCAGAATTGGTTTTGAGATTTTACG
>JGI1652J44930_10000408_pt1 | contig 16880 bp, 20 predicted proteins | sample NewIslsDNAsample_FD_44930 | JGI IMG/M metagenome (IMG submission 44930)
ATCCCTGTTCATATTTGACTGTTGCAATCGCTCCTGCCATAAGAAGAATGAAAAGGAAGGAAAATAAACGAATGGAAAAACCGATTACGAGGAAAATGCCTCCAATGATTTCCAGTCCTGCCACAGCATAAGCCAGCAATTCCGGGTACGGCAACTCGTAGCCGGCAAAGCGTTTCGCCACTTCCTCAAGCCCTTCCTGCCATTTTGCATATCCATGAATGAAAAAAGTGACTCCCAATACCACACGAATTATGAAACCTCCAAATTCGCTCTGCTTCAAACGGATCCCCTTTCCACTTTTTTTACTATCATATTAACGCCCGTCCATTCTTAACACTTTTTGTCCCATATTTTTTGAAGCTTCATTTCTCCATCAATTGACATTTTGGGATAGGGGATCAAATATTTATGGTCGAGAGAATTTTCATTAGTATTTTATTTATTAAATTAAAACAAATAATTTCGATAAAAATAATTGACATTAGAACAATTTTCATTTATGATTTTGTTAAAATTAAATAACTCGGCTCACTGGACAACTGGAAGCTTCTTTTAATGGTGTGCACGATCATGGAAGCTTTTTGAAAATAGAATTGCCTACTAGACAACTGGAGGCTCTTTTTATCAAATCCGATAAAAAGAGCCTCTTTATTTATTTTTCATTTATAAAACTGCTATTCTCCCAAGAATAGTGGATTGAAATAAAGGAGGATCAATATGTCTTTACAATTTGCTTATTGGGCACCCAATGTAAGTGGAGGTTTAGTGATTTCGAATATTCCGCAAAAAACGGGATGGTCATTTGAGGACAATAAACGTTACGCGCAAATCGCCGAAAAATCAGGGTTTGATTACGTATTAATACAAACACGTTTTTTGGCAAGCTACGGCGCGGAAAATCAATTGGAGGCTGCAGCCCTTGCATCCGCTTTGGCCGCTTCAACAGAAAAGTTAAATCTTATTACTGCGGTTTTGCCGGGTCTTTGGCATCCGGGGGTTATGGCAAAGATTATTTCAACAATTGATCATATCAGCAATGGCCGTGCAGCCATCAACATTGTCAGCGGGTGGTTTAAAGGCGAGTTTAACGCCTATGGCGAGCCTTGGCTAGAACATGATGAACGTTACCGGCGTTCTGAAGAATTTATTGAAATTTTGCGGGGGTTATGGACAGAAGATGAATTTACGTATAGAGGGGATTTTTATCAAATCAACAATGCCCCATTAAAGCCGAAACCGGTAAAAACGCCAAAAATCTTCCAAGGCGGCAATTCGAGAGCTGCGAAAGAAATGGCGGGGCGCGTATCAGATGTTTATTTCATGAACGGAGGTTCTTTGGAAGAAATTAAGAAGCAAATCGATGAAGTAAGAGCGCTCCGTGAAGCAAATGGCAAGGGTCCGATAGAATTCGGTGTTAATGGTTTTGTAATTGTCCGGGATACGGAAGAAGAAGCAAAACAAGTATTGCGGGAAATTGTGGAACAGGCGAATCATGAGGCGGTTCAAGGTTTCCAGGAATCCGTCAAGCAAGCCGGAAAATCGACCGAGGAAAAAGAAGGGATGTGGGCAAATTCCACATACGAAGATTTAATCCAATACAATGACGGATTTAAGACAGGATTGATCGGTACGGCCGAACAAGTGGCAGACCGCATTATTGAGTTGAAGAAAATCGGGGTCAATATCGTCTTGACAGGCTTCCTGCATTATGATGAAGATCTTCAGGCTTTTGGAGAAAAAGTCATTCCTTTAGTGAGAGAAAAGGAAGCAAAATTACAGTTGCAAAATGTGTAATAGCCGCAAGTGTTTACCCTTCCAAAAATCTTATATATAAATTTAAACCGTCGGATGACGGTTTGAGAACCGACTTTACAAAACAGAGGTTCTGCATGTCTTTGCAGGCCTCTGTTTTTTTATAAATGAATTGCTGAAACCGATTGGCCAAATCGGAATCTTTTAGGAGGTGTTAGGCGCAAAAAGGATGCAAAACCAATATTAATAATAAGTTTTTTGGTTTTATACCCATTAAAAGAACAAGAATAATAAGAAAGGGGAATTATATGACAATTCAATCAAAAATTGAAATTGTGAGAAAAGCAGGCCGCCTCGGCGCAGAGGTGCGCGGTGTGAAATTGACGCCGGATATTGACAACGAAACTTTGTCCCAAATTAAAGAAGCATTGAGCGAGCATTTAGTATTGTTTTTCCGGAATCAGCATCATCTGGACGATGCAACCCATGAAGAATTTGCAAAGCGTTTTGGTGAATTATATGTGCATCCGACAGTGCCGGCTAAAGAAAAAACAGCGGCAATTTTTGAACTGGATTCCCAGGAGGGGGCGAAAGCCAATACATGGCATACAGATGTGACATTCGTTCCTGAAGTGCCCCGCTATTCCATCTTGCGGGGTGTGGAAATTCCGTCGGTCGGCGGAGATACAGTTTGGGCCAATACCCACACGGCCTTTACGGATTTGCCTGAAGAGCTGCGGGAACTGGCCGAAAAGCTGTGGGCCATCCATTCCAATAAATACGACTATGCATCCTATGCGTACATCAACCGCATCAAAGACCGGGATGCAGAAAAGTGGTCGGAACATCGCCGGAATGTCTTCTCCAGAATCGAGTATGAAACTCGTCACCCTGTCGTATTTTTGCATCCGGAAAACGGCAACAAACATTTATTGCTTGGCGGATTTGTACGGCAATTTGAAGGATATACGACGGCAGAATCCGCAGCAATTTATGAAATTTTACAAAACTATGTAACACGTTTGGAAAATACGGTCCGTTGGAATTGGCAAAAAGGGGATCTCGTTATTTGGGATAACTTGGCTACCCAACATTATGCCATTGCGGATTACGATGAACGCCGTATCGTCCGCCGCGTCACAGTATCCAAAAATATTCCGAAAAATGTAAACGGTGAAGAAAGTTCATTAATCAGCAAAAAATAAAGAAGAACGTGGAAGAAATGCTCCAGCGGTTGTTCACTGCTGGAGCATTTGATTTTATGCAGAAGTTGTCTTTCAATATTCAACCGGATTTAAATGAAAGCCTTCACCGCTATTCCGTTCTTTTGAAGCTCTTCTTTAATATATCTTGCAAAATCTGCCGCATGCTCACCATCGCCATGAATACATACGGTATCGGCGCGCAGATGCACATCAACACCTTGGCGGGATTTGACTTTGCCTTCTTCGATCATCCTAACCACTTGCTGTACGGCTTCATCTTTGTCCGTAATCAATGCATTTGGCTTGTTTCTGGAAGTCAAGGTTCCATCCATTTGATATGTCCGGTCGGCAAAAACTTCGTGAGCTGTTGTCAGCCCTATTTTTTCTCCCGCTTTTGTTAATTCGCTGGAAGCAAGGCCAAATAAAATCAGGTCAGGTGAGATGTCGTATACCGCTTTCGCGATGGCCTCCGCAATTTCAGGGTCTCTTGCCGCCATATTATAAAGGGCTCCATGGGGTTTTACGTGCTGCATCTTTTCTCCTTCAATGGCCAGAAATGCCTGCAAAGCCCCTACTTGATAGACCACCATGTCATAAGCTTCCTGATAAGTGATCGCCATTTCGCGGCGCCCAAATCCGACCAAATCCGGCAAACCCGGGTGGGCACCGATTTTTACGCCGTGTTCGATCGCCATTTTAACCGTCTCCCTCATGACGGAAGGGTCTCCGGCATGAAAACCGCAGGCAATGTTGGCGGATGTCACATATTTTAAAATTTCCTTTTGATTCGGGAGTGTATATCTTCCGAAATCTTCCCCAATATCGCAATTTAAATCAATCGATGTCACGAACAAAACCCCCTCATTAATATGAAAGTTGTTAAAGGCTGGACTGAAATGTTAAAAAGTTGTTATGAAAAGATAAACAAAAAATGGAAGTTGTTCAATGGATTTATGGAAAATATAACATATCATCATTTGTTTTGATATAATTTTTTTACTATTTTATCAAGTGGGGGGACTATCGGAGCCATGGCTGTCCAATTCAAGCCTCTCGGAGACCAGGCGGTGCTGGTCTATTTTGGCAATATCATTTCGGAAGAAGTACATAACTCGATCAAAAAGTTTATGTACACCCTTGAAAAAAACTGGGTCGACGGTCTCGTAGAAATGGTGCCCGGCTATACGAATGTTTGTGTTTATTATGATGTCATGAAAGTTGCCGGGTGGGAAATGGAAGGACATTCTCCTTACGAAAAAATAGTTTGCTATCTTCGGGCTTTATTGCATGAAGAAACGGAAATGCCGGTTGAAAACAGCCGAATCATTGAAATACCGGTTTGTTATGGGGGAATTTATGGTCCGGATTTGGAGGAAATTGCCCGTTATCATCATTTGTCAGAGCAACAAGTCATTCAGATACATAGCGGGAAGGAGTATCTTGTTTATATGCTCGGGTTTGCACCCGGGTTTGCATTTTTGGGAGGGCTGGATGAACGGATTGCGACTCCCCGCAAAGACACCCCCCGTTTGAAAATTCCGCCGGGATCTGTGGGAATAGCAGGCAGGCAAACGGGCATCTATCCCCTTGAAACCCCTGGCGGATGGCAAATTATTGGACGGACGCCTTTGCAATTGTTTCTTCCGGATCAAAATCCGCCGGCGTTGTTGCGTACAGGAGATCGGATCCGTTTTGTTCCGATTACGGAAAAAGAATTTAGGGAACTGGCAGGTGAAGCTTAAATGACATTGACGATCCTGAAACCCGGTCTAATGACAACGGTACAGGACCTTGGAAGAATCGGATTCCGGCAATATGGCGTCATTGTCGGGGGAGCCATGGATGCTGTATCCTACAGGATTGGAGAAATGCTGTTGCAGCAACAACCCCAAGCCGCTTTGGAATTCACTTTGGCCGGGCCCACCGTCCGGTTCAACTGTAATGCAGTATTTTGTTTAACAGGCGCCAATTTCGAGCCCATTTTAAATGATAGGCCATGCACGATGTGGAAACCCGTGTTTGCCGAAAAGGGAAGCATTTTGAAATTGTCTTCCTGCCGGGAAGGGGCGAGGGGGTATTTGCATATAAAAGGAGGAATTCAAGTCGAAAAAATATTAAATAGCTGCAGCACTTATATACGTGCAGGGATTGGCGGATTCAAGGGGCGTCCTCTGAAAAAGGGGGATGAACTTCCCGTCCGGGAATCCGTGCCGTCCCAAAAAGGGAAATGGGGGATACTGCCAACAAACGGTCCCTCCTTTCACCAGGATGTTGTCATTCGGGTCGTAAAGGGCACGGAATTCGACCGATTTACGGAAGAAAGCAAGAAAGCATTTTTCCAAAATGCCTATAAAGTATCAAAAGACGCCGATCGAATGGGCTATCGTTTAATCGGGGAAGCCCCCCTTGCTACAATCGAATCATTCAATTTATTATCGGAAGCGGTGACTTTTGGGACCATCCAGGTGCCTCCAAACGGCCAGCCGATCATCTTGATGGCTGATTGCCAAACGACCGGCGGCTATCCGAAAATCGCGCAGGTGGTTTCCGTAGATTTGCCGAAGCTGGCGCAGCTCCAGCCTTTTTCAAAAATTCGTTTTCAACTCATTTCATTGGAAGAAGCGCAGAGGCTAAAAATACGGCAGGAAAAAGCTTTAAAACTGCTGGAGTCGTTAATCAGTCATTCATCTTGAATTTTTTGCGGATTTTTTAATCTGGTATAGTTCTTTCGTAAATGATTTATTAATTAAATTGCAGTGGAAAAGAAAGTATGATATTAATGATAATAATAACCATTCTCAACACGTGAAGGGGTAGTATGCATGTATACTGTAACGAACCGAATCAAAGTGAAAAAAGGTTTTGCCAAAAAAATGGCTCCAAGATTTACCCAACCCGGTCCATTGTTAACTTTTAAAGGATTCAGAAAAGTGGAAGTGCTGGTCAGCGAGCAATTTGAAGATTATGATGAAATGAGCGTGGTCATGTATTGGGATACTTTGGAGGATTTCAAAGCATGGAGAGACAGTGAAACCTTCAGGGAAGCGCATAAACGGCCAGGCAACGGGGGCGGGGAAAGCCCAACCATTGACAATGTGGTAGTGATTGCAGAAGTGGCTTCCATATTAGAAAATAAATAATCATCTTGAAAGAGCCATCTTCAGGAATTGGATGGCTCTTTTGCTTTGCTGCGATATTCATTATAGACCTTATAAGCTTCATCGATGGACTGTTTGATCATTTTATCGAATGTATCGGTGGAATTTAATTCTTTCACTGCTGCTTTAACAAATTTTGATTGATCTTCCAAAAAACGTTGAATTTCTTTCTCCGAACCTAAGTGAGAATCAAAATAGATGTGGTGCTTGTTTCGCTCCGCCATATAGGACAAATGATTTTTTTTCATTACATCAAGAATCCACTGATTCAAACCTGTAGCCATTTGAAGAGAAATGATGTAATATAATAACTCAGGGCGATTTTCGCGCGCTTTTAACTGATTAAAATGGACATTTTCTTGAAGAGCATTTAAGATAACGAAATTTGAGGAGTAGTATAGGGTCTTTTCTGCAGAGTGTATGATATGATATTTTTCGGGAAGCAATAGCAGCCATATATTAAATGCAATGATCCATGCATCGATGATATTGAGTGCCCCTTCTTTTACAAGATGATTGAATTCGCTATATTTTTTTGCGAGATTGTTAAATTGGTCTATATGATATTGTTCGATATACAGGATGCTTCGATCTACGGTGATTTCCCTATACATTTCCAACACCCCTTTGCATAAAAAATTATGTTATTATCCCCCGAAAATAAATGATTACTGATAAAATAATTCTATTAATAGTTTACCAAATTAATTTTCAAAGAATAGACAAATTTTTTAAAAATAATAAAAAAGATATATTTTATCGACATTTTTTGAAGTTTTTTTTCAATATTTTATAGTAAATCTAACTTACAATTGTTAAAAAAGTATGATGACAATAATATGTTGGAAAAAAATTTGCTAGATAAATGAAGAGCGGGCATTGCAGAGGAGGAGTAAAATGCAGTCTGTTTATACATTTAAACATATTGAACCTAAGAATAAGCGCAACCAAAACCCCGCAATTTTTTTGTTTCATGGATTGGGCAGCAATGAAGAAGATTTGCTGCAAATTGTTGGGGAAATCCAGGAAGTTTGCCATGTTTTCAGTTTAAGAGGACCAATTACCCATGACCCCGGATATGCTTTTTATACATTTGAAGAGGAGGGGAAGCCGTTGCAACACATTTTTGATAAAGTTGTCGCCGTAACAAGAGATTTTATTTTGCAGGCGATAGACGAATATCGGCTAGACCCGAAAAAGATTTTTGTTGCCGGCTTTAATCAAGGGGCAGTGATCGCTCAGACCCTATGTGTGGTAATGGGGAATAAAATTAAGGGTTGTGCGGCTTTGTCCGGCTATCTGCCGGATTTTGTGAAGGAACAATATTATAGACATAATATGGATGAAACGAGCGTTTTCATTTCCCATGGGGAATATGATTACGACTATCCAATCGCCTGGAGCCGGGAGAGCAAAGATTTCTTCGAAAAAAACGGTGCGAAAGTCATATATAAAACGTACCCTGTTGGTCATGGTGTTTCGACAGAGAATATGCATGATTTTATTCATTTTATTCTTGAAGAAATCAATGAATAAAGCTGACTTTCATCAGCTTTATTTTTTTCTGGAATGATAAATAATTTGTTTTTTCAAACTCGATTGGTTTATAAAGATAATTTGCCCTATTGTTGTTTGTATTCCTTTAAGTAAAGATCGCAGAAATAATGCAGGATTTCTTCTCCTTTTTCATCCACAAGCGTCTTTTCCTTCAGTTTCATTGTTACAGCCGTTTGATCGGGGATGAGCCGGTCATTTTCAAAAATTAATTGAATCAATATTTTCCCTGTCGTGGAAAGTTCCTCTTTTTGTTTATCCGTCAGCTGCAAATCGTCAAACAGAGGCTCCTGCCAAGTGCCTTTCACCATCAAAAGATGCTCGTCCTGATTTTTTTCATATTCCCATTGGACATCACGTAGAATAGTTTTAAATAATTCTTCCACCGTAAAAGTAGCACCCTTGTATTCAATTTCAGATTCCCGCAAAGAAAAAGCATCGATCGTTAAACCGCTTTTCGCTTTTTCCGCTTGTGTTTGAATGCCAGAAATCGCATCTTTAATACTGCTGCATCCACTTAATAAAAAAATGGAACAAACCACTGCAATGAAAAGATGATATTTCCTCATGTATACCCTCCTAGAGTTCGAACTATTCATCATTCTCCATGATAACGAAAAAATCATCTTTGGATTAGGGTTTTTTAGAAAATTCCTTTAAATTTTAAAAGAGAAGGGAAGTTTTGATGAAAATCAATGATGAATTATTGGAAAAGTTAGGGGTTTATTTTGTCTATCATGATATTTACAACCGTTACGGCATACCCTTTGAAACATTTGTGGAACGGTGGGTGAGGGGAATCATCGATTTGTATATAAACAGTGAGAAAACATGAAAAAATCGCTAGGCTGTTCAAAAAACGGACAAGCCTAGCGATTGTCTTAGAAATGTCGCATAATCCATTCGTTTGCTTCTTTCCAGTCCCGCACCCGTATGACATTTGACGGAATGGCTTTCCGGTTGTACGGGGTATCAAATAAAAGTACGGGAATTTTCAGTTCTTCCGCCAGTTCCACCGCATTATCATGTTTATCTTCAAAGAAAACTTCGATGCGGTGTTTTTTCGCCGCTTCCAATTTATCATGGCTGCCAATCAGTTCAATATGATCATAAGGAACCTGGTGCTGTTCAAACCACCGTTTTGTAATATCATATAAAGTATTGTCACGGGCGGATATATAATACAATTCATACTGCTTGTGCCAGTTTTTCAAAATGCTTTGGGCATCTTTTGCAATTTGGCTTACAGAGTATAGATATGGTTCATTTTCTTTAAACCATCTTGCGAACTCTTTCCGATCCACGGGATGGGGGAATGCGCTCAAAAAATCATATTCAACGACATCATCGAGGACGATATTCGTTTTATACTGTTTATTGATATGTGGAATCAACGTATCAGGAGCAGTCACTGTTCCGTCGATATCGATCCCGAAACGAGGTTTAACCGGCTTCATTAAACCCCTCCTAATGAATTAGATTTGTTGTTTTTCCCTTTCCGCCAATTTCTCTGCCGCCAATTTGTCGATTTCTTTTTTCAATTCTTCAACCATTGTTTCTTCCGGCACCTTGCGCACGGTTTTTCCTTTCATAAAGAGGAGGCCTTCGCCTCGGGCGCCGGCAATGCCGATATCCGCTTCTCTTGCTTCACCAGGTCCGTTGACCGCGCAACCCAAAACCGCGACTTTCAACGGAACGTTTAATTTGGAAATATATTCTTCGATTTCGTTGGCGATGGAAATCAAATCAATTTCAATCCGTCCGCAAGTCGGACAAGAAACCAATGTGGCCATATTGGATGCAAGACCAAAGGCTTTCAACAATTCCCTTGCAACTTTCACTTCCTCAACCGGGTCCGCTGAAAGGGAGATGCGGATTGTGTTGCCGATTCCCCTTGAAAGTAGGGCCCCCAGACCTGCGGCGGATTTGATTGTGCCGGAAAAGAGCGTTCCGGATTCTGTAATCCCGAGATGCAATGGATAATCGAAGGTGCGGGCAGCCTTTTCATAAGCTTCAATGGCAAGGTTGACGTCGGACGCTTTCATGGAAACAATAATGTCATGGAAATCTAAATCTTCAAGTATTCTTATATGATGCAAAGCAGATTCGATCATGCCATCTGCTGTTGGATAGCCGTATTTCTCCAAAATATGCCGTTCCAAGGAACCCGCATTGACACCAATCCGGATTGGGACCCCTCTTTCTTTTGCCGCTTTTACAACGGCTTCCACTTTTTCACGGCGTCCGATATTCCCGGGATTGATGCGCACTTTATCGATGCCGTTTTCAATCGCCATTAATGCGAGTTTATAGTTAAAATGAATATCCGCCACTAGCGGGATATGGATGCGTTTCTTGATTTCAGGAATCGCAGCCGCTGCCCGTTCGTCTGGAACAGCAACCCTTACAAGCTGGCATCCTGCTTCTTCTAGCCGCAATATTTCAGCGACAGTTGCTTCAACATCATGGGTTTTGGTAGTACACATACTTTGGACAATGACTTCATTATTGCCGCCGATAGTCAAATTTCCTACACGTACCGGACGTGTTTTTGAACGATGAATAATTTCACTCATCAACAACTCTCTCCTTCTTGAGGTACTTTTCCCGTACCTTCACTTCCATTATTTTAGCAGTGTAAAAAAGTGTCGACAAGGAAGAAACATTTTATTTTTTGCATGGTCCGTTGCTGGAATAAATGGGTATTTTGATTAATTCGCCGGGTACGATGGCCTGCTTTTTTAAATGGGGATTGAATTTATAAAAATCTGCCATTCTCTCGGGCATAGAAATTCTCTCATCGGTAGGGTATTCGGCCAATAAGCTATGAACCGTATCCCCTTCTTTCGTAATGACCGGCACAGATTTGACGGCGAGCTGTTCATTGCATTCCTTTGTTTCGGAATAAGCTGCCAACGGAACAGTTCCCTCCGTCAAATCTATTTTAATGACTGTAATGATGATGATTACAACAGCGATTGATAGAAAAAGTCTCATAAAACAAAACCTCCTTGCTCCACTATATGAAGCAAGGAGGGATTCAGAACCTCGTTTTTTCTGTTTTCGGGTATTTTAACGAAGCAAGGATTAATAGAAAAATGGTAATGATGCAATTAATGGAAGTTGCAACCCAACTAGATACAGAAAAAAAGGAAAATAGAATGGAAAGCAGCGTCGGCCAGGTAATCGCGAAAGAGGTTGTCCGCCACATGTGCCGATATTCTCCGCGGCGTTTCAAAAGTTTCAAAAATACCGTTCCAGCCGCCGCATAGATGGAGATTCGGACAAACAATAAAACGGTGGAAGTAAAAAACAATAAAAAAAGGGCAAAAGGATAAAGCAGCCATTGGATATCTTTCACATATTGCTGCAACCCTTTAATTTGGACGGCCGTTTCCGAAACGCCCGTCAAAAATTGAATAAATGAAAAAATCGTCAGGACTGTAATAAGGATAAAAACATACTGGATGACTTTGCCGATCGGCAATATCCGATAAGCCGCAAGCTTAAATGGCTGAAATAAACTGTGCAAAAATAATTGCAGATGAGTAACCATGATTTTTTCTCCTCCATTGCAAGTGTAACACGAAACGGAAAAAAGAAAAAATCAACAAATTTGTGTATTTGAAACTTTTTTCATTCTTCCCCGTAAAAACAAATATGGAGGGAAATTGATGGAAATCATTGCATGGTTGTTGATTATTCTTTGTTTTATCGTCGCATTCATTGGATTGGTTTATCCGATTATTCCGTCCGTGTTGTTTTTGCTTTTGGGATTTTTGCTTTACGGATTGTTTTTCTCCTTTGCAGAGCTTTCCTGGTGGTTTTGGCTCACGGAAATCTTGTTCGTCATCCTGCTGTTTGCGGCGGATACCCTTGCCAATCTCGTCAGTGTGAAAAAGTTCGGCGGAACGAAGGCGGGACTTTGGGGCAGCACGATCGGATTATTGCTGGGCCCATTTGTCATACCGTTTTTGGGAATTCTGATCGGGCCTTTCTTGGGAGCCGTAATCGGCGAGTTCTTTTTTGCGGGCAGGGATTTTTATCAGGCTGTCCGGGCAGGAATCGGTTCGCTTGTCGGCTTTTTAACTTCCGTTGCAACGAAAAGCATCCTGCAATTGGTGATGATTATCATTTTTCTCATTGCAATTATTTAAAAAGCGTTTTTTGTATAAAAAGCCATTGGAACGGGAAAAGTAATGTTGGCAATAAGCATTTTATAAATGGCGGAAGTATTAATGAAACGGTTTTCGGTCAAAAGTCTGAAAATCCTTTCAAACCGGTGCGAAATAATTGAATGGCTACTTTTATTCTGCTAACCTTATAGAAGAGGTAAGAAATTACTGATTTATATAAAAGGAGGAAACTCTCATGGTATTTGAATTACCAAAATTACCTTACGCATATGATGCATTGGAACCTTATATTGATGCACAAACAATGGAAATTCACCATACGAAACACCATAACACGTATGTAACAAATTTAAATGCGGCTGTGGAAGGTACAGAATTTGCAAATAAAGACATCATTGAATTGATTTCAAATCTTGACGCTGTACCAGAAGAAAAACGTACTGCAGTGCGCAACAACGGCGGTGGACATGCCAACCACACATTATTCTGGGAAGTATTGACTCCTGGCGGTGCCAAAGCTCCTGCCGGCGAACTCGCTGCTGCAATCGATGCGAAATTCGGCAGCTTCGATGCGTTCAAAGATGAATTCTCAAAAGCTGCCGCAGGCCGTTTCGGTTCCGGTTGGGCTTGGTTGGTAGTGGATAAAAACGGCGAATTAAAAGTTACATCCACACCAAACCAAGATTCTCCATACATGGAAGGCGAAACACCAATCCTTGGTTTGGATGTTTGGGAACATGCTTACTACTTGAAATATCAAAACCGTCGTCCTGAATACATTGCCGCATTCTGGAATGTTGTAAACTGGGACGTTGTGGCTGAAAAATACGCTGCTGCGAAAAAATAATCCGCTTCTATAAAATCAGGGTCCATACTTCATGTATGGCCCTGATTTTTTTAGGAGAAATTTTGGAGGAACTTCCGCATAAATCGTGGAACTTGAGGCAGATTAAGTTCCATGGAGGTGACCGTTATGGCAAAGAAAAAAGAGAAACCATTGGACAGGGAAGAATACGGCTATGGTTATGATTTGAGCCCTGATGATTTGGATGTCATCGGCCAAAATGAACAGGCAAAAAAAGCCAATCAAAATGAAAACAAAGGAAAACCGTCGAGCAAGCAAAACCCATCCATTTTAAACGAGTAAAATACCGCAAACAAAACCGCAAGCTTCAAGGAAAACGTTTTTCCGGAGCGCTTGCGGTTTTTTAAATTGTCAACAACTTTATGCATCAATAGTTCTAAAATCCCTTATTTTTTCTTAAAGTATACCAATGAAAAGATAAGGGAGAGAGTAGATGGAAATTGATGGCGTTTTTTCTGGCGGTGGAGTAAAAGCCTTTGCCTTTGTCGGCGCCTATCAGGTGCTTACGGAAAAAGGATACACCTTTAAAAGGGTTGCGGGAACGAGTGCCGGCTCCATTGTGGCAGCTTTTATTGCGGCAGGGTACAACGTAAAAGAAATGGAAAAGGCACTCGAAGAATTGGACACAAAATCATTGCTTGATCCACCGAAATGTTCGAAAACTCTTCCCTTGTTAAAATGGTTGAATTTATATTTCCGTTTAGGTTTATATAAAGGAAGGATCCTGGAGAAATGGCTTTGCAAGAAATTGGGCGAAAAGGGTGTCCGTACGTTTGGCGACTTGCCGGAGGGGGCGCTGAAAGTCGTGGCATCGGATTTGTCAAATGGCCGAATGATTGTCATCCCCGATGATCTGCATTTATATGGCCAAGATTGGCGCGAGTTTTCCATTGCCAAGGCGCTGAGAATGAGCTGCGGAATCCCTTTTTTCTTTGAACCGGTGAAATTAAATACTGAAAAAGGGGATTCCATTTTCGTCGATGGCGGGGTATTAAGCAATTTTCCCCTATGGATTTATGATAACGGGAAAAGGGTCCGGCCGTTGTTGGGACTGAAACTCAGCAGCCCAATAACGGAAATCCATCCCCACAAAATAGGTAATGGTCTGCATTTGTTTGAAGCCTTGATCAAAGCGATGATGAACGCCCATGATAACCGGTACATCTCAAGAAGACATGAAAAAAATATCATCTTTATTCCCGTAGAGCATTACAATGCCGCCCAATTTGACCTGGATGATGAAGCGAAAAAGCATTTAATCCAACTGGGCAGAACAAAAACCGAGGAATTTTTGCAAAATTGGAGGCCGGTTGTATGAAATGCTCATAACTGAACGATTTTTTGGAATACTAAATACAAAACAGCAAATGGAGTGTTTGTGATGCCGAAAACAGAAAGGGAAATTGCCGAAAAAATCTTGAACGACAACTTGGTAGGGACGATGGCAACCATTGAAGGAAACAAACCCCATTCCCGCTATATGACGTTTTACAATGATGATTTTACTTTGTACACGGTGACAAGCAAAAAGACCCATAAGGTGGAAGAACTGTCGAAAAACCCTTATACGCACATTTTGATTGGTTATGATGGAAAAGGGTTTGGAGACTCTTACCTGGAAATCGAGGGGAAAGTGGAAATATCATCCGATGAAGGTATGAAAGAAAAAGTGTGGAACAAAATGCTGAGATTCTGGTTTGAAGGACCGGACGACCCGAACATGGTGGTCTTAAAAATTGTTCCTACCCAAATCCGGTTGATGAATTCAAAAGGGAAAGAACCAAAAATTGTTCCGATTTAACAGGTTTTGAAAAATTATCATCCAAACATTGGATGATAATTTTTTATTGTTAAAAAGAGGGTTATTGAAACCTGGAATTTTAACGAAACGTTACAAAAAATGAAAGAGGAAATTCCTTTTTTATCGAATTTAATAGTGTTATACTAAAATTTATGAAATGAGGCAGAAAGGAGGGGACCTATGAGAAAAATAAAGAAAAAAAGCAATAAAGGTTTTTCCGGTGTCAGCCTTTCATTCCGAATGAACGTATTGTTTATTTCGATTTTTATTTTGTTTTCGTTGCTGATTTTGCGCTTAGGGTATTTGCAAATCGTCAAAGGCGAAGAATACGTCCGGGAAGTGCAGCGTCAGGAAGAAGTCACTGTCAATACAAGTGCTCCACGGGGACGAATTTATGACCGCTATGGAAGAATCCTTGTGGATAATGAGCCGCAAAATGCGATTACATATACAAGAATGCCAAAGACGTCGCAAGACGAAATGTTGGAAATCGCAAAAAAACTGGCAAAATTGATTGACATGCCGACAGACCGCATCACAATCCGCGATAAACAGGATTTCTGGATTTTAAATCATAAAGAAGAAGCCTATTCGAAAGTATCCAAGGCGGAAGAAAAAAGAATTTTTGAAAAATATGATGATGAAAAAGCGGCGCAGGCAGAGATTGATAAATTGGTGAGAGAACGCATTAGCGATCAGGAATTGGCGGAGCTTTCCGACTTTGATTTGGAAGTGTTGGCGATTTATCGTGAAATGACATCCGGTTACTTTTTATCTCCTCAAATCATTAAAAGCGAGAACGTAACCGACGAGGAATTTGCCCGCGTGTCTGAACGGCTTTATGAATTGCCGGGAGTCAATACGACAACCGATTGGAAGCGGGTGAAATTGACGCCTTTAGCCATTCTTGGAAGAACCACTGTTCCAAGCAAGGGGATCCCTGAATCCAAATTGAATTATTATTTGGCGCGCGATTATGCCCGAAATGACCGGGTGGGGGAAAGCTATTTTGAAGCTCAATACGAGGAGCTTTTGCAAGGCCGGAAATCCGTTGTAAAAAATGTCACGAACAAAAAAGGGGAAGTGATTGATACAATCACTACCTTTGCCGGAGAACCCGGAAAGGATTTGGTGACAACCATCGATATTGAATTGCAAAAAGCCGCCGAAGAAATTGTGGAAAAATATTTGCGGGAACTAAAAACCTATGGAGGTTCCTCCCTGTTGGACCGCGCCTTTTTCATCATGATGAATCCGAATACCGGTGAAATTCTCGCGATGGTCGGCAAAAAAATCGAAAAGGATCCGGAAACCGGAAAACAATATATTGCCGATTTTTCATACGGCGCTTTCACCACTTCCTATGAGGTAGGTTCCACAGTAAAAGCTGCCACTTTGTTGATGGCGTATAAAGAAGGAGTCATTGAACCAGGCACGGTTTTAATTGACCAGCCAATCAAACTTGCAGGTACAAATCCGAAAAGTTCCATCTTCAACAGGGGAGGGGCAATTCGGATGAACGATTTAGCAGCGCTGGAACGCTCTTCAAACTCTTACATGTTCCAGGTTGCTTTGAAATTGAATGGTACCAGCTATCGATATAACATGGGATTGAGATTAAAAGAAGATACATTGCAAAGAATGAGAAACGGCTATGCCGAATTTGGATTAGGCGTTCCTACCGGGATTGATTTGCCAAACGAGGTGGCCGGCTATAAAGGAATATTGGATAGACCAGGTAAAATTTTGGACTTGGCCATCGGACAGTTTGATACCTATACCCCATTGCAACTGGCTCAATACATTTCGACAATCGCCAACGGAGGCTATCGTGTGCAGCCGCGGCTGTTAAAAGAAATCCATGAACCTTCCGCGGACGGAAAAACATTGGGTCCTCTTGTTGAAGAAATTCAGCCGAAAATCCTGAACCGGATTTCCAATTCGGAAAAAGAAATCAATCATGTTAAACAGGGGCTTCGGAGAGTGTATATCGGCAGCCAAGGTACAGCCCGCGCATATTTTGCCAACGCCCCTTACACTGCTGCCGGGAAAACCGGGACAGCGGAAACGCATTATACCGGTCCAATAAAAGAAAGAATCGGCACGTATACAATCAATGTGGCCCATGTGGGATTTGCACCGTTCGATCATCCGGAAGTGGCTTATGCCGTGGTGATTCCTTGGGCGACGACAGGCGATCGGTATATTAATCAAAACAGCAAAATTGCTCGAGAAATATTAGATAAATATTTTGAGTTGAAATATAAATACGCCAGCAGCAATATCAGCGATCAGGCAGTCAATAAACAAATTTTGCTTCCAACTTCGGAGGAAAAAATAGATGAAAACACAAAAGAGCAAACAGTAAATGAGTAGTGGCCGCAGTACATTGATACTGCGGTTTTTTTT
>JGI1652J44930_10000410_pt1 | contig 16874 bp, 14 predicted proteins | sample NewIslsDNAsample_FD_44930 | JGI IMG/M metagenome (IMG submission 44930)
CTTTTCCGTCCCAATCCGTTTCATTTGTGCGCAAATAGCGGACAATCTCTTTTAAAATAATGCGGAATAAATCTTCGACAATGCGCTGATATTCCTTTAGCTTCTTTTCTGCGCTTGGCATATACATATTCATCAACAGCGCCACGCTCATACCGATGGCAATCAGCAGCAGTTCATTGAAAATAATGGACCATGTAAACTGCCTTGCTGCGTACAAATGGAGAATAATGACCGAGCTGGTGACGATCCCCTCATTTACCTTCAGCCATACGGTCGTCGGAATAAAAAAGAGAAGCAATAGTCCGACCGTAAACGGATAATAGCCGATCCCTCGGAAAAAGATATAAGAAAACAACATCGCTACGACACAGGCGACAAAGCGAGCCCATGCCGTTTGCAGCGATCGTTTTTTTGTGACTTGAATGCATAAAATCGTAATAATGCCGGCAGAGGCAAAATTATGTAACCCTGCTAGCTGGGCGATGCTAATCGAAAGCGCGGTGCCTATTGCTGTTTTCGCTGTGCGGTATCCGATTTTCACCATTTCTTCATTCCCCTGACCAAAATTAAAAAAGATGATCCAAAGATCATCTTTTTATTGTACTTCATTATAACATCTTTTCAAGAAATTCTTGAGCCCACTTGCTTTTCGGAGATGCAAAAAATTCATGTGGCGGCGCGTCCTCGACAAGCTGGCCGCCGTCTAAAAACAACACCCGGCCAGCGACTTCACGGGCAAAGCCCATTTCATGAGTGACAATCGCCATCGTCATTCCCGTATGGGCAAGCGACTTCATTACTTCAAGAACTTCTTTGACCATTTCCGGGTCAAGCGCTGACGTTGGTTCGTCAAACAGCATCACATCCGGCGACATAGCAAGCGCCCTTGCAATCGCCACGCGCTGCTTTTGCCCGCCCGACAGCCGGCTTGGATATTCGTTTGCCTTTTGTTCCAATCCGACCTTTTTCAACAACTCGATGCCTTTTGCCTCCGCTTCGGCTTTCGTCATTCCTTTTACTTTAATCGGGGCATACGTGACATTTTCAAGCACGGTCATATGAGGAAACAAATGAAAATGTTGAAACACCATGCCGACATGCTGGCGCACTTTCATAATGTTTGTCTTTTTATCCGTAATTTCCTGGTCACCAATCCAAATTCTCCCCCGCGTCGGTTCCTCCAACAAGTTTAAGCAGCGTAAAAACGTCGATTTTCCCGACCCNGATGGACCGATCACCGCCACTACCTCGCCTTGCTTAATCGTTGTCGTAATTCCTTTTAANACTTCTAATTTNCCAAACGATTTATGCAAATCCTCGACTTTAATCACTTTTTCTCAATCTCCCTTCTAACGCTTTGCCAAGNAGCGTAAGAAGCATGACTAAAACATAGTAAATACATCCAGCAATCAATAGCGGCTCAATATACCGATAAACTTGTCCGCCAACGATGTAAGCACGCCGCATGACATCCATNGCTCCAATTACCGTTACAACCGCAGATTCTTTCGTCAATGTAATCAATTCATTCATCAATGCCGGCAAAATATTTTTCAGCGCTTGCGGCAAAATAATATCCCGCATCATTAGCTTATACGGAACACCAAGCGCCAGCGCCGCTTCCCGCTGTCCTTTATCAACGGCTAAAATGCCGGCACGGATAATTTCAGAGACATAGGCGGCGGAGTTTAACCCGAACGCGATGACCGCTGCGGGAAACGCGTCAATTTCAAAACCGGTAAGCTGCGGTATTCCAAAATAAATAAGAACAAGCTGTAATACAAGCGGCGTGCCGCGAAACACGGATGTATAGGCATCGGCAAACCATGTCAAAACCTTCATTCCGCCAATCTTCATTAACGCTAAAATAACTCCAAACACAAACCCTAACAACGCCGCAAAAACGACAATTTTTAACGTAACCGCGATTCCTTGCAATATATACGGAATTGATGGAACAATTTGCGAAAAATCTAAATTCACGCGACCCTTCATCCTTCCTTGCAACATAGTGAAAACGTTCAAAAAGGAGATCAGATCCTTTTTGAACGCATAACTTTACTGGTCAAACCATTTTTTNATCAACTTGTCCACTTCGCCGTTTTTCATTTTTTCTTGCAATACTTTGTTAAACTCATCGCGCAGCTTGCTGCCTTTCGGGAAGGCGATAGCGGAGCCTGCTTCTTGTTCGCTTGTTGGCATCGTGTGCCCTTCTAATTTGCCATTGCTATTTTTCAAATACCCTTTTGCGACTGTATCTTCGATAATCGCTGCATCAAAGCGCCCTGCTTGAATCTCTTGAATTAACTCCGGAATGCGGTTNCGGCTTTCAATTTTCATGTCAACTGTCTTTGCAATTTTATTTGCTTCTCCTTCTTGAATCGAGCCAGTTTGAACACCAACCGTTTTTCCTTTTAAATCTTCGACCGTTTTAATGCCGCTTCCTTTTTTGGAAACGATCATGTTTCGCGCTACATAATACACATCCGAGAAATCAACGCTTTTCTTGCGTTTTTCCGTCGGTGTCATTCCCGCCAACACAAAATCGACTTTTCCCGACTGCAGTGCTGGGATAAGACCAGTAAAATCCATATCCACGATTTGAATTTCATATCCCAATTCTTTCGCAATCATTTTCGCCAAATCGACATCAAAGCCAATAATGTCATTCCCTTTCGCCGTATCAATATATTCNAATGGCGCATAGTCGGCGGAAGTGCCCATTTTTAATACTTTCTTTTGCTCTCCGCTTCCGTTTTTCTGCCCCCCTGTGCCACACGCCGAGAGCAAACCAATTAATAGAATGCTAGCAATAAGAAGCAACAACGATTTTTTCATACGGTGTCTCTCCCTCTCTGCTCAAAAAAATTAAATAATTTTTATAATATTATGAATAAGTTTTAAAGATTAATAATACACACTTTGTTTTTGAATATATATTCTACGTTTTGTATATTAACACATTGAGTAATAATTATGCAATTCATTTTTTTATTATAAATAAATCATTTTTACTTTTTGAAAATAACAAGCAAATAAATAACGGAGCTGAAAAATTCAGCTCCGTTATACTTCATCACAATATTGATCAAATGCCGCCTGCAGCTTTTGAACGACTTCAATCGGCTCATGCCCTTCGATTTCATGGCGATGAATCATCATACAAAGCTTGCCATCCTTTAATAAAGCGAAAGATGGAGAAGAAGGCGGCTGTCCTTCAAAATATTCCCTTGCCCGCGCCGTTGCCTCTTTATCTTGTCCGGCAAATACGGTTACAAGATGGTCTGGACGTTTGTCATAATGAATCGCGTGTGCCGCNGCAGGACGAGCAATGCCCCCCGCACAACCGCATACCGAGTTAATCATCACAAGCGTTGTGCCTGGACGCTTGAATGCCGCATCAACTTCTTCAGGAGTACGCAACTCTTCAAAGCCAGCNTCCACGATTTCGCGGCGTGATTGTTCCACAATATCATTAAATAGTGGAAATTGAAACATGCTAANCACCTCCTTCTCCTATCGTATCACATTTTTCCATTATGACCTACTTTCATATATCTTAATGAGTTCCCGTACCGCGGAAGTAACGGATTGTGTTCCAGAAATAACCTTATTTTCAATGACCGGCAGCTTCTCTTTTACCGCAGGATGGGAAAAGAAACTTGTTTCTAAATAATCTTTAATCATCGAGTAAATCCAATCTTTTTGTTGATGGCGCCGGCGCATATCAAACACGCCCGACTGTTTCGTCGTTTCCACAAACTTCTNAATCACGTTCCAAATCTCTTCGATGCCTTCTCCTAAAAGCGCCGAGCACGTATACGCTTTTGTTTCCCAGCCCGGCGTTGCTGGACGCAAATAGTGGAGAAATTGATTGTATTCTTTTTGGGCCGCCAACGCTTTCGGCTTATTGTCGCCATCCGCTTTGTTAATCACAATCGCATCGGTTAATTCCATAATTCCGCGCTTCATTCCTTGCAATTCGTCACCTGCTCCGGTCAACACCAGCATTAAAAAGAAATCGACCATGCCGCGGACGACAAACTCGCTTTGCCCGACGCCGACCGTTTCGACTAAAATGATGTCATAGCCCGCCGCTTCGCAAAGCATCATCGTTTCCCGCGTTTTGCGGTGCACGCCGCCAAGCGCTCCGCCTGACGGGGACGGACGAATAAAAGCGCGCGGATGGCGGGCCAGCGTTTCCATCCGCGTTTTATCGCCGAGGATGCTGCCGCCGGTAATGGAACTGCTCGGATCGACCGCCAGCACAGCGACGCGATGGCCTTTTTCGCATAAAAACGTGCCAAACGCTTCGATGAACGTGCTTTTCCCCGCTCCCGGCACACCGGTGATGCCGATGCGGATCGACTTGCCGACGTGCGGCAAAAGTTTATTTAGCACTTGCTGGGCGATGTCCATATGCTTCGCGGCATTGCTTTCCACCAAGGTGATCGCCTGCGCCAAAATCGTGCGGTCATTGTTTAGCACGCCGGCGACATACTCCTCCACGGACCGTTCTTTTCGTTTCACCCACCGCTTTGGGGCGGACGGAGGAGCCGCTTTCACATACGTAGTGGCAAATTCGTCTCCCCTGTCCTCTTCCACCCATTCGGGGCGCTGTGTTCGTTCGTCGCTCATTGGCTCACTTCCTCGTAACCGAGACGTTTATAAATTTCTTCGATCACTTTTTCGGCGGCAACTGGAATAACTGTTCCCGGCCCGAAAATGGCAGATGCGCCGTGTTGATATAAAAACTCATAATCTTGCGGCGGAATGACGCCGCCGACAACAACGATAATATCTTCGCGGCCAAGCTTGCGCAGTTCTTCCACCAATTGCGGCAGCAACGTTTTATGACCGCCGGCGAGCGAGCTGATGCCGACGACATGGACATCGTTTTCAACCGCTTGGCGCGCCGTTTCTTCCGGCGTCTGGAACAGCGGGCCGATGTCAACGTCAAATCCTAAATCGGCAAACGCCGTCGCGATCACTTTCGCCCCGCGGTCATGGCCGTCCTGCCCCATTTTCGCAATCATAATCCGCGGGCGACGCCCTTCCAATTCATAAAATTCATCGGTCATTTTTTTGACGCGTTCAAATTGCTCTTCATTTTGGAATTCGGAGCTGTACACGCCGCTAATCGAGCGGATCACCGCTTTATGGCGCTTCGCCACTTTTTCAATCGCATACGAAATTTCGCCCAATGTCGCACGGACGCGCGCCGCCTGCACGGCCAATTCAAGCAAATTTCCTTCTCCTGTTTCCGTCGCTTTCGTAATCGCGTCAAGCGCCTCTTGTACTTTTTGCTCATCGCGGGAGGCGCGCAGCTGTTTTAATCTTTCAATCTGGCGCATCCGCACCGCCGTATTGTCGACTTCTAAAATTTCAATCGGCTCTTCTTTTTCCGGACGGTATTTGTTGACGCCGATGATCGTTTCCGCCCCGGAGTCAATGCGTGCTTGGCGTCTTGCCGCCGCTTCTTCAATGCGCATTTTCGGAATCCCCGTTTCAATTGCTTTGGCCATGCCGCCAAGGCTTTCGATTTCTTCAATATGCTTCCACGCCCGTTTCATCAATTCGTTCGTTAACGTTTCTACATAATAAGAACCTGCCCATGGGTCAATGACATTGCAAATCCCCGTTTCATCTTGCAAGTAAAGCTGTGTATTNCGGGCAATGCGCGCCGAGAAATCGGTCGGAAGCGCGATCGCTTCATCGAGCGCGTTCGTATGGAGCGACTGCGTATGGCCAAGCGCCGCCGCATGCGCTTCGATCAATGTGCGCACGACATTGTTAAACGGATCTTGTTCGGTCAAGCTCCATCCCGATGTTTGCGAGTGCGTCCGCAATGCGAGCGATTTCGGGTTTTTCGGGTTGAACGTTTTCATCATTTTCGCCCACATGATGCGCGCCGCGCGCATTTTCGCAACTTCCATGAAATAATTCATGCCGATCGCCCAGAAGAAGGAAAGCCGTGGCGCNAANGAGTCGATATCAATTCCTGCTTTTAAGCCAGTGCGCACGTACTCCAATCCGTCAGCGAGCGTATACGCCAATTCAATATCNGCCGGCGCCCCCGCTTCTTGCATATGGTAGCCGGAAATGCTGATGCTGTTAAACTTTGGCATGTATTTTGAAGTGTACTCAAAAATATCCGCAATGATGCGCATCGACGTTTCCGGAGGATAAATGTAAGTGTTGCGCACCATATATTCTTTTAAAATATCGTTTTGAATCGTCCCGGAAAGCTTGTCTTGCGTGACGCCTTGCTCTTCGGCCGTNACAATATAAAACGCCATAATCGGCAGCACTGCNCCGTTCATTGTCATCGACACCGACATTTGGTCAAGCGGAATGCCGTCAAACAAAATCTTCATATCCAAAACCGAATCGATCGCCACCCCTGCTTTGCCGACGTCGCCGACGACGCGTGGATGATCGGAGTCATAGCCGCGGTGGGTGGCAAGGTCAAAGGCAACGGACAGCCCTTTTTGCCCCATCGCCAAATTGCGGCGGTAAAAGGCATTGCTTTCTTCCGCTGTCGAAAACCCCGCATATTGCCGGATCGTCCACGGCCGATTCACGTACATCGACGGATACGGCCCGCGCAAATACGGTGGGATTCCCGGCATATAATCAAGAAAATCATAATCTTCGATATCTTTTTTCGTATAAAGCGGCTTAATGGCGATATGCTCATTCGTCTGAAACAGCAGGTCATCGATGGATGCCCGCACCTTGNCTTCGATCNCCNGTTTCCATTGTCGCTCATCTGCCGTTTGTTTTGTGATTTCTAGCGAAAGATTGGTAAAATCAACTTGTTTATTCATTGAGGGCCACCCCCATCTCTTTCATAAACGATACAATCATTTCATAACAGTTCGAACCGATATGGATAAAGCCATCGACCCCAGCCTCGATGAAAGTCTGTTCGATATCGGCCGGCTGTTTTCCGGCGACATACAGCTTCACGTTTGGCTTTGCCTGCTTGAACGCTTTGGCGATCGCCGGAACAATATCAGTGTAGCTTTCATCCGAGCCGCAAATAACATAATGCGTCCCGTTTGCATTGATTGCTTCTGACACCGCTTCCTCAGCGCTATGAACGCCTTCGCTTTTTTCAACAGCCATCCCGCCGGCTTCAAAAAAGCCGGTAATAAAATCGGCGCGCGCTTTATAGTTTGGAATATTTCCGATATTGATGAGATGAACGGCAGGGCGAGAACCGTATTTTTTCAGATAGGCTTCCGAAGCTTTGCGCAGCCGTTCGAACGGTTCGGCAAGGCGCCATTGTGTAATCGGCTTGACATGGATGGACGCTTCCTCTGTTTTCAATGCTGCTTCGATTTCCCGAGCGGTTGCTCGGCGCAAAGCCATGTCAACTGCCGTTTCGATCCATTGCTGATTGGCAAAGCCCGCCTGCAGCGCGGCAGCATGCTCTTTGTTGATGACGGATGAAGACCGCTGATGTTCGTTGCTTATATTCGTTTTTTCAACCGGTGCTTCCGCCAAGTTCGCGTAAAAATTGGTGCCGACAATTTTTTCTTTTCTCGTTTCGACGTTTTTCTTGCGCTGCCTTGCGACTGCTTCCACTTGCTCCTGCACAAAGCCGTCCGCGAGCGCCTGAACGATGCCGCCTCTTGCTTCAATTTGCTGGAACAGCTTCCACGCTTCTTCCGCCACTTGAGCCGTCAACGTTTCCACATAGTACGAACCGCCAGCCGGGTCAATGACATTGGCGATATGCGCTTCTTCCAACAAAATCAGCTGCGTGTTGCGGGCAATTCTCCGCGAAAATTCATCAGCTGGGCCGATCGCTTCGTCAAACGGAGAAACATGAAGGCTGTCTGTGCCGCCAACCGTTGCCGCAAACGCCTCGGCCGCCGCGCGAAGCATGTTGACATACGGATCGTACACNGTTTTCGTAAAATAGGACGTGCGTGCATGCATCGCGATTTTTTGCGATGACTCACTGCCGCCAAACGCTTTGACAATATTGGACCAAATGAGCCTTGCCGCGCGAAGCTTGGCGATTTCCATAAAAAAGTTGGANCCGACAGAGAACGAAAACTGGATTCGCGGCGCAATGGCATCAACCGCCACTCCTCTATCNAAGCAAGCACGGATATATTCCACTGCTGTTGCAAAGGCGAAAGCCAGCTCTTGCACCGCGTTCGCTCCGCCATTATGATACGGCTCGCCGCGGACGATCACCGTTTTTACGTTTGGCATATGTTCTTGCGCCCACTTCGTTACATCCGCCATGACATCATACAAAGCCGCAACCGATGGAGAGAGCTTTCCTGTTTCCGCCAGCGCGCCGATGGGATCCATGCCAATCGTTCCGCGCACCGTATTAAACGGTATTTGCCGTTGTTGCAAATAAGCGGCGAACAGCGCTAAAAATGAAAGCGACTGTGCTCCCGCATCGACGCGAAGCGAATACGTATCCAATGAAATACCNGAAAACATAGCTTCGATATCGTCAAGCGATGTAACTGGAAACCCTAACCGCTCCAATACGATATGGATTTCCGTTTGCCCTTTTTCCAAATCATGCTTGACGATCTCGTTCCACTCGGTTGGACTNCTTGCGGAAATTTCCTGGCTTACTTTCCAAGGTTCTTTGATATATCCATTTGGCCTGGTGCCGCGGATATAATTAGCAAAACCCGGATACTGTTCGATATAGGCAAGCTTCTCTACATCATGGCGCGTATAAATAGGCTGAATCGTGATATTCTCATATGTAGTCGAATACAATTTTTCGAACGGTTTCCCTTTTAATGACTTTTCCACTTCCTGCTTCCACTCCGCAAAGCTTGGAGCGGGAAACGTCACATTTTTCATCGTTGAAATATCGCTCACTATGTTTTCCCCCTTTTCAGTGCTTTCTCCCATCCATAGAAACCGCTTTCTTTTGCACTTTTAAAAATATTACTGATATTTTTTATTGTAGTACATGTGCGTCGTTCTAGCAACGAACAAAAAACGTTTGCGAAAAGACAAAGCCTAAAATCGATCAAATTCCATTTGCTTTTTCATAGACGCTAAAACAAAAACAATGCCATGGGCCGTATATTCTTGCAATGCATACCAACAATTATCGGCTTTCATTTTTCCTGTTCCATCACTTCAGTAATAATAAATCATTTTTTCTAAGAGAAATTTCTATTAAAGAGTATTATAACACGAAAAACCTCACCACAAACGAATTTGCGGTGAGGTTCTCCTATATTAATAAATCGGCGTATTGTCTTTCGATACGTTTTCCAAAATCTCTTTGACACGCGCCAGGAAGCGGCCGCAAATGAGACCGTCTAAAACGCGGTGGTCAAGCGATAAACATAAGTTCACCATGTCGCGGATCGCGATCATGCCGTCTTTGACAACCGGGCGTTTGACAATCGATTCGACCTGCAAAATCGCTGCTTGCGGATAGTTGATGATGCCCATCGATTGCACCGAACCGAAAGAGCCGGTGTTGTTCACTGTAAACGTGCCGCCTTGCATGTCTTCCGGGCGGAGTTTGCCGGCGCGCACTTTGGCGGCGAGCTCGGCGATTTCACGGGCGATGCCTTTGATTGATTTTTCGTCGGCGTGCTTAATGACTGGCACGAATAACGCATCATCTGTTGCAACGGCGATTGAGATATTGATATCTTTTTTCTGCACGATTTTGTCGCCCGCCCACATCGAGTTGAGCTGCGGGAATTCTTTGAGCGCCTGGGCGACCGCTTTGACGAAGAAGGCAAAATACGTTAAATTGAAGCCTTCGCGTTTTTTGAATTCGTCTTTGATTGAGTCGCGATACGCAACCAAGTTTGTGACATCGACTTCGACCATCGTCCAGGCGTGCGGCGCTTCGTGCTTGCTGCGAAGCATGTTCGCGGCGATCGCTTTGCGCACCGGTGTGACCGGAATTTCGATGTCTCCTGCTTGAACAGGGACGTTTGGAGCCGTTGGTTGTTTTGGAGCAGCTGCTGGTTCTGCTTTTGGCGCTTCCTGCGCTGGTGTCGGCTGCGGTGCAGGCTGGGCCGAAGCGGCTGGCTGCCCACCGGTTTTCGGGATATTTCCGGATTCGATGAGTTTTAACAAATCTTTGCGCGTAATCCGTCCGCCCAGCCCCGTTCCTTGCACTTGCTCCAAATCAATATTATGTTCTTGAGCGAGGCGAAGAACGGCTGGCGAATAGCGCCCTTTATTGGCCCGATCCGCTTTTTTCGGAGCTTGGGCAGCTTCTTCCTTTGTTTCTTCTGCTTTCGGTGCTTCCTCTTGTTTCGTTTCCGCTGCTGTTCCTTCTCCTTCCACTTCCATCGTACAAATCACGGCGCCAACCGGCAGCGTTTCTCCTTCCTTCGCGATAATTTCTTTGATCACGCCCGTAAATGACGAAGGAATTTCCGCGTTTACTTTATCGGTCATGACTTCGGCGATCGGATCGTATTTATTGACTTTGTCGCCGACGGAAACGAGCCATTTGCTGATCGTGCCTTCGGTGACGCTTTCCCCAAGCTGGGGCATGGTAAGTTGTTCAATTGCCACGTAGATGACCTCCTATCTCCGTTCAAATCTGCATTTTGAATCGCAAAAATCCGCCTGCTTAAAACGCTGCTAGCTTGCGCATCGCTTTTTCCACTTTATCCGGGTTGACCATAAAGAATTTTTCCATCGTTGGCGCGTATGGCATCGCCGGAACGTCTGGACCGGCAAGGCGCATAATTGGCGCATCTAAATCAAACAAGCAATGTTCAGCGATAATGGCGGCCACTTCGCTCATGACGCTTCCTTCTTTGTTATCTTCCGTAATCAGAAGCACTTTTCCTGTTTTGCTTGCTGCTTCAATAATCGCTTCTTTATCTAACGGATATACCGTACGCAAATCAAGAATATGAACGGAAATGCCGTCTTGCGCTACCCGTTCTGCCGCTTGCAGCGCAAAATGAACGCATAACCCATACGTAATAACGGTAATATCGTCGCCCTCGCGTTTAACGTCGGCTTTGCCGATTGGCAATACGTAATCGTCTTCCGGCACTTCGCCTTTAATCAGACGATACGCGCGCTTATGTTCAAAGAAAAGAACCGGATCTTCATCGCGAATCGCNGCNTTCAAAAGCCCCTTCACATCATANGGAGTCGATGGCATGACAATTTTTAAACCTGGCTGGTTCGCAAAAATCGCTTCCACCGATTGTGAATGATATAATGCGCCGTGAACGCCGCCGCCGTACGGGGCGCGGATGACGATCGGGCAGTTCCAGTCGTTGTTTGAACGGTAGCGAATGCGGGCCGCTTCAGAAATAATTTGGTTGACCGCCGGCATGATGAAATCGGCAAATTGAATTTCGGCAATCGGGCGCAGTCCGTACATCGCCGCGCCAATGCCGACGCCAACGATCGCGGATTCGGCCAGCGGAGTGTCAATGACTCGCTCTTCGCCGAACTGTTCATACAATCCTTGCGTCGCTTTAAATACTCCGCCCTTTTTGCCCACGTCTTCCCCTAATACGAAAACGCGCGGGTCGCGTTCCATTTCCTCACGAATCGCCATCGTCACAGCATCAATATAGGAAATCACTGGCATCGTCCATTCCCCCTTACTTCTCTGCGTATACGTACTTTAAGGCATGTTCTGGTTCTGCATACGGCGCTTTTTCTGCATAATCCGTCGCTTCGTTCACCTGCTTCATGACGCGGTCGTGAATTTNTTTCTCCAGTTCATCTGTCAATACACCGACTTCTTTCAAATATTTCGCAAACGAAATAATCGGATCTTTGGCGCGCGCTTCTTCCAACTCTTCTTCGGAACGGTATGCGCGTTGGTCGTCGTCGGAAGAATGCGAGGTTAAACGATAGGAAACCGTTTCAATCAATGTCGGTCCTTCGCCGCGGCGGGCGCGGTCCGCTGCTTCTTTGACAACTCTGTACACTTCAAGCGGATCGTTTCCGTCTACCGTATAGCCCGGCATGCCGTAGCCGATGGCGCGGTCCGATACTTTTTCGCATGCCAATTGTTTTGAAATTGGCACGGAAATCGCGTATTTGTTGTTTTCGCACATGAAAATGACAGGCAATTTATGCACGCCGGCAAAGTTGGCACCTTCATGGAAATCGCCTTGGTTCGATGATCCTTCCCCGAACGTCACAAAAGCGACAAAATCTTTCTTTTCCATTTTCGCCGCCAGCGCGATGCCAACTGCATGCGGCACTTGCGTCGTTACTGGAGATGAGCCGGTGACGATGCGATTTTTCTTTTTCCCGAAGTGACCCGGCATTTGCCGNCCGCCGGAGTTCGGATCTTCGGCTTTTGCAAACGCGGAAAGCATTAATTCCGTCGGTGTCATTCCAAATGTTAAAACAACGCCCATATCACGNTAATAAGGCAAAACGTAATCTTTCGTGCGGTCAAGGGCAAATGCCGCGCCGACTTGCGCCGCTTCTTGTCCTTGGCAAGAGATAACGAACGGAATTTTTCCAGCNCGGTTTAATAACCACATNCGCTCGTCGATTTTGCGAGCCAACAACATCGTTTCATACATTTGCAATACCGTTTCATCNCTTAAGCCTAGCGCTTGGTGACGATTTTCTGCCATCGAAACAACCTCCCTTTATTCGCTTAAAAATGAATCGCTTTTCCATCCACAGCAAGCGCCGCTTCTGCCATCGCCTCTGATAACGTCGGATGCGGATGAATCGTATGCGCGACCTCCCATGGCGTCGCGTCGAGGACGCGGGCGAGTCCCGCTTCGGAAATCATATCGGTTACGTGAGGACCGACCATATGAACNCCAAGCAAGTCGTTCGTTTTTTGATCGGCTATGATTTTCACAAANCCTTCCGCTTCGCCAAACACGAGCGCTTTGCCGATCGCTTTAAACGGGAATTTGCCGACTTTTACTTCATATCCTTTTGCTTTCGCTTCTTCTTCCGTCAAGCCGACACTTGCGACTTCCGGACGGCTGTAGACGCATTTCGAAATCATGGTATAGTCGATTGGTGATGGATTTTGGCCAGCGATATGCTCTACAGCAACGATNCCTTCATGAGACGCTACGTGCGCTAGCTGCAAACCGCCAATGACATCGCCAATCGCATAAATATGCGACTCTTTCGTTTGATAAAACTCGTTNGTTTGAATAAATCCCTTTTCTACGACAATATCTGTATTTTCGATGCCGATTCCTTCAATGTTTGCCTGCCGGCCGACGGAAACGAGCATTTTTTCGGCGGNAAATGTTTTTTGTTCGCCTTTATATTCCGCTTTAATCGTGACCCCGTTTCCTTTTTCCANTGTTTCTGAAAGCACTTTCGCCTCTGTCACAATCGTAATGCCGCGGCGTTTTAAGAGCTTTTCCACTTCTTTGGAGACGTCGTGATCTTCCGTCGGCAAAATGCGGTCGGCGTATTCTAGCACCGTCACGTCAACGCCGAAATCATTCAGCATTGATGCCCATTCAATGCCAATGACACCGCCGCCGACGATAATAATCGAAGAAGGAAGNGTTTCCATTTGCANCGCTTCATCGGATGTCATGACCAATTTGCCGTCAATGTCAAGACCCGGCAGCGTCCGCGGGCGCGAACCCGTGGCGATGATGACATTTTTGGGCACGAGCATCTCATTTTCCGAACCATCATTCATTTCCACGGAAATCGTTCCCGGCATTGGCGAGAAAATCGATGGTCCTAAAATGCGACCAGTGCCGGCATAGACGTCAATTTTTCCTTTTTTCATCAGGTGTTGGACGCCTTTATGGAGCTGTTCGATAATGGCTGCTTTGCGCGCCTGCNCTTTGGCGAAGTCAAGGCGCACATCGTTTNCCACGACGCCGAACGTTTCGCCGTTTTTCGTTTGCGCATATACTTCCGCACTNCGCAGCAGCGCCTTGCTTGGAATGCANCCCGCATGCAGACATGTTCCGCCCAGCTTTCCTTTTTCGACAACGGCTGTTTTTAACCCTAACTGGGAAGCACGAATCGCCGCCACATATCCTCCAGTTCCGCCGCCAAGGATGACGAGATCATATTCTTTTGCCATATCCTTTTCTCCTTTCTATCGCAAAACGGTTGTGTGTACCACATTTCCGCTTGGATATACTTTTTCTTTTTCTTCGCCGCTCAACACGCGCAACGCTCCTTCCGCAAGCGCTTGCAATTCGTTTTCGCCGGGATGGACAATGACGTCGGCAATCCAGTAAACGCGATCGCTAATTTCCTTCACAAACTGTTTTCCGTAAGCAAGACCGCCTGTTAAAATAATCGCGTCGACTTGTCCCTCCAATACAGCACTTGCCGCTCCGATTTCTTTTGCGACTTGATAGGCCATGGCACTATATACGAGCTTCGCCTTCTCATCGCCCGCTTCAATNATTTTTTCGACTTTTACCGCNTCGTTGGTGCCGAGATAACCGACTAATCCNCCTTTGCCGACGAGCATNCTCATCACTTCATCACGGAAGTATTCGCCGGAAAAGCATAAAGAAACGAGGTCGCCTGCTGGTACAGTTCCGGCGCGTTCCGGGCTAAATGGGCCTTCGCCATCCAATCCGTTATTGACATCGACTACCCGGCCTTTTTTATGAGCGCCGACGGTAATTCCGCCGCCCATATGAGCGACAATGAGGTTGAGCTCTTCATACGATTTGCCGAGCTGCTTGGCGACGCGGCGCGCTACCGCCTTTTGATTGAGCGCGTGAAAAATACTTCTCCGTTCAATGAGCGCAAATCCAGAAATGCGGGCGATTGGCTCAAGTTCATCGACGACAACAGGATCAACGATAAAGGCAGGAATATTTAANGCCGAAGCAATTTCATGAGCTAAAATGCCGCCAAGATTCGAAGCATGCTGGCCGGAATAGCCTTTGCGCAAATCTTCNAGCATCTGTTCATTGACGCGGTACGTGCCGCCCTCAATTGGGCGCAAAAGCCCGCCGCGGCCGCAAACAGCACTTAACTTGGAAAGATTAATTCCCTCTTCATCGAGCGCGTCTAGAATCGTTTGTTTGCGAAATTCATATTGATCAATAATCGATGGATAGCGCTGCAGCGTTTCTGCGTCATGGCGAATCGTTTTTTCAAAAATGGAGCGTTCATTTTCAAACACGCCAATTTTTGTCGAGGTCGATCCGGGATTAATGGTTAAGATGCGAAACTTCTGCTCTTGCAACGGTTGCTACCTCCATTCTGGGGGCGGAAGCAGAAAATATTTTCATGCTTTTCCGCTTCCGCTTATATTGTCCTTAACGACCGCGACGACGGCTTAAAATATGATGACCGTTTTGCAAAAATTGGCTGCGGGACTTGCGCATCGTTTCAATGCGTTCCTCCGCAAGACGGTCTGCCGCTTGATACGTCGGAATGCCGTCGCGTTTCGCAATGGCAAATACTTTTTCGATGTTGTCGTAAATTTGCTCAATTTTTTTCATCGCCCGTTCCCGGTTGTAGCCATACAACTCATCCGCGACGTTAATGACACCGCCGGCATTGATGACATAATCCGGCGCATACACGATGCCCATTTCATGAATGATATCGCCATGTCTCGGCTCTTTTAGCTGGTTGTTCGCCGAACCGGCAATGACTTTCGCTTTTAATTGCGGAATCGTTTGATCGTTAATGATGCCACCAAGCGCACATGGGGCAAAAATATCGCAATCGACGCCGTAAATATCGTTCGGGTCCACCGCTTTGGCGCCAAACTCTTCAACGGCGCGCTGCACCGCTTCTTTGTTAATGTCAGTGACAATAAGTTGCGCCCCTTCTTCATGAAGATGACGGCATAAATGATAGGCGACATTGCCAACCCCTTGCACGGCAATGACTTTTCCTTCCAATGAATCGCTTCCAAACGCTTCTTTTGCCGCTGCCTTCATGCCGCGGTACACCCCATATGCCGTTGCTGGAGACGGATTGCCTGATGAGCCGAATTCCGGTGAAATGCCTGTCACATAATCTGTTTCTTGGTAGATGATATCCATATCGGCAACGGTGGTGCCGACATCTTCCGCGGTGATATAGCGGCCGTTTAATCCCTGAATAAAGCGGCCGAACGCGCGGAACATTGCTTCATTTTTATCTTTGCGCGGATCGCCGATAATGACCGTTTTCCCGCCGCCAAGATTGAGTCCTGCCGCAGCGTTTTTATACGTCATGCCACGCGCTAAGCGGAGCGCGTCTTCAATCGCTTCTTCTTCCGAGTTATACATCCACATGCGCGTACCGCCTAATGCTGGGCCGAGCGTTGTATCGTGAATAGCGATAATCGCTTTCAATCCCGATTCTTTATCTTGGCAAAACAACAATTGTTCATAATCGTATTTTTCCATGTATTTAAACAATTCCATGATGACTTCCTCCCTAATGGTTTATTTGGACGCGGAACAAACCGCGAGCGCTAACGAATACAGTTTGCTTTCCGCCGAATCGGCGCGTGATGTAAGGACAATCGGCGCCTTCGCTCCAGCGATGACGGCCCCGACTTTGGCATTGGCAAAATAAACAAGCGATTTATATAGCATGTTTCCCGCTTCAATGTCAGGAACGAGCAAAATATCCGCCCTGCCTGCCACTTCACTGTCAATGCGCTTATGTTCCGCCGCTATAGCCGAAACAGCATTATCGAGGGCAAGCGGTCCATCAATGATGCAATCTTTTATTTGTCCGCGTTTTTGCATCATGGTTAGCGCTGCCGCATCAACAGTAGCCGGCATCGCCGGGTTGACTACTTCCACCGCCGCCAGCGGCGCCACTTTCGGCATGTCAATGCCAATCGACCGGGCTACAGCAACGGCATTTGCCACAATCTGCGCTTTTTGTTCCAAATCCGGCGAAATGTTCATCGCCGCATCCGTCACCATGATGAAACGGTCATA
>JGI1652J44930_10000415_pt1 | contig 16813 bp, 17 predicted proteins | sample NewIslsDNAsample_FD_44930 | JGI IMG/M metagenome (IMG submission 44930)
CCTTTTCGCGAAGGCGGCTCGTTAATCCTAACAAATTCGAAACGGCCGTCGTATATATGGCGAGCCACAACAGGATCGTCATCATAACGGTCATAAACGCTGGATAATGTTTCAAAATGGCAAATAACGGAATTTCGATGTAAATCAACTCTTCTGCAACATGAAGCAACGATTCATTGTATAAAAACGTAATACCGCCTAATAATATAGCACTTCCAACGCTGGCAATCCAAATTTCTCCGCGTTTATTAATTTTCGAACCGATCGCAGCCAATACGGCAACAAGCGGCAAAATGTTTAGCGACGTAAACATAAAACCGGCTTTCCAGTTCGTTTGCTTGTTCCATTCAATATGAAAAATATTATGTTGTGAAAATAAAAAACAGCTCAGAATCGCAAAAAGCAGCACGATCATGAAAGGAATTAAAAATGCATTGATTCGAACGACCCCTTCAGCACGCCAAAAAAACAATACGACAACGAAAAACGCACTGATGATAATTCCATACATATACGGGATTTGAAACGCTTCGAGCGCCGCACCGCTTCCTGCATACATCACCGCTGTCGTCGTAAATAAATAGAAAACGATCATCACATCATACACATGCGACATTTTTTTCCCTAGCACTGCTTCGAGAACGGGTAAATAATGCACGGTTTTCAATCGATAACTGACCGACAGAATCACGTAGCAAGCAACCGAAAACAAAACGATAAAAATGCCGATGGCAAGTGCACTTTCATAGCCGAAAAACTGCCAGAGCTCTCTCCCGGAAGCGTACCCTGCTCCAATTGTCGTTCCGATGATTAGAAACAGCCATTTACACCCAGCTCGCCACAACACGATTCCCCTCCAAAAACTAGGTTGCATGTATAGAAGTTTGTACACCGCCGTATACTGTTACTACTATTACAAAGGAGAGGATCCTATGAATCTACAGGAAAAACTCTTTCCAAAACGCGAAAAACAATTCCGCATTCATTACGAAGAACAAGGCGGTTTCATCAAACTGGCAAACTTCATCGGCGAGCTGGTTCCAAAAAACAAACAGTTTGTCATCGTCTGCATCGGAACGGATCGTTCTACCGGAGATTCGTTAGGTCCGCTCGTCGGCACGATGCTGAAAGCAAAATTANCCAGTGAACATATATACGGTTCGCTACAATCCCCCGTTCATGCCATGAATTTGGAAGAAACGTTGAAACATATTCAAAACACATATGATGATCCGTTTATCATCGGGATCGATGCCTGTTTAGGAAAACTATCAAGCATCGGATTCATTTCCGCAAGCGATGGCCCCGTTATCCCCGGAACTGGGGTCAACAAGCAGCTGCCTCCCGTCGGAGATATGCACATTACAGGCATCGTAAACGTGAATAGTTTTATGCAGCATATCGTTTTGCAAAATACGAGACTGCATCTCGTCATGTCAATGGCAAGTTTTATCGCGAACAGTTTAATCTTATCGCTTTCTCGGCATCCCGCTAGTAATATTGTGTAATTTCCTGAATCGCGGAAACAAACGCATCGACTTCTTCTTTCGTATTCGTATATCCAAAACTGACGCGGACCAAGCCTGTGTTTAACGTGCCCAACTGATTATGGATAAGCGGCGCGCAATGAAGACCGGCGCGAACGGCAATGTGGTAATGCTGATCTAAAATCATTCCTATTTCGTGGCTGTCGGCATTTTCAATCGCAAACGCAAATACGCCCAAATCGCCTTTTCCGTATACATGTACACGCTCAATTTCCTTCAGCCGTTTGATGCATTCTTTCGCAAGTTCACGTTCATGAGTTAAAATTGCATCTAATCCTCTTTTTTTGACGACTTTCAATCCAGCAAGCAGACCGGCGATTCCCGGTGTATTTAACGTGCCGCTTTCCAACCGGTACGGCAGTTCTTCCGGCTGTATTTCGCTTTCCGAAAAAGCTCCCGTGCCACCGTACATAATCGGTTTCAGATGATTGATATTTTTCCCGATTAACAGCGCTCCTGTGCCTTGCGGTCCTAGCAAACTTTTATGGCCGGGAAACGCCAGCAAATCGATTCCCATATTTTCCATATCAATCGGAAGAACGCCTGCCGTTTGCGAAGCATCAACAAGCAAAGGAATGCGATGTTTGTTTGCAAATGAACCGATTTCAGCAAGCGGAGCGATTTCGCCCGTTACGTTTGATGCATGATTGACGGCGATTAATTTCGTTTTTTCAGTCAACGCTTTTTCCCATTCCGCTTCATCAAACATGCCGTTTTTCAACGGTATGTAAGTGATGCGGATGCCTTTTTCACGCGCGCACGCTTCAAGCGGACGGCGGACGGAATTATGCTCGATAGTTGTCGAAATTACATGATCTCCCCGCTGAAACGGAAAACCTAAAATCGCCTGATTTAAAGCACCGGTTGCATTTTGAAAAAAAATCACCCGATTTGAATCTGACAAACCAAAAAATTGAGCAATTTCTTTTCTTGCCTGCTGTATGACACTCGCTGCCTGTTCTGAAAGCCGATGATTGCCCCTGCCGGGATTTGCGCTGTAATGAAGCAAAGCATCTGACACGGCTTCCACGACTTCTTTCGGTTTTGGAAATGAACTAGCGGCATGATCAAAGTAAATCATCAGATTTCCTCCTAAAAAATAAAAACCACCGTAAAGATGGTTTTTATCGAAACAGATTTAAAATTCGTTCCAACTCTTCATCAGATCCGAACTCAATTTCAATTTTTCCTTTCGTTTTTCCTTTTCTAATCGTAACGTTCGTTTTCAATTTTTCTTTTAACCAATTTTCTTCTTTTTTATAAAACGCTTCCGTTTTTTCCCGTTTTTTCGATGTTTCACGTGAAACATTGATTTGCTGCACCATTTTTTCAAGTTCACGCACGCTCAACTGTTCGCGAATCGTCCGGGCAACCAGTTCAGACAGTTTTTCTTTTGCTTTTAATCCGAGCAGTGCACGCCCATGCCCCATCGACAGCTTGCCATCAGCTATGTAATCAAGCACGTATTTCGGCAAATTCAGAAGACGAATGTGGTTGGCAATGTGAGGCCGGCTTTTTCCGACCCGTTTCGATAGTTCTTCTTGTGTATAATTCAATTCTTCCATTAGTTTTTGATAAGCGATCGCTTCTTCGACAGGGTTCAAATCTTCGCGCTGGATATTTTCAATCAGCGCAAGTTCCATCATTTCGCTGTCAGACAGCTTTTTGACAATGACCGGAACCGTTTTTAGTTTGATCGCTTTTGCCGCCCGAAAGCGACGTTCTCCAGCGACAATTTCATACCCTTTTTTCGTTTCGCGAACGATAAGCGGCTGCAAAATTCCATGCATTTTGATCGATTCGCTTAGTTCCCGAATCGACTCTTCAGCAAACACTTTGCGTGGTTGAAACGGATTTGTATACAGTCTGTCAATGCTCACTTCTTCAACCATGTCGCTATCTTGCACCGGAATCAGCGCTTCAATCCCTTTCCCTAACGCTCTAGCCATTTTCAACCACTTCCTTTGCAAGTTCTAAATAAAATTCGGCGCCTTTCGATTTTGGATCATACATGATGATCGGTTCACCGTGACTAGGAGCTTCGCTTAATCTGACATTTCGCGGAATGATTGTTTTGTAGACTTTGTCCTGGAAATATTTTTTTACTTCCTCAATCACTTGGATGCCCAAATTCGTTCTCGCATCGAACATCGTCAGCAGCACGCCGTCGATCATTAAATTTTTGTTCAAATGTTTCTGTACGAGGCGCACGGTATTTAACAACTGGCTTAATCCTTCAAGCGCATAATATTCGCACTGCACGGGAATCAGCACGGAATCCGATGCCGTAAGCGCATTTAACGTTAACAGACCAAGCGATGGCGGACAATCGATGATGATATAATCATACCGTTCGTCAATTTTTTCGATCGCCCGTTTCAAACGAATTTCACGGGATATCGTCGACACCAGCTCGATTTCCGCTCCCGCCAGCTGTATCGTTGACGGCAAAACGTCAAGATTTTCAACTTTCGTATTGCGAATCACCGTTTCAACATCGACATCATCAACGAGAACATCGTAAATGCTTACATCGATGTCTCCTTTATCAATGCCGACTCCGCTCGTTGCATTCCCTTGCGGATCGATATCAATCAACAATACTTTTCTATTTAAATGTGCCAAGCAAGCCCCTAAATTTACAGATGTTGTCGTTTTTCCCACTCCGCCTTTTTGATTAGCGATTGCTAGTTTTTTTGCCACATTGTCACCTACCCATAAATCCCGAACCATATCATTTTTTTCTCGGTATGCGAATCAAAAACTGATAGTAATCGCCGTGATCTTCTTCTTCCATTTCAATCGCTAAACCACTTTGCTGCACCATTTTCATCGATTGGCGAATCGTATTCACTGCGATGCGGATATCTTTGCTAATCGCTTTTTTCTGAGCTTTTTTCTGTTTTTTCGGTTTTCCTTCAAGAATTTCTTTTACTCTCGCATCCGTTTGCGTGACATTTAGCTGTTTTTCGATTATTTCATTGAGAAGTTCAAGCTGTTTTTCTTCATCTTTTAAACTCATTAAAGCTCGTCCGTGCCGCTCGGTAATCTGTTTATTTAAGAGCGCCTGCTGCACTTTTTCCGGCAATTTCAATAAACGCAGTTTATTTGCGATCGTCGATTGGCTTTTGCCTAAACGCTGCGCGAGACTTTCTTGCGTAAGTCCATGCAATTCTATCAATTTGGCATAAGCCGACGCTTCTTCGATAACTGACAGTTCTTCCCGCTGCAAGTTTTCGATTAAAGCGACCGAAGCCGTTTTCGCATCGTCAAAATCGCGGATAATCGCTGGTATCGTATCCCAACCCAATTTTTTGACAGCACGAAACCGCCGTTCACCGGCGATAATTTCATAGCGATCGGCTTGTTTTCGCACAACGATCGGTTGGATCATGCCATGCGTTTTTAACGTTTGCGCAAGCTCTTCAATTTTATCTTCGTCAAAAACCGTCCGCGGTTGAAACTGGTTCGGAACAATTTTATTTACAGGAAGTTGTTTCACTTCATCTTTTTTATAATCGTTTTCAATATTTTTTTCCCCTAAACCAAAAAAACGAGATATGGAAGATTTCACAACTTCCACCCCCCTTTTACAAAAAAAGCGATGTACTGACTTTATTCTCTCACACTTATATATTTCCTGCCAGTCCCTATATGATGAAATGTTCCACGTGAAACATTTTCTTTTACAAAGGTTCTTTGTTAGGAATGCCCGGTTTGCGAGGATATTTTTTCGGTGTCGGTTTCATTTTTTCAATTACGAGAATGTTGCGTTCGCTTTGTTCTACCGGAAGTTTCGTTTCGACAACTTTTACGATTTTTCCGCCTAGCATCTTAAGCGCCCGGCTCGCTTCATTAACTTCCTCACTTACTTTCGGTCCTTTCAAAACGAGAAACATGCCATGCAGTTTGACTAAAGGCAGGCAATACTCACTTAACACCGACAGTTTGGCAACGGCTCTCGCCGTGACGATATCAAACGTTTCGCGCATATTTTTTTGATGCCCAAACGTTTCGGCGCGTTCATGAAAAAGCGCGACGTTGGATAAACCAAGTTTGTTGATAACGTGTTCTAAAAACGTTATCCGTTTTTTCAGTGAATCAACAACAGTGATGCGCAAATGCGGAAAACAAATCGCGAGCGGAATGCTCGGAAACCCCGCACCCGCTCCGACGTCGCACAATGTCTCAAATTCATGAAAAGAAACAGCGAGCGCAGCGCTTAACGAGTCAAAAAAATGTTTTTCGTAGACAGCCGCTTTTTCCGTAATCGCCGTCAAATTCATTTTTTCATTCCAAGTAATGAGCTCCTCGTAATATAAAGCGAACTGCTTAAGCTCACGTTCCGTCAGCGAAATATTCAATTGCCGTTCCACGAATTGTGCAAACTGCTGTTCATTCATCGGTATCTCTCACTTTGCTACTCTCGCAATTTTTCCCTGTTCAAGATAGACGAGCAAAATCGAAATGTCGGATGGATTGACACCGGATATGCGCGATGCCTGTCCGACAGACAGCGGCCGAACTTTGTCAAGTTTCTGCTTCGCTTCCGTCGCAATGCCCGGAATTGCATAATAATCGATATCTTCCGGAATTTTTTTGTTTTCCATTTTTTTCATTCGTTCGACTTGCTGCAGCTGTTTTTTAATATAGCCTTCATATTTTATTTGAATTTCGACCTGCTCTTTGACTTCATTGCTAAGCGGCTCTTCTGGCGGAGTGATTTTTTCGATGACGTCATACGTCACTTCCGGACGCTTCAATAAATCGGATGCTTTTACACCATCCGTCAACGTTTTTGTTCCACATGCTTCCAAAATTTCATTCGTTTCTTTCGCCGGTCGAATGACAATCGATTGCAGACGCTCGATTTCTTTTTTGATATCTTCTTTTTTCTTTTTAAACCGCTGGTAGCGTTCTTCGGAAATTAATCCGAGTTTGTAGCCTTTTTCCGTCAGGCGCAAGTCGCAATTGTCATGGCGCAAAAGCAGGCGGTATTCTGCACGAGATGTGAGCAGCCGGTATGGTTCGTTCGTCCCTTTCGTCACAAGATCATCGATTAACACGCCGATATATGCTTCCGAACGATCAAGAATAAACGGTTCTTTTCCTTGAATCTTTAAAACTGCATTAATGCCGGCAATCAACCCTTGCGCCGCCGCTTCTTCATAACCGCTCGTGCCATTCAACTGACCGGCCGTAAACAAGTTTTCAACCAACTTTGTTTCCAAAGACGGCCATAGTTGCGTCGGTACAAGCGCATCGTATTCGATCGCGTAACCTGCGCGCATAAATTCCGCATTTTCCAAACCGGGAACGGATGCGATCAATTTTCGCTGAATTTCTTCCGGCAAACTCGTCGAAAGCCCTTGAACATATACTTCAGCCGTATTGCGGCCTTCCGGTTCAAGAAAAATTTGATGGCGCGGTTTGTCGTGAAAACGGACGATTTTATCTTCAATCGACGGACAATAGCGGGCACCCGTTCCTTTAATCATGCCGGAATACATTGGCGAACGGTGAAGATTGTCGCTGATGATTTGATGCGTTTCAGGCGTCGTATACGTTAGATAACATGGCAGCTGGTCAGTAATGAATTCCGTCGTTTCATATGAAAATGCGCGCGGTTCTTCATCGCCCGGCTGGATTTCCGTTTTTGAATAATCGATTGTATTGCGGTTGACGCGCGGCGGTGTACCCGTTTTAAAACGGACGAGTTCAAAACCGAGATCTTGCAAAGCATACGATAAATTAATCGACGGCTGCAAATTGTTTGGACCGCTTTCATATGCGAGTTCCCCGATAATAATTTTACCGCGCAAATACGTGCCCGTCGTAAGAATGACCGCATCGGCGTAATATTCTGCTCCCGTTTTTGTAACAACGCCTTTGCATACGCCATTTTCAACAATGAGATTTTCAACCATCGCTTGGCGAAGCGTTAAATTTTCCGTGTTTTCCAATGTTTTTTTCATTTCCCTTTGATACATCAGTTTATCGGCCTGTGCACGCAAAGCGCGGACAGCCGGGCCCTTGCTTGTATTCAGCAAGCGCATTTGGATATGTGTTTTATCAATGTTTTTTGCCATTTCGCCGCCCAAAGCATCAATTTCCCGAACGACGACGCCTTTTGCAGGTCCGCCTATTGAAGGATTGCATGGCATTAACGCAACCGTATCAAGGTTTAATGTCAAACAAAGAGTTTTTGCGCCCATGCGAGCCGCAGCAAGCGCTGCTTCACAGCCAGCATGACCGGCGCCGACAACGATAATATCGTAACGGCCTGCATCATATCCCATACCCGTATCACTCTCCTTTTCTTATTATTTTCCTAGGCAAAACTGGGAAAACAGTTGATCGATTAAGCTTTCTGAAACGGTATCCCCAATAATTTCACCAAGTTTTTCCCACGCTCTTCGTATATCGATCTGAGCGATATCGATCGGCAAATCATCTTTCAACGCCGCAATTGCTTCGTCGATCGCATCTTTTGCTTCGTTTAACAGTGCAATATGACGGGAATTTGTAACGTACGTTAAATCAGCTGTTTCGATTCCGCTCGCAAAATACAGTTTCGCAATCGTTTCTTCCAGCTGTTCGATGCCTTCTTCTTTCATCAGAGATACCAATACTAATGGCGCTTCTCCCGCCAGCTGTTTCACTTTTTCCATATCGATTTTTTGCGGCAAATCGATTTTATTTAAAATGACAATCATTTCATGTTTCTTTGCCGCTCGAATCAACTCTTCATCTTCTTTACTCAAAGGTTCCGCATAATTTAGCACAAGCAGCACCAAATCGGCTTCTTGCAATATTTGCCGCGAACGTTCCACTCCGATTTTTTCAACAACATCATCCGTTTCGCGTATGCCGGCAGTATCGATTAAATGCAAGGGGACTCCGCGAATGTTGACGTATTCTTCGAGAATATCACGCGTTGTTCCCGGGATATTCGTAACAATCGCTTTGTTTTCTTGAATTAATGTGTTTAACAGCGATGATTTTCCGACGTTCGGTCTTCCAATGATCGCTGTTTTTACTCCTTCCCGTAAAATTTTTCCTTGTCTTGACGTGGCAATTAGTTTCTCTATTTCCTGTTTGACTTCGGTGATTTTATTTAAAAGCATCTGTTGCGTCATTTCTTCTGCATCGTATTCCGGATAATCAATATTGACTTCAACATGAGCGATCGTTTCAATCAACGTTTGCCTGAGCGAGCGAATCAGTTTCGAAAGCCTTCCTTCCATTTGCTGGAGAGCAACGGTCATTGCTTTTTCCGTTTTCGAACGGATCAAATCGATGATCGCTTCCGCTTGCGATAAATCGATGCGTCCGTTTAAAAAAGCGCGTTTCGTAAACTCACCCGGTTCAGCAAGTCTTGCTCCGTTTGTCAGCACAAGTTCAAGTACGCGATTGACGGAAACGATGCCGCCATGGCAATTGATTTCAACGACATCTTCCCGTGTAAACGTACGCGGTGCTTTCATAACGGATACCATTACTTCTTCAACGATTTCATTCGTCTTCGGATCGACGAGATGACCGTAATGAATCGTGTGGGAATCAACGTCTTTCAATGATTTTTTTCCTTTAAAAATTCGATCCGCGATCTCTATCGCTTCATCTCCGCTTAAACGAACAATTGCGATCGCACCTTCTCCGATCGGAGTCGATATCGCTGCAATCGTACGATCGTCCATCTATCTTCACCTCTTTGGGATCATCCACAATCCTACTAAGTTTACCCAAAAACTGCACGTATTACAATTATAACAACAAAAAAACTCCTAATAGCAACAATGGCAATTAGGAGTTTATTGATGTCCCCGTCTGTTTTTTGTCGGCGAAATAACAACGTGGCGGTAGATTCCTTCCCCTCTTGAATTTGTCGTAACTCCTTCTTTATTTTGCAATGCGGTATGAATGATTTTCCGATCTTTTGCCGGCATCGGTTCAAGGGCGATATTCCGGTTCAATTTGATCGCTTTTTCCGCTTGTCGTTCAGCAAGCTGAATTAACGTCTGTTTTCTGCGTTCGCGATAATTTTCGGCATCGAGAAAAATACGCTGATACGTTTTTGCGTTTCGGTTTGCGGCAATATTCGTTAAATACTCCAGCGCATTTAACGTCTGCCCGCGTTTTCCGATTAAAACGGCGGCTTTGTCGCTGATGAGCTCCAAAACGACGCCATCTTCATTTTTTTCTTTCTCCAAAATCGTCACGGATATTCCCATGCTTTGAATGACGTTTTTCAAATAAGCTCTCGCTTCTTCCACCGGATCGGGAAATTGGGTGACTTCGACAACCGCTAATCTGCTGCCAATGCCGAGAAACCCTTTTCTTGCTTCTTCAATCACTTTCACTTCCACACGGTCAATCGTCGCATTCAACTCGGTCAACGCTCGTTGAATCGCTTCTTCAACGGTTTTTCCTTTGACCGTTATTTTTTTCACTTTTTCGCGCCTCCTGTAGTGTTACTGTCTGCCTGAACCTTCGGACCGGAAATAACTAACGTTTGAACAATCATAAAGATGTTACCGATAACCCAATACAACGACAGCGCTGATGGGAAATTGATCGCAAAGATGATGATAAGAATCGGCATCACGTAAAGCATCATTGTCATTTGTGGATTTGGCGGTGCTTGTCTCATAATCAGTTTTTGCTGCAAGAAAGTCGTAAGCCCCGCTACAAACGCAAGAATATAGTCAGGAGAACCGAGGCTGAACCACAAAAACGTATGTGTTCGGATATCAGCTGTCCGCATGATCGCATGATAAAAAGCGACTAATATTGGCATTTGAATTAAAATCGGCAGACAGCCAGCCAACGGGTTTACGCCATGCTTCTGAAACAGTTCCATCGTTTCCTGCTGGAGTTTTTGCTGCGTGCGCTGATCTTTTGAGCTGTATTTTTCCCGCAGCTTTTCAAGTTCAGGCTGCAACGCCTGGAGCGCTTTTGAACTTTTCGTCTGCTGAATCATGAGTGGAAGCAATACAAGACGGATGATGATCGTAACGATGATGATAGAAAGGCCGTAACTATCATTAAAAAATTTTGCCACCCAAATCAATAATTCTGAAAGCGGGTACACAAACCATTGATTCCAAATTCCTGGGCTATCTTTCGTAATGTCGCTCATGTCTGTACATCCTGTTAAAACGACAAGTGCCAATAAGGCAAATAAAACAATAGCTTTTTTCCTCACGAAAAATCCTCCTTAAACGATACGAATCAATTTTCTTCTTTTATTGGCACCGGATCAAATCCGCCTTTGCTGAACGGGTGACACCGCAAAATTCGTTTGATCGTCAACCATGTCCCTTTTATTATTCCATGATGCTGAATGGCTTCAATCCCATATTGAGAACAAGTCGGTTGAAAACGGCATGTCGGAGGCATCATCGGTGAAATAAATTTTTGATAAAAACGAATCAGTTGGATTAAAAGCGATTTCATTTTTATCCTCCTAAACGTTTTCCTTCACTATTTAGACCGTACGACTTCGGCAGCAGTTTTGCAAGCTTTAAAATGTGAATTATGCTTTTTTTTACTTCATGAAAACCCATCGTCGCCGCTGGTTTTCTTGCGATAATGACAAAATCATAATCGCTTGGCAGATCTTCTTTCAAATGCTGAAAAGTTTCCCGAATCAATCGCTTTACGCGATTGCGGACGACAGCAGACCCGATTTGCTTGCTCACTGACAAACCGATACGAAAGTTTTTTTGTTCCGGTTTTTTTAACAAGTAAATAACGAACTGGCGATTGGCATATGACTTTCCCTGTGTGTAAACGAGTTGAAAATCTTCGTTTTTTTTAATCCGGAACGTTTTTTTCATCGTTTCACTCCCAATCGCTCAATGGTCAACAAGTGGAAAAAAGACCACTGACTTTTCAGTGGCCTTACGCTGACAAAACTTTTCTTCCTTTGCGGCGACGACGTGCAAGCACTTTTCGTCCATTTTTCGTACTCATGCGGGCACGGAAGCCATGCACTTTTTTACGTTTTCGATTGTTTGGTTGAAATGTACGTTTCATTTCGTCCACCTCCTCGAGGTTGCCCTTTTGCAAATATCTTCTATCGTAAAATGATAACTTAAACAGATTGACAGTCTTGCTAATTATAAGAAGAAAAGAAGGGGTATGTCAAGATCATCCGGCCAATTTTTTATTTTTTGCCTGTGGAAAACTTTTCTCCCCTTTTCCGATGTTTTTCACCATTTTTCTACAAAGTTGTTCACAATTTTTTCGTTTGTATACAACATTAGTCACAAGCTATTAATCTTGTGGATAAGTATAAAAGATTCATTGCAAATCAACTTTTTATTTGATATTCTATTAATACTTCAAGATCTGAATAAGTTTTCAGGCCCCCATAATTATTCACATCCTGTGGATAGTTATGTGGACATTTTTTTGCTTTTTTGGACAATTTTATCCACATTTTGTGCGTATCGTGGATATTTATACAACATAAAAATGAACACAGCCAGGTGAAGTTTTTCAAAATCCCCATCTGGCTATTTATTTCTCCACCGGGAACTTTTGGGCGCGAAAGGAGGATTTTTTTGTGGAAAATTTGACTGATTTGTGGAACAAAGTTTTGGAAGAAATAGAAAAAAAAGTTAGCAAGCCCAGCTTTGAGACGTGGCTGAAATCGACACAGGCCCATTCGCTTGAAAATGATGTGCTAACCGTTATCGCACCGAACGTGTTTGCTCGCGACTGGTTGGAAAACCGCTACACCCATCTTTTAACGGAAGTCATTCATAATATAACGGGAAATATTTACCAAATCCGCTTTATCACACCGCAACAAGAAAATACGAACATTGAGCAGCCAGCAAAACCGAAAAACACGGCGCCTAAAATCCTGAATTCAAAAGAAAACGTCCAAAAAACGATGCTGAATGAAAAATATACATTTGATACGTTTGTCATCGGAAACGGCAACCGCTTCGCTCACGCTGCCTCGCTAGCCGTTGCTGAAGCGCCTGCAAAAGCGTACAATCCACTGTTTATTTACGGCGGTGTCGGACTCGGTAAAACACACCTGATGCATGCGATCGGGCATTACGTTTTGGAACACAACCCAAACGCAAACGTCGTCTATTTATCTTCTGAAAAATTTATGAATGAATTTATTAACTCGATTCGTGACAATGAAACGGTAGAATTTCGCAATAAATATCGAAACGTTGACGTTCTGTTAATCGATGATATTCAATTTCTCGCTGGAAAAGAACAAACGCAGGAAGAATTTTTCCATACGTTCAATTCGCTGCATGAAAATTCAAAACAGATCGTCATTTCCAGCGATCGGCCGCCAAAAGAAATTCCAACGTTGGAAGACCGGCTTCGTTCCCGCTTTGAATGGGGATTGATTACTGATATCTCACCACCTGATTTGGAAACGCGAATTGCGATTTTAAGAAAAAAAGCGAAAGCGGAAAACTTGGATATTCCAAACGAAGTCATGGTCTACATCGCAAATCAAATCGATACAAACATTCGCGAACTGGAAGGTGCGCTCATTCGCGTCGTCGCTTATTCATCGCTCGTAAACAGAGACATGGATGTCGAACTCGCTGCCGAAGCTTTGAAAGATATCATTCCATCATCGCGTCCGAAAATGATTACGATCGAAACGATTCAAAAAGCAGTCAGCGAAAAATTCAATATCAAAATGGAAGATTTCGCATCGAAAAAACGGACGAAATCGATCGCTTTTCCTAGACAGATTGCGATGTATTTATCGCGGGAACTGACGGATCTGTCGCTTCCGAAAATCGGAGAAGAATTCGGAGGAAGAGATCATACGACAGTCATTCACGCCTACGAGAAAATTTCCGACCTGATGACGAGAGACTCAGAGCTTAGAAAAACGATCGAAGAATTGACAACCCAAATCAAAAATAATCTCTAAAAGTTGTCAACATGTGAAAAAAAATATTTACACACATATTCACAGCTTATTCACATGTGAATAACTTCGTTTTTGTCCGTTTTTTTCTGTTTTCCACATCTTCACAACCGTTATTACTATAACTGCTATGTTTTGTTTTTGATAAATTAATAAACACTTTAGGAGGTTCTCCATGAAATTCATTATCGATCGAAATGAATTCACAAATGCCATACAGGACGTCATTAAAGCCATTTCATCGCGAGCAGTCATTCCAATATTGTCAGGGATAAAAATTGAAGCAAAACAGGATGGAATCTATCTTACGGGAAGCAATTCGGACATCTCGATCGAACGGTTTATCCCTCTGGAAGATGAAGAAAACAAATATATTACGATAATGGAAACAGGCAGCATCGTTTTACAAGCACGGTTTTTCTCGGAAATCGTTCGCAAACTCCCGTCGGAAACGGTCGAAATCTCTGTAAATGATGATCTCGTTGCAACGATTGTATCCGGGCGTGCAGAATTCAGTTTAAACGGGTTAAGCGCTGAAGAATATCCGAAACTTCCTAATATTGACGACCACCGCTTTTTTGAAATTGAAGCGCAAGCATTAAAAAATCTGATTAAACAAACCGTTTTTGCTGTTTCTGTTTCAGAAACGCGTCCGGTTTTAACCGGTGTAAACTGGCAGTATGAAGAGCATAAGCTTCAATGCGTTGCTACCGACAGCCACCGGCTCGCCTTGCGTCATGTCAAAATTGAAAAATCATCGGACGAGCTTCGTTTTTCAAACGTAATCGTACCGGGAAAAAGTTTGAATGAACTTGCTAAAATTATCGAAAACCAATCGGATCCGGTTCAAGTTGTCGTTACCGAGCATTATATTTTGTTTAAAGCGAAACACGTACTCTTTTATTCGCGCCTGCTCGAAGGAAACTATCCGGAAGTCTCGAAACTGATTCCAACTGATAGCACGACGAGCATCGTTGTTGAAACAAAACCGTTTCTGCAAGCAATGGAGCGCGCTTCACTGCTTGCTCGCGAAAACAATAACAACGTCGTGAAACTGTCGGGAAATGCCGATTTAAAACTGGAAATCTCCTCTTTTTCACCTGAAATCGGTAAAATCGTGGAAGAAATCGACGCAGAAACCTACGAAGGCGAAGAATTGACGATCTCATTTAACGCGAAATATATGCTGGATGCATTGCGTGCGATCGACTCAGAAACGATCATCATTGATTTCAATGGCTCGATGCGTCCGTTTTTATTGCGTCCGATCGATGACAGCTCGATGCTGCAATTAATCCTGCCGATTAGAACATATTAGAAAATCTTATAAAGCTATTGGTTTTTAAGGCCGATAGCTTTTTTCATTGAGTGGCTGGCCTTTTCTTTGGAAATACTAAAATTGTGATAAAATATAATTTTGAGGAAGTGAAAAAATTGGAAAAAAGACAAATTTCCATATCTACGGAATACATCACGCTCGGACAACTGTTAAAAATGACAGACATTATTCAAACTGGCGGAATGGCAAAACGTTTTTTAATAGAAAATCAGGTGTTTGTAAACGGTGAAAGCGAAACGAGAAGAGGACGGAAATTATACGTCGGTGATCGAGTAGTTATCGATGGTTTCGGCGAATTCATCATCGCTTGAATGGAGGACCAAATTTGCATTTGCAATCGATTTCCATAACAAATTTTCGCAATTACAAACAAGCCGATATTACTTTTGATCCAAACGTTAACTTATTTATCGGAGAAAATGCACAGGGAAAAACAAATTTGATGGAAGCGATTTTTACGCTCGCAATGACGAAAGGACACCGAAGCCAAAAAGATAAAGAGCTTATCCGCTGGGACGAAAAATATGCTAGAATAGAAGGAATAGTTGAAAAAAAACGCGGACGAATTGCGTTAGAAATCATTATTTCAAGCAATGGAAAAAAAGCAAAGCTGAATTCGCTGGAACAAAAAAAGCTAAGCGACTATATCGGGTCTTTAAATATCGTGATGTTTGCACCGGAAGATTTAAACATTGTCAAAGGAAATCCGGGCATTCGCCGGCGTTTTCTTGATATGGAAATCGGACAGATTCAGCCGGTTTACATTCACGAATTAAATCAGTTTCAAAAAATTCTTCAACAGCGAAATGCGCTGTTAAAAGATTTGCAAAAAGAAAAAGACGAAAAGCAGCTGATAATGCTTGATATACTGACTGAAAGTTTAACAGATTTTGCCGCCAAAATCGTTTATCGCAGGCTTTCTTTTTTAACTAGACTGGAAACGTTTGCTAAATCGATCCATCATCAAATCAGCCGCGGCGAAGAAGAACTCAAGCTGCGTTATCTTTCCTCAGTAGACGTATCAGAACAAGCGTCTTTGTCGAAAATAGTAGAAGCATATGAAAATAAATTTGTTAAAATAAAAGATAGAGAGATCGAACGCGGAATGACGCTAATCGGTCCTCATCGGGACGATGTTTTGTTTTTTGTAAACGGTAAAAATGTGCAAACATTCGGATCGCAAGGCCAGCAGCGGACGACTGCATTAGCGGTTAAACTTGCTGAAATCGAGCTGATGCAAGAGGAAATTGGAGAATATCCGCTGCTTTTGCTTGATGATGTTTTATCGGAACTTGACGATCATCGTCAAACCCATCTGTTAAATGCGATTCAAGGGAAAGTACAGACGTTTGTAACGGCGACGAACATAGATGGCATTCACCATGAAACGTTGCAAAAAGCAACGCGTTATTTTGTTTCAAAAGGTGAAATTGAAACTTTTGGGTAACCATTAAACGAGAAATGTAGGTGGTTTTAGATGTCTTCAGAACAAAAACTTGAACAAGCACAAGCTTATGATGCAAGTCAAATTCAAGTGCTGGAAGGTTTGGAAGCGGTTCGCAAGCGTCCAGGCATGTATATCGGTTCGACGAGTTCCCGCGGGCTTCATCATCTCGTTTGGGAAATTGTTGACAACAGCATCGATGAAGCGCTCGCCGGTTTTTGCGATCATATCGTTGTCACGGTTGAAAAAGATAATAGCGTAACAGTTGAAGATAATGGACGTGGAATTCCTGTCGGCATTCATGAAAAAGTCGGAAGACCGGCAGTTGAAGTAATACTGACGCATTTACATGCCGGAGGAAAATTCGGAGGCGGAGGTTATAAAGTTTCCGGCGGACTTCACGGAGTCGGCGCCTCGGTTGTCAATGCGCTTTCAACCGAATTGGAAGTGACGATCCACCGTGAAGGCAATGTTTACTATCAAAAATATTCGCGTGGCGTTCCGCTTGGCGATTTAAAAGTGATCGGAAAAACGGATCGGACAGGCACGATCATCCG
>JGI1652J44930_10000418_pt1 | contig 16730 bp, 23 predicted proteins | sample NewIslsDNAsample_FD_44930 | JGI IMG/M metagenome (IMG submission 44930)
TCAGACGCAAAATTTGTCGAAGCTGTACAGCTGAAAAGCGTTTCAACAGTGAATATAACAGACACAAGCGCGGAAGAGGGAATGGAAAAGCAAGTGGTGCCTCGCTATCTTGCGCAATATGAAATTCATATTCGCAAACAAGCGCTAGAGGAAAAGGAGAAACAATGATGACCGTACGTTTCTCAAAACGACAAGTTGTTATTCGTATTTGGCGCCATATTTGCAGGATTGTATTTTTATTGGCTTTATCCGCGGCTTCAACAAATCGAACAGTTAACCAGCACGGTTATTAGCGAGAAAAAAATATTGGCGGCCATTAAAGCAGAAGCTGCCAGACAACGGGACGGCATGCCGGAAAGCATTGTAGCGCTGCAAAAGAAAATTCCGGTGAAACCGCTGACCGAGCAGCTTCTTCTTGATTTGGAAAAAGCAGAGGTCGTATCTGACAGCATGATTACCAGCATCAGCGTTTCTGAAGGTGAAAATGCTGCGGCAGGGGGAAAAGAAACAAACGCAACAGTGGGAAAAACAGAAACCAATATAGCGTCAGCGAAAAAGCAATCTTTCTCGGCCGCCTTGCCGGACGGGCTGAAAAAAGTGACCATGCAGCTAACGGTGCAATCGCCGTCCTATTATCAGCTGGAACGTTTTTTACAGACGCTTGAAAATTTGGACCGAATTGTTTCCGTCGAATCGCTTTCATTTGCCGGTAATCCGGAGCTGACATCGGTCGATACAGAAGTAAACCCGCTGACTTATTCACTGACCGTTAGCGCTTTTTATTATCCAAAACTAGCACATTTACAAAAGATGCTGCCACAGCTGGATGTTCCNCCGCCGAGTGAAAAGGACAACCCGCTGACCGAAGTGATTCCCGGGGAGCAACTGCCAGCGCAGCAGTAACGGATGGCGGAGTGATCATATGCTGCTGAGGGGCAATCGTGGAATGACGCTGATCGAACTGCTGGCTGTCATTGTTATTTTCGGAGTTGTATCATCCATCGTGGTGATTGCGGTGCTGCAGCTGATCGAAAAATCAAAAGAGAGGGCGTTTGTATCGGATGCCTATGCGCTTTATGAGGCAGCGCGGCTTTATGTCGGGGCGGAAAAAGTGGAGTTTTTGCCAGCGCGCTCTTCGGCGTTGTTGACATACCGCCAGCTTGTCGAAGAAGGACTGCTTCATCCGCTCCAAGATCCGTTTACCGGCAATGTGCTGCCATGGGAAACGAACCCGTCTTATGTGCTCATCACCAAAGGTGAAGACGGATCGCTAAACTATTCTATTTGCTTAAAAGGAGAAACGAAGCAACTTTGCACTTATTCCGACACATCTCCAGAAGTTCCTGTCGAAGCATTGTCTGTGGAACAAATTCATGACCAATAAGCACAAAATTTGGCGAAATGATTTGCGAACAAGACGACAAATGTCTTGTTCTTTTTTTCTTTGTTTATGATAAGATAGGCGGAAAAGAGGGAAATGAGAAGGATGGTGGCACAATGGACAAGCAGCGACAGGAAATTACGGTGAGAATTAACGGAAAAGAGCGCCCATTTGCGGTGGATCACCCGCAGCAAAACGATAAAGCAGAACCACTGAAAGTCGTGATGGAAGAAAACGTGAGCAGCATAGAAGCTTCGAAGCAAACCGCCTCCTTCCCATCGATAAAAAAGAAGCAAAACAAGAGCCTTAGATGGAATGCCCGCGCAAAATCAGCGCTCGTCTCCACTGTCATCGCGGTTATTGTTGGGACAAGCTTTGGTTTCATTGTATTAAATATGATTCCAAAGCAAAAAAGTCATTCGCTGCCTGCGGAGGAAGCAGCGCTATCTGCTCCCATAGAAACGGAAACTTCGACGCAGTCGGACATCAAACCAGTTAATGAAAATAGGGACGTTTCTTCTCCATTTACCATCAGCGTCATTCAAGCAGGAGTATTTTCAAATGCCAAAGCGGCAGCTGGCTATGCCAAGCGGCTGAAGTCTTCTTCCATTCCTGTTGTGACGGTGGGGGAGCAGCCGGTCGCCTTGTTGATCGGAGTCGGGCAGGACAAGGAGACGTTGCGGAAAGTCAGTCAGCTGTATGAAGACGGGGTGCAAAGCACATATATTAAATCATTGTCGTTTAACGATGCCGATAGCAGCAAACGCACTTCCGTCATTCAGGAAGGGGAAACGTTATATATGTATATGGCGGCTGTTTCTGCCGTTTTGTTGGGGAAAGGCGACGTAAAAGGCGATGCGTGGGAGGAATTAGAAAANCATTATAAGCAGTTTGCNGCTAAATCGATTCCGAATGATAAGCATGTAAAACAATATGTTTCCGCGATAAAAAATGCCTATCTTGCCTTAGTTGCATACAAAACGAATCAGCAGGAAGAGCTGCTGCGGAAAACACAGCAAGAGCTGCTAGAAGCACTGCAATCATACATGTCCATTTTTCCATTGAGAAGCTAGACAGCTTCTTTTTTTCGTGTTATTTCGACTTTGAAAAATTGTGTCCGCCCGCAAAATTTGGTACGATACAGTTGTATCTTCCAATCTGAAGCGAGTGCAAAGGGTGATGATCGTGAAACAGTTAATTTTAGCGTCCAGTTCCCCGCGCCGGAAACAGCTTCTTGAATTAGCGAACCTCCCATTTCAAATCCTCGCCAGCCGCATTGAAGAATATGTTCATGAAGGGGAAGCACCAGAGCAAACGGTGCAGTCGCTTGCCTACCGAAAGGCGAAAGCGATTGCTNNCCAACATCCTNATGCGTACGTCATCGGGGCAGATACGATTGTCGTCTATCAAAACAACATACTAGGAAANCCGAAAACGAAGGAAGAAGCAGCGCAAATGCTGCGTATGTTGTCGGGNCAGGAGCATGAAGTATTGACAGGTGTAGCGATTCTTTCTCCGAGNGGACAAGCATTGTTTGTGGAAAAAACAAAAGTGTTTTTTTGGGATTTAACCGAGGAAGAAATTGCTGCTTACGTTGAGTCGGGGGAACCGATGGANAAAGCAGGAGCATACGGCATTCAAGGACGGGCTGCATTGTTTGTGAAACGAATTGAAGGCGATTATTTTACCGTTGTCGGGCTGCCGCTGTCGCGAACCGTGCGTGAACTAAAGCAGCTTGGCTGGTAATTGGCTTTGATCCGGAAAAGATAAAAGGGGGGGACAGGCAATTCAAATGACATGGATGATTCGCGATGTGCCAAAGGATGTTCGTCCGCGNGAACGTCTTCTTTCCTCTGGACCGGAAAGTTTGGCGGACCATGAGCTGCTTGCGATTTTGCTGAGGACGGGAACGAAAGAAGAATCCGTATTGCAGCTTGCCCACCGCCTGCTTCAGCGCTTTGAGGGACTTCGGCTGTTGAAAGATGCGACGGTCGAAGAAATAACAAGCATTAAAGGAATCGGGACGACCAAAGCGATCCAAATTTTGGCGGCGATAGAGCTTGGACGGCGCATTCACCGTCTTGGATACCATGACCGCTATGTGATCCGTTCTCCCGAAGATGGGGCAAAATATGTGATGGAAGACATGCGTTTTTTGTCGCAGGAACATTTTGTCGCCATTTATTTAAACACAAAAAATCAAGTGATTCACCGCAAAACGGTATTTATCGGCAGTTTAAACGCCTCTATTGTTCATCCGCGCGAAGTGTTTAAAGAAGCAATCAAGCGCTCGGCTGCCTCCATTATTTGCGTGCATAACCATCCCTCCGGCGACCCAACCCCAAGTCGAGAAGATATTGATGTAACGAAGCGGCTTGCCGAATGCGGCCGGATCATTGGTATTGAACTCCTAGATCATCTAATTATTGGCGATCAAAAATTCGTCAGTTTGAAAGAAAAAGGGTATGTATAGCGGTTCTCATTTTTTGTCGAATCAGTTATAATATCAATTATGAGTTTTTATGAAAGCTGTGGGCGGTGTTGTACGGAACAGGGAAACACACTGATGAGCAAAATCGACAAATTTAGTGAATGATTTATAAAAAGCATTTCGTTTCAGAAAGGGAGATATCAAATATGTTTGGATTTGGGACAAAGGATCTCGGCATTGATTTAGGAACAGCAAATACGCTTGTATACGTAAAAGGAAAAGGGATTGTGGTAAGAGAACCATCGGTTGTCGCCATACAAAAGGATACGAAGCAGATTGTCGCGGTCGGCAATGAAGCGAAAAACATGATTGGCCGTACGCCTGGCAATGTCGTTGCACTGCGACCGATGAAAGATGGAGTGATCGCCGACTATGAAACGACAGCTACCATGATGAAATATTACATTAAACAGGCGACGAAAAATAAAGGATTTTTTGCTGGAAAACCGTACGTAATGGTATGTGTGCCATACGGGATCACCGCGGTGGAGGAGCGCGCCGTCATCGACGCGACGCGTCAGGCAGGAGCGCGTGATGCCTATACCATCGAAGAGCCGTTTGCTGCAGCGATCGGCGCGAATCTTCCTGTATGGGAGCCGACTGGCAGCATGGTTGTTGACATCGGCGGTGGTACGACGGAAGTAGCCGTCATTTCGCTTGGCGGCATCGTCACGAGCCAATCGATCCGCATCGCCGGCGATGAAATGGATGAAGCTATTATTCAATACATTCGCAAAACATACAATTTAATGATTGGCGAGCGGACGGCGGAGGCGATTAAAGTTGAAATAGGCTCGGCAGGACATCCGGAAGGAATCGGCAAAATGGAAATCCGCGGCCGTGACTTATTGACAGGGCTTCCGAAAACGATTGAAATCAGCGCCGAAGAAGTTGCCGAAGCGCTGCGCGATACCGTTTATGCGATTGTTGATTCCGTCAAAAATACGTTGGAAAAAACACCGCCGGAGTTGGCGGCGGATATTATGGACCGCGGCATTGTCCTAACGGGCGGCGGCGCATTGCTGCGCAATCTCGACAAAGTGATCAGCAAAGAAACCGATATGCCGGTCATTGTCGCCGAAAATCCGCTCGATTGTGTCGCAATCGGAACAGGAAAGGCGCTTGATCATATCGATTTATTCAAAAATAAAGCGAGAGACCATCGCTGACAGTAAGAGGGTGTCAACATCATGCCACAGTTCTTTTTAAATAAACGGCTCATTTTATTGCTTGTTAGCATGATTGTCCTCGTGGCATTGATTGGTTTTTCTTTAAAAGATCGCCAACTTACATGGCCGGAGCAGTTTTTGAAAGATACAACCGGTTTTGTACAATTGATTTTCCATAAGCCCGCACAGCTCGTTGCGGGCTTCTTTGAGAATATCAACGACATTAAAAATACATATAAAGAAAACAAGCTGCTGAAAGAAAGACTCGAGGAATATGTCACGCTAGAAGCGCAAGTGCAAACATTAAAAAAAGAAAATGAAAACCTGCGCGCCTTGTTGCATAAAACAGAGAGCCTGCGCGATTTTATCCCAATTCAAGCCACTGTGATCGGCAGAAATCCGGAACGTTGGCGGGAAACGATCATCGTGAACAAAGGAGAGCAGCACGGTGTCAAAAAGGATATGGCTGTCATTACTCCGGAAGGATTAGTCGGAAAAGTGCAGCATGCTTCTCAATTTACTTCCACTGTTCAATTATTGAGCGCGCTCGATCAAAATAGCCGCATTTCTGCGTACGTACAGGGGAAAGAAAACGTCTTCGGCCTCATCGAAGGATACGATGAAAAGCGGAGAGAGTTATTGCTAAAAGAAATTCCATTTGATGCAAATGTGAAGAAAAAGCAAAAAGTGCTAACATCCGGTCTAGGCGGCATTTTCCCAAAAGGACTCCCTATCGGGGAAGTGACGAAAGTAGAGCCGGATCAATATGGCCTTACGAAAGTCGTTTACGTAAAGCCGCCGCCAATTTATATGACATTGATGACGTCATTATTGTCAAAAGAAAAATTGATGAAACGCTGCAAGAAAAGGAGGAAGCAGAGTGAAAAAATGGATGCTTCCTTTCCTTGCGATTTTATGTTTTGTTGTCGAAAGCATTTTTGTCGATTTGTGGCCAAAGAATGATTTATATATCGATTATTTTTTTGTGCCGCGCTTTTTTCTTGTTTTTCTTGTGTTTACGGCGGTCTATATTGGAAAAATGCGCGCAATGATTTACGGGTTTATTTTTGGTCTTGTATGATTGCGTCTATACCGAATTGCTTGGCGTTTATGCGTTTGCGTTTACATTAATCGCTTATCTCGCTGCCAAGGCGATGAAGGTACTTTACCAACATTGGTTCATCGCCTGCTTGCTTGCGCTCTTTTTTATCACCGTTCTGGAATTTTATGTGTACGGCATCCAACTGCTCATCGGGCGGACCGATATGCCTTGGCAAACGTTTTGTTCACACCGGTTATGGCCGACGCTGCTGCTTAACAGCGCATTTTTGCTTGTCTTTTCTTACCCGTTAAAGCAGCGGCTCGTAAAAATCAAACGCCTCGAACAGGAACATTAAAAAGGAAAATGAGTATTTTTGTAGAATTATTCGTTGAGGTGAACGTTGTGACGAAAAAAAAACAATACGTAACGATTAAAGGAACGAAAGATGGGCTAACGTTGCATCTCGATGACAATTGCTCCTATGACGATTTGTTGAGAGAGCTGGAAGAAAAGTTAACGGTTAGCGAAAAAATAGAACCGGACAGTCCGCTCGTTTCCGTTCATCTCAAAGTCGGAAACCGTTATTTGACACCGGAGCAGGAGGAAGAATTGCGCACGTTAATCCGCCGTACAAAAAATTTTGTCGTCTCCTCTATCGAAAGCAATGTCTTGACAAAGGAAGAGGCGCTCGAGTGGAAGCGAAAAACAGAGATTGTATCTGTTTCTAAAATTGTTCGTTCCGGTCAAGTGCTGCATGTGCAGGGAGACCTTTTATTGATCGGCGATGTCAATCCGGGGGGAACGGTGATTGCCGGCGGNAATATTTTTATACTTGGAGCATTGCGCGGCATCGCCCATGCTGGGTATTATGGGAATAAAGAAGCGGTTATTGCTGCATCAGTGATGAAGCCAACACAGCTGCGAATTAGTGATGTAATGAATCGGGCTCCCGATTATAAAACGGATGAAGGGAACGAAATGGAGTGCGCCTATATCGATGAACATAACCAAATTGTTGTTGATCGCTTGCAGCTGCTTATGCATTTGCGGCCGAATTTGACGCGGTTAGAAAGGAGAATGTGACAGTGGGAGAAGCTATCGTCATTACATCCGGAAAAGGCGGCGTCGGAAAAACGACGACAACTGCCAACGTTGGCACGGCGCTTGCTATACTTGGGAAGCGGGTTTGCCTTGTTGATACGGATATCGGGCTGCGCAATCTTGACGTCGTCATGGGGCTCGAGAACCGCATTATTTATGACTTGGTAGACGTTGTCGAAGGGCGTTGCACCGTGCAAAAAGCGCTAGTAAAAGATAAGCGGTTTGACAATCATCTTTATTTATTGCCGGCTGCGCAGACGAGCGACAAGTCCGCCGTTACCCCAGAGCAGATGAAACAGTTGGTNGACGAATTAAAACAAGATTACGATTATGTGCTAATTGACTGCCCGGCAGGTATTGAACAAGGCTACCGCAACGCAGTGGCAGGAGCGGATGAAGCGATTGTCGTAACGACTCCGGAGGTATCTGCNGTGCGCGATGCCGACCGAATCATCGGCCTGCTAGAAAACGAAGAACATATGAAGCCGCCTCGCCTCATCATTAACCGCATTCGCGGCCATATGGTCAAAAACGGCGATATGCTCGATGTGGACGAAATTGTTATGCACTTGTCGATTGATTTATTAGGAATTATTGCCGATGATGAAAACGTCATCAAAGCTTCTAATAAAGGGGAACCGATCGTTTTAGATCCAAACAGCAAAGCATCGATTGCCTACCGAAACATCGCCAGAAGAATTCTCGGCGAATCCGTTCCACTGCTGCCGTTAGAAGAGGACCGAAAAGGATTGTTCTCGAAAATTAAAAAACTATTTGGCGTGCATTAATCGCTGCAATGAATCCCTGCAAATGAATAAGCAGGGATTTTTTTATCGAAATCATATCTAACAAGGTTGTCTAATAAACTAGTACAAACAATATTGGAAGGATGGTGAGAATAATGAATCGACGTGTCCGCGAAATTCGCAAGCGCATTGAAAAGCGGAGAAAAGCACGGCCGCATCACTACGAGGCACCCCGGCAGGCAGTATGGGACTTGACCGACGAAGAGCGGTACGGCCAGCCAGTCGTGACGTACGACCGCTATTCATTAGAAGAACCGCATCCTCTTTTTCACAAAGAGGTGTTCATTTTTAAAATGCTTCTTTCTGCTTGCCTTGTTTTAGTGACAGCCATTTTATTTAAAAATCCAGCTGATTCGTTAGAGCCTGCCCGTCAGTTTGTCAAAAGCACGATGAAGCAAGAATTTCAATTTGCGGCTGTTTCCAAATGGTATGAAAAACAGTTTGGCGAGCCACTCGCCTTTATTTCGCAAAAACCGGAAAGCGAAACAAAAACAACAGGAAAGCAGTACGCTGTTCCTGCTTCAGGCCGCGTATTGGAAAGCTTTCAGAAAAACGGCCAAGGNGTGATGATTGAAACGACAAGCAATGCGAAAGTCGAAGCGATGAATGAAGGGATCGTGACATTTGCCGGCACGAAAGAGAAGCTGGGGAAAACGGTGATCATTCAACACGCGGATGGAAGTGAATCGTGGTATGGCAATTTAGGCGCGATTTCTGTCAAATTGTATGATTTTGTTGAAACGGGCAAACAAGTTGGGACAGCAATGGCGAGCGCTGACGATCAAACAAAAGGGGTGTTTTATTTTGCGATAAAACAAGGAGACCATTTCATTGATCCGATTCAGGTGATTTCCTTTGAATAAGTATATCGCGTTATTGACAAAAATTCACGTGCATCCGCTATTATGGATGTTTTGTGGCATTGCTGTCATCACCGCCCACTTCNNGCAATTATTTCTATTATTTATGATCGTGTTTATCCATGAGCTGGGACACGCTGTTGCCGCCGCTTTTTTTTCTTGGAGGATCAGGCAAATTTTGCTTTTGCCGTTTGGTGGTATGGCAGAAGTCGAGGAATACGGGAACCGACCGTTCCGTGAAGATCTGATTGTAACGCTCGCCGGTCCGGTACAGCATCTTTGGCTGATGGCTGTTGCGTTTTTTTTATGGAAGATCGGCTTTATCACAAGCGAAGGATTAGAGATGTTTACCCATTACAACACCGCCATTCTTCTTATTAATTTATTGCCTATTTGGCCGCTGGATGGCGGCAGGCTGGCGTTTCTTCTTTTCACTTATTATTTTCCGTTTAGTGAAGCACATCAAAAGACGGTCTTGTTTTCCGCTGCGGCGCTTGTTTTTTTCGTCATCGGCATTTTGCTGATCGAGCCGAAACAGCTTGATTTATGGATCGTTGCCGCGTTTTTAATGATATCGTTGCAACAGGAATGGAAGCATCATCGGTATATCGTCATGCGTTTTTTGCTCGAGCGCTATTACGGGAAACGGAGCGATTATACAAAATTGCGGACGATTGCTGCTTCAGAAGAGGAGCGGATTTCCAATGTCTTGCAAAAATTTTACCGTGGACAAAAACATTCCGTCATTGTCACGAGAGCGAATCGTGAACGGGTGACGCTGGATGAAAACGAGCTTTTGCATGCCTTTTTTGCCGAAAAACAAACCGATGCCTCGCTAAGCCAGCTCATTTATGCGTAAGAAAACGATATTGACATTTTTCATTTTAGTATGATACTATACTTTACGTTGTAGAATTTTTGTGCCGCCGACATGGAGGCGGACAAAAATGGTGCGGCTAATATATTTTACAGCACCCGTACTACAACCGCTCAGCGCGGGTTGCAAAGCGTTCTGTCAAGAACCGCCTTGTCGCTGGCGAGTCTGAGTCTATATAAGGAGGTGCAGTTTGATATGTACGCAATTATTGAAACTGGCGGTAAACAAATTAAAGTAGAAGAAGGGCAAGAAATTTACATCGAAAAAATTGATGCCCAAGAAGGTGAAACGATAACCTTTGATAAAGTGTTACTGGTCGGCGGCGAAACGGTAAAAATCGGCAACCCTACAGTCGAAGGGGCAACGGTAACAGCGAAAGTACAAAAACATGGCCGTCAAAAGAAAATTATCGTGTTCAAATATAAGGCGAAAAAGAACTATCGCCGCAAACAAGGTCACCGTCAACCTTATACGAAAGTAGTCATCGAAAAAATTAACGCATAAAGGCGCTGCCAATGATTAAAGTAGAAATTGAACGCACGAAGGAAGGCAAAATTTGCGCGTTTACGATGAAAGGGCATGCGCATTTTGCCAAACATGGGCAAGATATTGTCTGTGCCGGCGCATCGGCCGTATCGTTCGGCACCGTCAACGCGATCGAAGCGCTGACAAAGATTCGGCCGCATGTTGCACTAGGGGAAACCGGCGGCTATCTTCGCTGTGAGCTTCCGGAAATTGAAGATGCAGCGACGGCNGAGAAAGTTCAGCTTCTTCTTGAAGCGATGCTCGTTTCCCTGCAGACGATAGAGCGTGATTACGGAGAATATATTCGCATTATTCAGCGATAGCAGGAGGTGACAAGGATGCTAAGACTAGATCTCCAATTTTTTGCTTCGAAAAAAGGGGTAGGTTCGACGAAAAACGGCCGTGACTCCATTGCGAAACGCCTTGGGGCAAAACGCGCTGACGGCCAATTCGTTACTGGCGGTTCGATTCTTTACCGTCAACGCGGCACGAAAGTTCATCCAGGATTGAACGTTGGACGCGGCGGTGACGATACGCTGTACGCAAAAATCGACGGCATCGTTCGTTTTGAACGTCTTGGCCGCGACCGCAAAAAAGTAAGCGTCTATCCTGTCAGCAAAGAAGCATAAGCAAATGTGAAGAAACTCTAACCATATGGTTAGAGTTTTTTGTTTTTCCAAAAATGATGAAAAACCATTCACGTTTTTTGTAAAAAAATGCTATAGTAAAGATAAATGAATGATAGATAAAGTCGTGTAAATTAGGAATAGGAGCGCTATGGATGGAGAAGCAATGGAGAATTGTCGATGTACTGCGCCATTCCCGCCACGACTGGCTAAATAAAATTCAGCTTATTAAAGGAAATCTGGCGCTAAATAAAATAGAGCGGGTTTACGAAATTATCAATGACATTATNNGTGAGATGCAGCACGAAACAAAGCTGACCAATTTAAAGGCGGTGCAATTTGCCGAGCTCCTTATGACTTATAACTGGCAGCCGCGGCTTATTTCCTTGGAGTATGAAGTGCTTGGCGAGGAACGTGACTTATCGCTTTATGATGAAGATTTGACGCAATGGAGCAGCAGCTTTTTAGCGTTTATGGAGAAGCAGGCGGATGGACGTCAGGAAAATCATATGAGCATTTCCATTGAAGTGATGCCGCAAGGGACAAACATATTTTTTGATTACAGCGGGACAATACAAGATGAAAATGAGGTTAAGCGCTGGCTTCATAACTGCCAGNTGCCGCCATCCATTTATCTTGACACTTTTGACGTACATACGAACGAAATGACCGTACTGATCAAAATTGTATTTAGCTGAGTGCGGACGCGGAGTGGGGAAAGCCGTTTATTTTTCGCGTGCAGCAGCCTGGCCGTTGCCCGGCACTTTTTGTTATATCAATGTCCCTTTTCGTTTCGCCTTTGCTGCTTTTTTCATGAAGCAACATACTATTGACAGCCTTTCCTTTGCTTTTGTATACAATAATAAACAGTGATAGCATTTCAACAACAGATCGGAGGAACGAAGATGTTTGTCGACCAAGTGAAAATTTACGTAAAAGGCGGTGACGGCGGCAACGGAATGGTTGCATTCCGCCGCGAAAAATACGTGCCAAAAGGCGGTCCTGCCGGCGGTGATGGCGGAAAAGGCGGAGATGTTGTTTTCGTTGTCGACGAAGGATTAAGGACGCTGATGGATTTCCGCTATCAGCGCCATTTTAAGGCGGCGCGGGGGGAAAATGGCATGTCGAAAAATCAGCACGGAAAAAACGGTGAAGATTTGATCGTTAAAGTGCCGCCTGGGACGGTTGTCATCGATGCCGATACGAATCAAGTGCTAGCCGATTTAACNGAAAACGGTCAACGGTTTGTCGTCGCAAAAGGCGGACGCGGCGGACGAGGAAATACACGTTTTGCCACGCCGGCAAACCCAGCGCCGGAAATTGCCGAAAATGGGGAGCCGGGAGAAGAACGCAACGTCATTCTTGAATTGAAGCTGCTTGCCGATGTCGGTTTAGTCGGCTTTCCAAGTGTCGGAAAATCGACGCTTCTTTCTGTCGTTTCCGCGGCGAAGCCAAAAATTGCCGAATATCATTTTACTACGCTTGTTCCTAATTTAGGCGTGGTCGAAACGGATGACGGCAGAAGCTTTGTTATGGCCGATCTTCCTGGGCTGATTGAAGGAGCCCATCAAGGCGTCGGGTTAGGCCATCAGTTTTTGCGCCATATCGAACGGACGCGCGTCATCGTCCATGTCATTGATATGGCGGCGACGGAAGGGCGGGATCCGTATGAAGATTATTTAGTGATCAATGAGGAGTTAAAACAATACAATTTGCGCCTGACGGAACGCCCGCAAATTATTGCCGCNAATAAAATGGACATGCCGAATGCCGAAGAAAACTTGCAAAAGTTTAAAGAAAAAATCGGGGATNACGTGCCGATTTTTCCAATTTCTGCGGTGACTAGACAAGGGGTGCGCGAACTGCTATTTGCCATCGCCGACCTTTTGGAAACAACGCCGGAATCCCCGCTTCACGAAGTGGAAGAGCCAGCGGTGCAGCGCGTCGTCTACAAGTATGAAAAAGAGGAGCCGCCATTTACGATTGCAAGAGGCAGCGATGGCGCGTTTATTTTATCTGGGGAAAAAGTAGAAAAACTATTTAAAATGACCGACTTTTCAAGGGAAGAATCCGTCCGCCGCTTTGCGCGGCAGCTGCGGGCGATGGGAGTGGATGACGCGCTGCGCGAACGAGGCGCGAAAGATGGCGATATTGTAAGGCTGTTGGATTATGAATTTGAATTTGTCGATTAATGTTGAAAGGGGCAGGGGAGGCTTCATTGGATAAAAAATTTTATTTAGTTCGCGAGGACGTATTGCCGGAAGCGATGAAAAAGGTGCTGCTGGCCAAAGAATTGCTAGAGCGCAAAAAAGTCGATTCGGTTGCCGAGGCGGCGCAGCTTGTCGATATCAGCAGGAGCGTATTTTATAAATACCGCGATGCGGTATTTCCGTTCCAGGCCGTAATCAAAGAAAACATTGTTACGTTATTTTTCCATTTAGAAGACCGTTCCGGCACACTTTCCCAACTGCTCGGCGTTGTTGCCGCCGCCGGCTGCAACGTGCTGACGATTCATCAGACGATTCCGCTTCAAGGCCGCGCCAATGTTACGCTATCCATTAGCACCAATGACATGAAAGAAGATATCAATGAGCTGCTTTCGAAATTGCGGCGTCTGGAGTTTGTCGAAAAGGTAGAGATTGTCGGTTCAGGAGTGTATTAACGCAAGGGAGAGGCAAGGCATGAAAATAGGCTATTTAGGACCAAAAGCGACATTTACGGACTTAGCGGTAACGACGATATTTCCGGATAGCGAAAAAATTCCATACGATACGATTCCGGAATGCATCGATGCCGTCAGCAAGGAAGAGATCGATGCCGGCGTCGTGCCGCTGGAAAATGCGTTAGAAGGATCCGTGAATTTAACGTTGGACTATTTGATTCATGAACAATTGCTGCCGATCGTCGGGGAAATTATCGCCCCGATTCAGCAGCATTTAATGGTGCATCCGTACCACGCCCATCATTGGAGGGAGATCAAAGAAGTTTATTCGCACTCCCATGCAATCGCCCAATGCCATAAATTTTTGCATACGACTTTGAAAAACGCCAAACAGGTGTATATGACATCGACGAGCGCGGCGGCCAAATTTGTCAGTGAACACCCGCATCTTCCGATTGCAGCGATCGCCAACCGGCTGGCGGCACAAGAGTACGGGCTGACGATTGTGCATGAAAACATTCACGACTACGATTATAACCATACGCGCTTTATTGTCGTCCGCAAACAAAATAAGCCGCTGGATATCGATTCGCCGCTTTATGCGGGCGATAAAACAACGCTTGTCGTCATGCTTCCAAAAGATCAGCCCGGCGCGCTTCACCAAGTGCTGTCCGCGTTTGCCTGGCGCAAATTAAACTTGACGAAAATCGAGTCGCGCCCGGCAAAAACCGGGCTTGGCAACTATTTTTTTATCATTGACATTGATCAAAAAATGGATGATGTGCTCATCCCCGGGGCCATTGCGGAACTAGAGGCGCTTGAATGTACGGTGCAAGTGCTAGGAAGTTATCCGTATTATATTATTTGATTATATTATTTGATGATAGATCTAATGATAGATCTAATGATAGATCACGATGGCCAAACAAGAACCATCCCTAGTTAAAAACGCAGGGATGGTTTTATATGTTTTTTCAGAATATGGTAATGTCTTTGGATCATTTGTTCTGGAAGCTGGTTAATTGGAAAGAACCTCACATCCAATGATTCCTCAGGATTTGCGTGGATTTCCCCAGAAAATTCATTTGTTTCATACACGATCGTAACGGCGTAAAATTCGTCTCCATTAGGTACTTTCACGTACGTGCCCGGTCCGGAAAGGACATCAAGGAGACGGCAATTTCCGATGGTGAGCCCTGTTTCTTCCCATACTTCCCGTCTTGCTGTTTCTTCAGCCGATTCTCCAAGCTCCATCAATCCGCCAGGAAGTCCCCAATATCCATACGGTTGTCTGCGCTTTTGCAGCAATACTTCATTTTTTCATTTTTAATGATTGCCAGTGCGCCAACTAAAATAACGGGGCGATGGCCGACAAGAGCGCGCAGTTCTTCAATGTAGCCCATACCGTTCTCCCTTTCTGTTGCCTCGAAAAATTGTAAGGATTGAATCTCTACGATTCAATGAGCAGCCCTGCTTTTTTGAGAGCGTGACAAGCGGCATCAAGCTTGGCGACGGAGTCTGCTTCAATCGTATGAAGATGGGTGCCGTCTGTCAGCTGCAGCAAATACGACGACTTTGTTTCTTCAATCTTTTGAATGAATTGATCGACCTCCAGGCGGTTGCTGACCATGATCGAGGCCGTCAAGTCTCCGTATACGGGATGTTCAATTTTCACATCCTTGACGGTGACGCCATGGTCGACGAGAATATACAATTCCTTTTTTGTCTGTTCGGGCGTATGGTAGCAGGCAATCGTGCGCGTATATGTTTGCGCCGGAATGTTTGGCGGCAAGTATAAATAGCCTTGGCTTGTGGCGATAATCGGTTCATTGCGCGCTTTTAAGAGCGAAATATCCTGCACGATCACTTGGCGGCTGACGTTCGTTTTTGCCGCGAGTTCAGCGCCGGTGATCGGCCTTTTGCTTTCTTTCAGCCATTGCAAAATGAGCTGGCGCCGCTGTTCCCCAAGAATTTTTTTCTCTTCTTTCAACTCATTCAAACTCCTTTCTTTGCTGATGGATGCGTTCCAAAGAAGAGATGAGCTGATCAATGTCGTTTTTGGTCGTCCATTTTCCGAACGAGACACGGATCAATTGTTTTGCTTCTTCTTCCGTTTTCCCAACGGCTAACATCGTACGAGACGGAGCTTGTTTACCGATTTGGCACGCGCTTCCTGTCGAAATTGCAATACGATCGCGATTGCATTCGAGCATGACATATTGCCCTTCGACTCCATGAACAGAAAGACCGATAATGTGCGGCAGCCGCATGCAAGGATGGCCCTCTACCGTAATTGGCAATTGCTTTTCACGAATCATTGCCAAAAAGTAGCGGCGCAGCTGCTCGAAACGCGTTTGTTCGGCCTCTATATTTTCACAAATGTGCTGTGCCGCTGTAATAAAAGAAGCGATTCCAGGCACATTGACTGTCCCTGGACGAAATCCATATTCATGGGTGGCGTTAGGAAAACATGGCTGCCAATTGATGCGCGGGTCAATATATACTGCCCCGACCCCTTTTGGCCCATAAATTTTATGAGCAGAAATGGAAAGGCTGTCGATACACATCTTTTTTACATCTATTCGTATTTTACCAAAAGTTTGGACACAATCGCTATGAAAGATTACCCCATGACGCCGCAGCAGCTGTCCAATTTCGGCAATTGGCTGTATGGTTCCGATTTCCGAATTGGCATGTTGAATCGAAGTGAGAATCGTTTTTGGCGTAATCGCTCGCTGTAAATCGTGAAGGCGAATTTGGCCAAAATGGTCCACCGGCAAATAAGTGACTGAAAATCCTTCCATTTCTAGCTGCTTAAAAAGATGGTAAAGGGAAGCATGTTCGATTTCCGTTGTGATGAGATGGTTGCCACGGTGACGGTGTGCGTTAACAAGCGAGCGGACAGCCAGAATGTTTGCTTCCGTACCCCCGCTTGTAAAGTAAACTCCCCGTTCCTCCCCATTAATGATGTAGGCTAGTTCCCTTCTGCATAGCGTTAAAAGCCGTTCGGCTGCGCTGCCAATATCATGCAGGCTGCTTGCGTTTCCAAAATAAGCGGATGCAGCTTCTACATAAGTTTGCAGCGCTTTTTCGCTCATCGGCGTCGTCGCCGCATAGTCTAAATAAATCATTGCCATCCGTCCTTTATTTTCAAAATGGTAAACAAAACTCTTGTCATTAGTTTAAATAT
>JGI1652J44930_10000419_pt1 | contig 16719 bp, 13 predicted proteins | sample NewIslsDNAsample_FD_44930 | JGI IMG/M metagenome (IMG submission 44930)
TTTACGCTGCCCCAGTCGATTTTATCTTTAATGCTGTCTTCTTCGACAATAAATTTATCTTTCGGAGAACGGCCGGTATATTTTCCTGTTTCTGCCACAATAGCGCCGTCAACTGTAAGTCTGGCTTCTCCTCGGATAATGGATTTTTCAATCAATTGTGGCACTGACAGCTGAGTGTTTATATTTTTACCTTTTAATAATTCCTTCAGCTCATTTGCAACTTCTACTGAATTCATCGATTAAATACCATCCTTTTTTTATTTTTAGGGAAATTAGCTTTAGTTATTATAATACAAAAAATAGTATAACACATTGGGTAGAATAATCTATACTAATTCGAAAATTTATTTATGAAATTTTTTGACTACTTGCAACCCCTTTCTAAGGGACTAATGTTGAAAAATGGACCATTGAAGAATGTAAGAAAAAACATTTGACAATGCATTCTAGATTCCGTAACATGTTGGATGAACGGATACTCTTATCCAGAGATGGTGGAGGGTTAAGGCCCTATGAAACCCGGCAACCTGCATTATTTATATTTATTATAATAATGCGTGGTGCTAACCTGATGCAAGGGGTTCCCTTGAACGATAAGAGTGAAAGGTGGAGATTTCAGTTCCTTTCCTCATGAAAGATGTGGATAGGAACTTTTTTTATTAAAAAACAAAAATCGATTTTTTTCAAGCTAAAATAGATCATTTTGCCTTTCATGATCCTTGGCAAAAGAACTGAAGGATTATGGATAATGAGTACCGTATCACATCTGAGATTCGTCTCACGATTTTGTAGGAGGAAAATTAATGTCAAAACGTCGACTGTTTACATCAGAAAGTGTAACGGAAGGGCATCCGGATAAAGTTTGCGACCAAATATCCGATGCGATATTAGATGCAATCCTTGCAGAGGATCCAAACGCNAGGGTGGCCTGCGAAGCCATTGCGACTACAGGGTTGGTTCTTGTTACGGGAGAAATTACGACAACTACATATGTCGATATTCAAAGCATTGTACGAAATACTGTCGCGGAAATCGGATATACGCGCGGAAAATTTGGATTTGATGCTGAAAACTTGGCGGTGCTTACCGCAATAGGGGAGCAATCGCCTGATATTGCGGAAGGTGTAGACCGTGCGTTGGAAGCCCGTGAAGGATTGATGACAGATGAGGAAATCGAAGCGATCGGAGCCGGTGACCAAGGGCTAATCTTCGGATTTGCATGCAATGAAACGCCTGAATTGATGCCGCTTCCGATCAGTTTGGCCCACCGGCTTGCAAGAAGATTGGCGGAAGTCCGCAAGTCTAAAGAAATTCCTTATTTGCGTCCTGACGGAAAAACGCAAGTAACAATCGAATATGATGAAAACAATGTACCTCGCCGAGTTGATACAATCGTTCTCTCAACACAACATGATGAGGGAATCCCGCTTGAACAAATCAAACATGATGTGATGGAGAAGGTAATCAAAGCCATCATTCCGGAAGAATTATTGGATGGAGATACAAAATATTTCATCAATCCGACTGGACGCTTCGTAATTGGAGGACCAAAAGGAGATGCAGGACTTACCGGAAGAAAAATCATTGTGGATACTTATGGCGGTTACGCCCGTCATGGGGGAGGAGCCTTTTCCGGAAAAGATCCGACAAAAGTGGACCGTTCCGCTGCGTATGCCGCCCGCTATGTAGCTAAAAATATTGTCGCGGCAGGACTTGCCGATCGGGTTGAAGTGCAAATCGCTTATGCAATCGGGGTGGCCCGTCCTGTATCGATTTCCATCGATACTTTCGGAACAGGCAAAGTCAGCGAAAGTCAATTGATTCAATGGGTGAACGAACTGTTTGATTTACGGCCTGCGGGCATCATTAAAATGCTCGATTTGCGTCGGCCGATTTATAAACAAACCGCCGCATACGGCCATTTTGGACGCACGGATGTCGATTTGCCTTGGGAAAGAACGGATGTCGCAGACATATTGCGGAAAAAAGCAGGACTATAAGTTATATATGAAAAAATGCAGGCATTTATGATGCCTGCATTATTATTTCTTTAAGGATTGATAATATTTTCCTTTTTGAACATATTCATTGATGATGCGGTCCATATCTTTGCGTTCCGCTTCTGACACTTCCCGGACAACTTTTGCGGGATTGCCCATGGCAACGGAATTAGGAGGGATTTTTTTTCCTGGAGGCACCAGGCTTCCGGCGGCAACGAGCGCACCTTCGCCGATTTCGGCACCATCCAAAATAATGGCTCCCATTCCGATTAATGCCCGCTTGCGAATAATGCAGCTGTGCAAAGTGACCTGATGGCCTACAATCACTTCATCTTCAATGATGAGCGGATTGTTCGGGCTTTGGTGCAGACAGCTCAAATCCTGGATGCTGCAACGTTTACCGATGATCGTCGGAGCCACATCTCCCCGAATGACAGTTCCAAACCAAACTGTCGTATCTTCGCCGATTGTGACATCTCCTGTAATGGTTACGTAGTCTGCGATATATGCGGATGGATGGATATTCGGTTCTTTCTCTTTATAAGGATAAATCATCGCAATGCTCCCCATTTCTAATGTATTATTTATGTATATTAATCCTAACAAATAAGAAAATCTTTGAAAATATATGCAGCGAAAAGTTTCATTGGATTTAGGAGGAACACTATGTGGAAGTGGGAAACCGAAAAACAGCCGAAAGCGGTTGTGGTGATAGTACACAGCGCTTTCGAGCATCATCGTTGGTATGCATGGTTGATAGAAAAATTAAGAACGGAAGGCTTCCATGTGGTTATGGGAGATTTGCCCGGACATGAAGAGGGTTCGAAATATACCAGGGTCCACGATGAATTAATTGATGAATATTTGTTGTTTATTAAGCAGCTGATGAAAAGCGCGCTTCAATATCAATTGCCGGTATTCCTCATTGGACATGGGTTTGGAGGAACGTTGGCGATCCAATTTTTAAGAAAAACAAAACCGGAATGCGCCGGCGTGATTTTAAGTTCTCCATGGCTGGAATTGCAGAAGCATTCCAATTTGCTGGCCAGTGCACTGGCCAGCATGAATATAGCCCCAAATAAAAAAATATCCCTGGAATTATCCAAACGCCTGTTGACCCGAAATCCTAACGGGATTGAAGAAATGGCCGATGATGTGCCTTATCATTCGAATGTGACAGGCCGATGGTACCGGGATGTTCTTCAATTAATGAGAAATTTAAGTATGCAGCAGGAAAGAACTTTGACATTGCCTATTTTGCTGATGACGTCAGGAAAAGATAAAGTGGCGGATTCGGATGCTGCAAGAAAATGGCTGTTATTGCAACAAACAAAGGAGTTTCAATATAAAGATTGGCCCCACAGCTGCCATAATATTTTTCATGATCAAGATCGGGAAGCCGCTTTTTTATATATGAAGGATTTTATCAATAATGTATTGCGTTCTATTGGTTATATCGTATAACATCACCAATATTTGAATTAGGATTTTCTTGAAATACATAAAATATTATCATAAATATTGATTGATAGTATTAATTTTTGTAATATTAAACTACTCTTCACAAATTATTAATAATTTTTATTTATTTCCAAAGGGGTGTATATATGATAGAGAACGCTTTAAACTGGATTTACAATATCCTTTGGGGCCCCATCATGATTTACGGTATTTTAATCGTAGGGCTTGTATTTTCGATTATGACCCGATTTGTCCAGATCCGGAAAATTAAAGAAATGTTCGTGCTGATGTTTAAGGGGCAAAAATCAGATGCGGGTATTTCTTCGTTCCAAGCGTTAACGGTAGCGCTCTCAGGCCGGGTGGGCACCGGTAACATCATCGGTACGGCAAGCGCCATAGCTTTCGGTGGTCCCGGAGCAGTGTTTTGGATGTGGGTGACAGCCTTCATCGGAGCATCAACGGCGTATGTGGAATCGACGCTCGCGCAAATTTATAAAACGAAAAAGTTGGGAATTTATCGCGGCGGTCCTGCCTATTACATGGAAAAGGGGACAGGGCAGCGCTGGTTCGGAATATTGTTTGCGATTGCGGCGATTTTAGCGATGGCCATATTGATGCCCGGGGTCCAATCGAACGCCATTGCCAGTGCGATGGACAATGCGTTTAACATCTCTCCTTGGATTACCGGCTTAATTACAATCGCTTTGCTCGGTTTTATCATCATCGGAGGCGTAAAGCGCATCGCAAATGCGGCGCAAATTATCGTTCCATTTATGGCACTCGCTTATCTTCTTGTGGCTATCATAGTCATCATCATGAATATTACAGAAGTGCCCGCCGTTTTCGGATTAATATTCCGAAGCGCATTTAATTTGGATGCAACATTCGGCGGCATGATCGGTGCAGCCATCGCCTGGGGGGTTAAACGCGCCGTTTATTCCAATGAAGCCGGACAAGGAACGGGGCCGCACGCAGCAGCCGCGGCGGAAGTATCCCACCCGGTAAAACAGGGCCTAGTTCAAGCTGCATCGGTTTATATTGATACATTGTTTGTGTGTTCCGCAACAGCGTTGATGATTTTGTTCATGGGCACTTATAATACGAATGTCAACAGCGCCGAAGGGGAATTGGTTGTAGAACATGTGCCAGGCCACAATTACACGGAATTTACGCAACTTGCGGTGACCGGGGCTTTCCCTGGTCTGGATAACTTCGGATCTGCCTTTGTCGCTTTTGCCTTGTTCTTCTTTGCGTTCACTACATTGATGGCCTACTATTATATCGCTGAAACGAACGTGGCGTATTTGTTCTCCGGACGGACAGAGGGCATCATTACGTGGATACTGAAGTTCGTTCTTCTGGGGTCTGCATTCTATGGTTCAATCAGAACATCCGATTTGGCTTGGCTTCTCGGGGACATCGGGCTTGGCCTGATGGTTTGGACGAATGTCATCGGTATTATCATCTTGGCTAAACCGACATTCGTGGCTTTGAAGGATTATGAGGAACAAAGAAAAGCCGGAAAAGATCCGGTATTTGATCCTATCAAATTGGGAATCAAGAATGCTGACTTTTGGATTGAACGAAATAAACAAAATCAAAATGATTAAAAAACTGCCGGCTCTATTCAGAGTCCGGCAGTTTTTTCATTTTCTCCAAGGCGATCAGGAAAGGGGGATCATTTTTTTGATTGATAAATTCGTAACGGAGAACGTGAACATATTTTTGGGGAAGCTGACTGACATATTCAATGACCGCATCCCTTTCTTCTTTTCCTCCTTCATGGCCGGGGTAGACGACCAAAACGATGAGGCCGCCAATTTTTAATCTCGATAACAATTGTTGAATGGCGGAAATGGTTGTTGCGCCCTTTGTGATAATGTCGTGGCTTCCGCCGGGCAAATAGCCCAGATTGAAAATGGCACCTGCAATTTCTTCCTGGATGTATTTCGAAAGATGTTCATGTCCATCCAATATGACTTTCACTCTTTTTTCCAGTCCATGCTTCTTCAAACGATCTTTTGTTGCATCCACCGCTTGCTGCTGTATATCAAAAGCGTAAACAAATCCCGAATCTCCTACAAGCTCTGCCAAAAATACCGTGTCATGGCCATTACCCGCAGTGGCATCAACGGCGACATCGCCTTCTTTAATGACGGAAGACAATAAAGTTTTAGCGTATGGGAGCACCCGTTCCAACATTTATTTCTTCACTTCCGCTTTGTAGTATTTTCCCTGCCAGGAATTTCTCCGTTCCAATTCGGCATCGATTCCATTCAACACTTCCCATTTATTGACGCTCCACATTGGTCCAATCATTAAATCAATCGGACCATCCCCGGTAATGCGGTGTACAACCATCGTAGGAGGGAGTATTTCCAATTGGTCCGCCACCAAATGGATGTATTCATCCATTTCCAAGAAGCGCAACAGGCCTTTTTCGTATTGTTTTACCATAGGTGTGCCTTTCAACAAATGGAGCAGGTGAATTTTGATGCCTTGGACATCCAATTTGGCGACTTCCCTTGCAGTTTCCATCATCATATCATAATCTTCCAGCGGCAGTCCGTTGATGATGTGGGTACATACGCGAATATTATGCTTGCGGAGTTTTTCCACTCCTTTTACATAGGTTTCATAGTCATGGGCGCGATTGATTAATTGCGCCGTTCTTTCGTGAACCGTTTGAAGGCCAAGTTCAACCCATAAAAACGTTCTTTCATTGAGTTCCGCCAAATATTCCACCACATCATCCGGCAGGCAATCCGGCCGTGTGGCGATGCTTAATCCGACGACCCCGTCACAATTCAGCGCCGCTTCGTATTTTTCTTTCAGTACAGGAAGTGGAGCATGGGTATTGGTGAAAGCCTGAAAATAAGCGATCGTTTTCCCGTCTTTCCATTTATTTTGCATTTTGGCTTTAATTTTTTCATATTGGACAGGGATCGGATCAACCCTGTTGCCCGCGAAATCCCCGCTGCCGGCAGCGCTGCAAAATGTGCATCCTCCAAAAGCGACGGTGCCGTCCCTGTTCGGGCAATCAAATCCTCCATCCAGCGCCACTTTATATACTTTTTCACCGAACATGTCCCGCAAATAGCGATTCCATGTATAGTAACGTTTCCCGTCAGAAGGGAATGGATATTGCTGTTCTGTCAATGAATTCACTCCTTACCGGCATTCACAAACGATATTAGTAATTGATTTATTATTGATTTTATTGCACGGAATACCATTACACATTATAGCATTGAAGAAACCGGTTGTAATCTGATTCACCATGCATAAAGAGTGTTATGGATTTTACATTATTGGATATAATAGGAAGTGTAGAAATGCAGAACAGGTTTTTAAATTGATTGATGAACATCTAGCCAGAAAAGGAAATTTAGTCTAAAATATTATTGGCAGTTTTGTTATAGGACAATAGGTCTTGTATATTTTCCATATTTCCATTAAAATGTATACATTGAAAATAAGGTGCGATAAGTGCGACGACGAGGAGAAGGAATAGTAGATTTTGAAGCTTTTCAGAGAGCTAGCGGCTGGTGGAAGCTGGCAAGCGGATAAATCGAACTCGCCTTTGAGTCTGTTTTAGTGAATGACAGTAGCTAAAACCGTTCACCGCGTTAAGGTGTCGAGCTGAGTGCATGTGTCACTAATTTGGGTGGTACCGCGGGAGTGCAATACTCTCGTCCCTTCTCTATGGGTTGGGGCGAGTTTTTTTATTTTTAAAATATTCCGTTAATTCTAAAAGCTTTTGGGATAGTCTGGTAACAGGGCATTGATTTTTTCAATGAAAGCGGCAATACATTAAATTAAGGAGGAAGTACCCATGAGTTACAATCATCGAGAGATCGAGAAAAAATGGCAGGAATATTGGGAAAAAAATAAAACATTTAAAACGTTAAATGATGAGTCGAAACCGAAATTTTATGTTTTGGACATGTTCCCTTATCCATCCGGATCCGGTCTTCACGTAGGGCATCCTGAAGGTTATACGGCAACAGACATTTTAGCCCGTTATAAACGCATGCAAGGTTACGATGTACTTCATCCGATGGGATGGGATGCATTCGGGCTCCCTGCTGAGCAATACGCATTGGATACCGGCAACGACCCTGCGGAATTTACACAAAAAAATATCGCAAATTTCAAACGCCAAATTCAGGAACTCGGCTTTTCCTATGACTGGGACCGGGAAATTAATACAACCGATCCGGAATATTATAAATGGACACAATGGATTTTTATCCAATTATATAAACACGGTTTGGCCTATATTGATGAAGTGCCTGTCAACTGGTGTCCGGCACTGGGCACTGTGCTTGCCAATGAAGAAGTCATTGACGGAAAATCGGAACGCGGCGGGCATCCTGTCATCCGTAAACCGATGAAGCAATGGATGTTAAGAATTACGGCATACGCTGACCGGTTATTGGAAGATTTGGATGAACTCGATTGGCCGGAAAGCATTAAAGAAATGCAGCGGAATTGGATTGGCCGATCCGAAGGTGCGGAAGTTGTATTTAAAGTGCAAGGTACGGATAAAGAATTCCGCGTGTTCACCACTCGTCCCGATACCCTTTTTGGAGCGACATATTGCGTTTTGGCGCCAGAGCATGATTTAGTGAAAGAAATTACAACACCTGAACAGAAAGAAAAAGTGGAAGAATATTTAAAAATAGTCCAAACAAAATCGGATTTGGAACGTACGGATTTGGCGAAGGAAAAAACAGGGGTATTTACAGGGGCTTATGCAATTAATCCTGTGAACGGAAAAGCGATTCCAATTTGGATTGCCGACTATGTTTTGGCTTCTTATGGAACTGGAGCCATTATGGCGGTTCCTGCCCACGATCAACGCGACTATGAATTCGCGAAAAAATTCGATTTGCCAATCATTCCTGTTGTAGAAGGCGGAAATATTGAACAGGAAGCATACACCGGAGATGGTCCGCATATCAATTCTGATTTCTTGAACGGACTAGGCAAAGAAGATGCCATCAAAAAAGTAATCGAATGGCTTGAAGAAAAAGGTGTCGGGGAGAAAAAAGTTTCTTATCGCCTCCGCGACTGGTTATTCAGCCGTCAACGTTATTGGGGCGAACCTATTCCAATCATCCATTGGGAAGACGGTACGATGACAACGGTGCCAGAGGAAGAATTGCCGCTTCGATTGCCAAAAACAAATGATATTCATCCAAGCGGAACCGGGGAATCGCCGTTAGCCAACATTGAAGATTGGGTAAATGTGGTCGACCCGAAAACCGGAAAACGCGGCCGTCGCGAAACGAATACAATGCCTCAGTGGGCTGGATCCAGCTGGTATTACTTGCGCTATATCGATCCTCATAACAAAGAAAAAATTGCGGATGAAGAATTATTAAAACGCTGGCTTCCTGTCGATGTTTATATCGGAGGTGCGGAACACGCCGTACTTCACTTGCTGTATGCCCGCTTCTGGCATAAATTCCTATATGACATCGGAGTTGTGCCGACAAAAGAACCGTTCCAAAAATTGTTTAACCAGGGAATGATTCTCGGGGAAAACAACGAAAAAATGTCCAAATCAAGAGGAAATGTGGTTAACCCTGACGACATCGTACGAAGCCATGGTGCCGATACATTGCGTCTTTACGAAATGTTCATGGGGCCTCTTGAAGCTTCCGTTGCATGGTCAACAAAAGGCCTTGACGGAGCAAGACGTTTCTTGGACCGTGTGTGGAGATTATTCGTAAATGATGACGGAACGCTTTCTAATAAAATCCAAGAATCCGATGACAAAACATTGGAAAAAATCTATCATCAAACAGTGAAAAAAGTAACGGAAGACTTTGAACATTTGCGTTTTAATACAGCCATCTCACAATTGATGGTATTCATTAACGAATGCTATAAAGTGGAAATTGTTCCAAAAGAATATGCAGAAGGATTTGTAAAAATGCTTTATCCAATCACGCCGCATATCGGGGAAGAGTTATGGGCGGTTTTAGGCCATAAGGACACTATTACATATGAGCCTTGGCCAACATTTGATGAATCGAAACTTGTTGAGGATGAAGTGGAAGTCGTCGTTCAAATCAACGGTAAAGTCCGTACTAAACTGAAAGTTGCGAAAGATACAACGAAAGAAGAATTGGAAGCAATCGCAAAGGCAGATGACAGAGTAAAAGATTACATTGAAGGCAAGAACATTGTAAAAGTGATTGTCGTTCCAGGAAAACTTGTCAATATCGTAGTAAAATGATCGACATATTCCATGACCCGAAAGGCAAGGGCCTTTCGGGTCATGTTTTATTTTTCGTAAATTCTTACTAAATTTATAGAAATATGAAAATTTCTATTGACTTCCAACATCAACAACCTTATTATTTATACCAAAATACTAAGAATTAGAATGGCTTGTCAATTCTTGGTGCCTTCATTATAAAATTGTAATCATTATTTTCTGATGCAGAAGGGATTTGGAGGAATTTTTAGAGGATTTCAAAGTTTCAGTTAATTTTTTAAAAAAGTATTGAAAAATCATAGAGATATTTCGTAATATATAAAAAACAAAAATACTTAGTTAACCAATAAGAATTAAAGATTTTGTGAAAATTTGGTGAAATAGCCTTAAAAAACGTGAGGGAGCAAAATGGGAAAAGTATATATTGTTGGAGCCGGTCCTGGCAGTGTCGACTTAATCACGGTTAAAGGACTGAAATGTATTCAACAGGCAGATGTGATTTTATACGATCGTCTCGTATCAAAAGAATTGCTTTCATATGCGAAGCCAAATGCAGAGTTGATCTTTGTCGGCAAATTGCCGAAGCTGCATCATGTCATTCAAGAGCGGATTCATAAGCTGCTTATTCAACATGCAAGAAAAGGAAAGATTGTTACTAGGTTAAAAGGCGGAGACCCCTTTGTCTTCGGACGCGGGGCGGAAGAAGCGGAAGTATTGCGGGAAGCGGGCATCCCTTTTGAAATTGTGCCAGGCGTCACTTCCGGTATTGCGGCGCCGGCCTATGCNGGAATTCCGGTTACGCACAGGGAATTTGGTTCCAGCTTTGCCATCATTACCGGCCATTTGAAGGACGGGAAAGAAGACGGGATTGACTGGAAAGGATTGGCGGAATCCGTTGATACGCTGGCGATTTATATGGGAGTCGGAAATTTGCCGTACATCACGGAGCAGTTGTTGAAATACAAGCGAAATCCGGAAACCCCTGTGGCATTGATTGAATGGGGAACCACCCTNCATCAAAGGGTCGTAACCGGCACATTAGAAACGATTGTAAGCATTGCGGAAAAAGAAAATATCCAAAATCCCGCAATGATCATTGTAGGGGAAGTTGTAAGATTGCGTGAAAAAATCGCATGGTTTGAACAATGCCGACAGGAATTGCGCGAGACTATGTAATCGGAGGGATGAAATTGCAAGCATTGTTGTATGTTGCCCATGGCAGCAGGGTGAGAGAGGGGAACCGGGAAGCGGTTCAATTTATCGAATCCGTAAAACCCTTTTTCGATGTTGACATTCAGGAACATTGTTTTCTGGAATTGGCAGAGCCTTCGATTTTAAAAGGGGTCGAGAAATGTGTTTCAAAAGGGGCAACACGTATTGCGGTCATCCCGATTTTGCTGCTTTCGGCCAATCATATGAAAATCGATATTCCTTCCGAAATCGAAAAAGCCAAAACCTATTTTCCGTTTGTTGACTTTACAATCGGAAAACCTCTTGGCGTCCACGAAAAACTGATTTACAGTTTGCACAGCCGTGTCATGGCACAATGTCCATCACCCCCCGGTGAAACAGATATTTTGCTGATTGGACGGGGAAGCANCGATCCGGATGTACAAAAGGATTTGGATCAAATTGCGAAGCTTCTTCAGCAAACCTATCATTATGCGAAAGTGGATACTTGTTTTTTGTATGGAAATGGCCCATTGTTTGAAGAAAAATTGCCGACGTTATGTGAAAGTCAAAACCGGGTATTTATCATTCCCTATTTGCTTTTTACAGGATTGCTTAAATTGAGCATCCAAAAAAAAGTAGCCAAACAAGGCTTTTCCAGCCGGAGAGTGGTTTTATGCGATTGTTTGGGCTATGACGAAAATGTTCGTCAAGTTTTCATTCAAAGAATAGAAGAAACATTATATTCATTTGCGGGGAGTGGTTGAATGGATAAAAAACAGCAAAATTTTGAAAAGGCAGTAGAAAGCTTAAAGAAAATGATCAGCACAATGAATTATGGTTCGATCACTTTGATAGTGCAGGACAATTATATTATTCAAATTGAGAAAAACGAAAAAATCCGGTTAAAGTAAGAAAATCATTTATTTGTCGAGGTGTGCATTGTGTTAGAAGTCATCAATAGTCCTTTTAATGAAGAACAAGTAAAGAAATTGAACGAGCTGTTGCCGACTTTAACGCCGCAACAAAAAATTTGGCTCACAGGTTATTTAGCTGCCACAGCAAACATTGCCGCTTTGGAGGCCCCAAAAGAATCGGCAGCCCGGCCTGTTGTCCAGCCCGCTACTCCGAAAGCGGTACCGGCTGACAAACAAGTGACCATCCTCTATGCGAGCCAAACTGGCAATGCGCAAAAGCTTGCCGAGAAATTCGGGGAACAGTTGCGGCAATCAGGATTGCAAGTTACTGTTTCTTCAATGAGCGATTTTAAAACAAACGCATTGAAAAAAGTACAATATTTGTTGATTGTTGCAAGCACTCATGGTGATGGGGAGCCGCCTGATAACGCGATTACCTTCCACAGCTTTTTGCACAGCAAGCGGGCTCCAAAATTGGAACATGTAAAGTACGCAGTTCTCGCATTAGGCGATTCAAGCTACGAGTTATTCTGCCAAACAGGAAAGGACTTTGACCTGCAACTTGAAAAACTCGGTGCAAAACGCTTAGTCGACCGGGTGGACTGCGATCTGGATTATGCAGAACCTGCACAAAAATGGTTTGAAGCAGTAAAGGATAAATTGCTGGGAGAATCCGCTTCATTCACGGCTTCCGAGCAAGAAGCGGCCGCAACGACATTGCAGGAAGTAAAAGAATATTCACGAAAAAACCCATTCCAGGCGGAAATCATTGAAAAAATCAATCTCAATGGCCGGGGTTCCAGCAAGGAAACGATCCATTTGGAACTCTCCCTCGAAAATTCAGGCATTACGTATGAACCTGGCGATTGCTTGGCAATCATTCCGGTCAACAATAAAAATCTCGTTCATTCGTTAATTTCCGCTTTAGGATTCGAGCCAAGCGCGCAAGTGGTTGTAGAGGACAAAACGATTACCCTTGAAGAAGCGCTGCTGAACGTGCTTGAAATCACTTTATTGACAAGACCGTTGATGAGAAAAATCGCGGAATTTACAGAAAATGAAAAACTTCATGCATTGTTGAAAGATTCCGATGCTTTGAAACAATTTATTGAAGGCCGGGATCTGCTGGATGTGGCAGAGCGGTTCGGCCCATTCAAATGGGATGAGCAAACATTTGTCAACTGTTTGCGAAAAATGCCGGCCCGCCAATATTCCATTTCAAGCAGCCTGCTGGCCAACCCTGAAGAAGCCCATCTGACAGTGGGGGTTGTACGTTATGAAGTGGATGGAAGAGAAAGACTCGGCGTATGTTCCACGTACATTGCCGACCAATTGGAAGTTGGAGACCATGTGCAAGTGTATGTGCATAAAAATCCGAACTTTAAACTTCCGGCGGATGATACGCCAATCATTATGATTGGTCCCGGCACAGGAGTGGCTCCTTTCAGAGCGTTTATGCAAGAACGTGAAGAACGGGGAGCTACCGGCGAGAATTGGCTGTTTTTTGGAGAACAACATTTCATGACCGATTTCTTATATCAAAAAGAATGGTTAAGTTGGTTAAAGTCCGGCGTGTTGACCAAAATGGATGTCGCTTTTTCCCGCGATCAAGAGGAAAAAGTATATGTACAGCATAAGATGCTGAAGAAATCAAAAGAGTTCTATGAATGGTTGGAAAAAGGCGCAGTAGTTTATGTGTGCGGAGATAAAGAAATGGCGAAAGATGTGCAGGCGACAATCCTCCGAATCATCCAACAGGAGGGCGGAAAAACGGAAGAAGAGGCGAAACTCTATTTGGAGGAAATGAGAAAACAAAAACGTTATCAGCGGGATGTTTACTAAGGAGGAAGCATAGGTGACAAAAAAAGTTGTATTACCACCCCAAGAAGGAAAACCTAGTGATGTGGAGGAAGTGAAAGCCGCAAGCAATTATTTGCGCGGAACGCTTGCTGAATCCATGCAAGACGAACTTACAGCCGGCATTCCCGATTGGGACAATAAATTATTAAAATTCCACGGCAGCTACTTGCAGGATGACCGGGATCAAAGGGTAGAACGGGAACGAAAAAAATTGGAACCGGCTTATCAATTTATGGTGCGTCTCCGTTTGCCGGCCGGGGTTGCGACACCGAAGCAGTGGCTCAAATTGGATGAACTGGCGGACAAATACGGAAACGGTTCAATAAGGCTTACTACGCGCCAAACGGTTCAATTCCATGGCATTTTAAAATGGAATATGAAAAAACATTTGCAGGAATTGAACAGCGTTTTAATTGACACGATTGCCGCCTGCGGAGACGTCAACCGGAACGTCATGTGCAATGCGAATCCGTACCAATCCAAATTGCACAAAGAAGTATCGGAATATGCCGCAAAAATCAGCGAACATTTATTGCCAAGAACAAAAGCTTATTATGAAATCTGGCTGGATCATGAAAAAGTGGTCGACACTCAGGAAGAACAGGAACCGATTTACGGCGCCCTTTATTTGCCGCGGAAATTCAAAATCGGAATCGCCGTTCCGCCGGCGAATGATGTCGATGTGTTTTCACAGGATATCGGCTTGATTGCGATTGTCGAAAATGATGAGTTGGTCGGCTTTAATGTGGCCATCGGCGGCGGTATGGGAATGACTCACGGAGATACAAGAACATATCCGCAACTTGGCAGATTGATCGGGTTTGTAACGAAGGACAAAATTGTGGATGTTTGCGAAAAAATCATGACTGTGCAGCGCGACTACGGCAACCGTTCAGACCGCAAGCAGGCCCGCTTCAAGTATACAATCGACCGTCTTGGCCTTGAAAATGTCAAAAAAGAAATCGAGAAGCGTTTGGGCTACGAATTCGAAGAGGTCCGCGACTTCCATTTTGAACATACCGGAGACCGTTATGGCTGGATCAAAGGGGAGGACGGAAAATATCATTTCACCCTCTTTATTCAAAACGGACGCATCCGGGATTTCGAAAATTATCCGTTAAAAACGGCGATAAGAGAAATCGCCGAAATCCATAAAGGCGAATTCCGATTTACAGGAAACCAGAACTTGATTATTGCCAATGTTAGTCCCCGGGCGAAAAAAAGCATTGAGAAAATCATCGACAAATACAAATTAACCGAAAGCGAGAATTATTCCGCTCTTCGCAGAAATTCCATCGCCTGTGTCGCTTTGCCGACTTGCGGATTGGCGATGGCGGAATCTGAACGATATCTGCCGACGCTTATTCAAAAAATCGAGCCAATGTTAAAAGAATTTGGGTTATATGACGAAGATATCGTCATCCGTATGTCCGGCTGTCCGAATGGATGTTCAAGGGCGGCGATGGCGGAAATCGGATTCATTGGGAAAGCGCCAGGAAAATACAATTTGCATTTAGGCGGAAGTTTCCAGGGAACCCGTCTCGCGAAATTGTACAAAGAAAACATTGGCGAAGAGGAAATATTGGCTACTTTAAGACCAATCTTTGAACATTATGCAAAAGAGCGCCTAGAAGGAGAACACTTCGGGGATTTCGTCATCCGTGCCGGCTATGTGGAAGCAGTAACGGACGGAAGGGATTTTCACAAACAGAAATCCAATGTTTAACCGATTTTGTAAATAAATAGTCTTCTGCCGTGTCAAGAAAGGGATTTGGCAAACTTTCCTCTTACTTGCGTCAAAATGCATTCACGTATTCGCCAATTTTTTAGAACTTGTACCCAAATCCCGATGAATGACATGGCAGAAGACTTTTCTATTTTTCATCGATATTTTTTGCTGCATTCAACCCCGCAATCCGGCCTGTCACAAGGNCGCTTGTGATGTTGAATCCTCCCGTGTAGCCATGGATGTCCAAAATTTCACCGCAAAAATATAATCCTTTCTTTTTCTTTGAAGCCATCGTTTTCGGATCAATTTCTTTGACGGAAACCCCGCCGCCCGTTACAAAAGCTTTTTCTAAAGGGAGAGTTCCATGCACATCCATTGTAAAGGAAACCAGTTCATGGGACAGCTTCCGGATTTGTTCCTGGCCGATTTCGNCGCATGCTTTCGAAGGGGCGATTCCCGCTCTTTCAAGCAAAAATAGCAGCCATCTTTCCGGCGCCAACGGTTTCAGTACATTTTTCACTGATTTTTTCGGCTCTTTTTTCAAAAGTTGTTGGATCAGCCGGAAACAAGTTTCTTCATTATGTTCGGTCAATGTTTGAATGCGGATTTGGACCGGCGCACCGCCATTTTTCTTTAATTCTTTGACGACGAATTGGCTGCAAGCAACGCAGGACGGCAGGCCCGCTCAATCCGAAATGAGTAAAGATCATGTCCATTTGGTGGGTGATGACCGGTTTTCCTTTTTTGTTCAAAACGGAAACTGTTGCATTTCTTAAAGATAACCCTTGCAATGTCCGGGCTTGTATAAATGGTTCCTTTGATATGACCGGTACTTCTGTAGGATACAATTCCGTCACTGTATGTCCGGCTTTTTCGGCCCAAGCGTAGCCGTCCCCTGTTGAGCCCGTTTGCGGCACCGCTTTTCCTCCCACGGCAACAACGACGGATTTGGAGAGAATTTCAGTGCCATCTTCCAGACGGACCCCCAAAATTTTCTCATCATCCATTAACAACTTTTTTACAGCTGTATTGAAGCGGATTTCGACTTTCAGACGTTTCAATTCTTTGGCCAGGGCTTCGACCACATCCTGCGCCCTGTCGGAAACCGGAAACATGCGGCCGTGGTCTTCTTCTTTGAGAGGAACCCCCAATCTTCCGAAAAATTTAATAATGTCTTCATTATTAAAAATTGCAAAGGCGCTATATAGGAAACGGCCATTGCCGGGCATATGCCTGATGATTTCATCCACCGGCAGGCGGTTCGTTACATTGCAGCGCCCTCCTCCGGAAATGGCAAGTTTCCTGCCGAGTTTATTTCCTTTTTCGATCAACAACACTTTTTCTTTTGTT
>JGI1652J44930_10000420_pt1 | contig 16689 bp, 13 predicted proteins | sample NewIslsDNAsample_FD_44930 | JGI IMG/M metagenome (IMG submission 44930)
GGGTTGTTTCGCTTTTTGCGTTTTATTGAACGGATGCGAGAGTCAGGGAAGGATCTGGGAACGGCGAGAGCGCTCGGCGAACAGGAAGATGTCGTTCGCATCATGACAATCCACAGCAGTAAGGGATTGGAATTTCCGATCGTATTTGTTGCCGGGCTTTCCAGAAAGTTCAATATGCAGGATTTGCATGCGAATGTGTTATTTCATAAAGATTATGGCATCGGAACGAAATATATCGATGTCAAAAAAAGAATCGCCTATCCTACGCTGCTGCAGCTAGCGATTAAAGAAAAGCTGCATGATGAATTGCTTGCGGAAGAAATGCGGATTCTTTATGTCGCAATGACACGTGCGCGCGAGAAGCTTTATTTAATCGGGTCCGTAAAAAATCTCGAAAAAGAAGTTCTTAAATGGCAGACGCATTTAGATAATGAAGAATGGCTTCTATCCGAATACACCCGCCGGAATGCCAAATGCTATTTGGACTGGATTGGTCCAGCACTGATCCGACACCGTGACGGCAAAACTTTGCGGGAGTTTTTTGAAGAAAAAGAAGTGCGGGCTTCGTTCGTCTATACCGATCCGTCACGTTGGAAAATTTCGTGCCTTTCTGCTAAAGATTTAAAGCTGCCTGATGAAAAGAAATCCGAAATCAAAAAGGAACATTTTGTGCGGATTCAGTCTGGGCTAAAGGTAGACGTATCTGAAGAAGAAAAAGAACGTGTTTACCATCATTTAAATTGGACGTATCCGCATGATGCATTGACTCAAATGAAAGCGAAACAGACGGTTACGGAACTGAAACGGCAGCGGGAGGTCATTGATGAACAAAGCGAAAAGTTATATGAGAACAGGTTTCACCTGTTGTCGGAAGAGCGGCCGCGCTTTTTGCAAAAAACGAAATTGACCGCGCCCGAACGAGGTACGGCGATGCATACATTTATGCAGCATATGCCGTTTAGCGATGTTTCACTCGAAGTGCTGGAAGAAAAGCTGCACGAGCTCGTTCAAAAAGAATTATTGACAGAAGAGCAGGCAGATGCGATTGATCTTTCGCTTGTGTACGATTTCACGAAAACAGAGTTGTTTGAGCGCATTCAGAAAGCGAAAAACGTCTACCGGGAAATTCCGTTTACGTATGCGATGAACGCTCGTGATTTTAACGATGAAAAAGTTATTATACAAGGAGTTATCGACCTCGTGCTCGAAGAAGATGACGGTTTCGTTATAGTCGATTACAAAACGGATGCGATTACGAATCGCTTTGCCAGCTTTCAGGAAGCGATTCCGGTGTTGAAAGAAAGATATGATGTGCAGCTGAAGTTGTATCAACAAGCGCTGGAAGCGATCTGGAAGAAAAATGTGAAAGCGAAATTCCTATACTTTTTTGACGGCAGCCACGTTCTTGAACTGTAGCATTCCGGAAAACGCCCGTTTTCCGGTTCTCTTTTATTTTCTGAAAGGTGGTGAAAACATGCGGATTTTGCATACGGCTGATTGGCATTTGGGGAAAACGCTGGAAGGACGAAGCCGGCATGAAGAACAGGAACAGTTTGTCGACGAATTATGTCAAATTGTCAAAGATGAAAACATCGACGTCGTATTGATTGCTGGCGATGTGTACGATACGGTCAATCCGCCTGCGCATTCCGAACAGTTGTTTTATGATGCGTTAGCGAGACTTGCGAATCATGGCGAACGGCGCGTGGTTGTGATTTCAGGGAATCACGACAGCCCTGAACGGCTTCAATCTGCTTCTCCTCTTGCTGAAAAACATGGAATTACGTTAATCGGGCACCCTGTTATGCAAACGGTCCATCTTGAAATTGGAAAAACTGGAGAGCAATTGCAAATTGCGGCGCTTCCGTATCCGTCTGAAGCCCGTCTGAAAGCACTGTTTACGGAGTCGCAAGCGGAAGAGATGCTTCAGCAGGCATACGAACAAAAAGTCCGATATCTGATCGATTCGCTATGTTCGCCATTTCATGAAAACAGCGTCAATATTGTGATGAGCCATCTTTTTCTGGCCGGTGGATTGGAATCGGATTCAGAAAGGCCGATTCAAGTCGGCGGCGCGTACACCGTATCGCCTGCAATTTTTCCAGCTTCTGCACAATATGTTGCCCTTGGCCATCTTCATCGCCCGCAAGATATTTATCATCCGGATGTTGCGATTCGTTATTCAGGTTCACCGCTTGCATACAGTTTTTCCGAATCGGGACAAGCGAAGTCCGTTACAGTTGTTGATGCAAAGCCAGGACAACGGGCAGAAACGAAAGAAATCGTGCTAAACAGCGGAAAATCTCTCATTACCTGGAGAGCAGCGTCGATAAAAGAACTGTTTGCTTGGCTCGATGAAGGCCGCAACAAGTCATGTTGGGTCAATGTGGAAGTGGAAGTCGATGACGTCCCATCGATGGAGCATATTCAACACATTCGTAAATCCCACCCGGGCATCGTTCACATTCGTCCAATTTTTCGTTTTGAAGCGGAAGAAGAATCGACTGATTTCAGCATTGCCAATCAGTCGATTGATCAATTGTTCATCAAATTTTACGAACGTCAAACAGGTGGAGCAAAGCCGGATGATGAACTGGTCAAGCTGTTTATGGATCTGGTGCATGAAGAAGCATAAAGAAAGGAGTGATTGCGCGTGCGTCCGATTTTGCTGTCAATTTCAGGGCTGCATAGTTTCCGTGAAAAACAGGTGATCGATTTTGAATCGCTGCAAGGAGCAGGAGTTTTCGGCATTTTCGGTCCGACAGGCAGCGGGAAATCATCAATTCTCGATGCAATCACATTGGCGCTTTATGGAAAAGTCGAGCGGGCTCAGAACAACACGCAAGGAATCATGAACCACGCTGAAAATACACTATCCGTTTCATTTACGTTTGAAATTGGGACAGAAAAAACGAAACGGCGCTACCGGGTGGAAAGAACGTACAAACGAGCGGATGGCATTTCCGTTCGAATCAGCGTGTGCCGTTTGATTGAAATTGGAGACAGGGAAGTGGTTTTGGCAGATAAAGAAAGGGAAGTGACCGCGAAAATTCAGGAGATACTTGGACTTACAATCGATGATTTTACACGGGCTGTCGTTTTGCCGCAGGGAAAGTTTGCGGAATTTTTGTCGCTTCGCGGTTCAGAACGGAGAAAAATGCTGGAGAGGCTTTTTCATTTAGAAAAATATGGTGAACAGTTCAATCAGAAATTAAAAGAAAGATTGCTGCATGCAAAAGCGAGCGTGCAGGAAATCGAAGCGGCAAAAGCGGAATTGGGAGCTGCTAGTGAAACCGATGTCGAGCAGGCGAGACAAAAATGCGATGAAGCTGTCAGACATTTTGAACAGATACAGCATTATCTGGCGCAGATTGAGAAGATGCATGAACAACAAAAACAGATCTGGAACTTGCAAAACGAAAAGGAGCATTTGCTTGCAAAAAAAGCTGAACTTGATTTACTCCAGCCGGAAATTTTAGAACTGAAGGAGAAAATTGAAAAAGCGGAAGAAGCCGAAAAATTAAAGCCATTGTTTAACGAATGGAAAACGCTGCTACAGGAGGTTTCTCTGAAAGAAGAAGAATATGCGCAAATTAATCAAAAGCACCAAACGCTCTTTCAACAAACGGAAACAGCAAAAATGAATTATGAAAAAATCAAAGCGGAATATGAAAAGAACGTTCCAATTCTGATTCAAAACATCGAGCGTTATAAAATGGCTGAAAGTTATGAGATGGAGTATGAAAATTTAAAACGGACACGTCAACAGTTGGAAAGTCAATATGAAAACGAACAAAAGACATACGAGCGCGAATGGGAAAAATTGCAGCAGGCGAAAGACGAACTCGGTGACATTGACGCAGAAATTCAATCGATGGATACGGAAATCGCAAAATACACGGTAGACCCGAACGAAAAAGAACGTGTCCAGCTCGCAGTTTTTGAGAAAAGGCAGCTTATTGAATTGCAGTCCATGCTGGAAAAATTAAAAGCTGAATTTCATCAAAAACAAAACGAGCGATCGCATTTAATGCAAGAACGTAATGAAATCTTGAAAAAAATTGAAGCTTTCCAGCAACGCGGCTTAAAACTTTTTCAGCGAATCCATCATCATTATATGGATGCAGCTGATTTGCATGCTCTCGCTGAACAGCATGTCAACAAAGTGAAACGTCTGAAAGAAAACGCAGCTCTTGCGCTCGAACAGAAAAGGCTGAGTGAACTCGCCCATGAACTGAAGGCGCAATTAAAGGAAGGAGAGCCGTGCCCGGTCTGCGGTTCAGTCGTTCATCACACCGAAACGGCAAAAGCTCAGTTTCATTCAAAAAACGCTAAACGGGAAGAAGATACGCTCAAGCGTTACGATGACATCATTGAATCATTGACTGAAATTACAATCCATTTATCTCATCAACGAATGCATTTAAAAGAATTGTCTTCTGAAGTCATGGTTCATTTGAAAAACGGAAACATCCCTTTTGAAGAGCATGTCACAAAGATGAAAGCACCGCACGAAGCAGGAGTTGAAGAATTCGCTCAATGGATTGTACAGACAGAAAAATTGCTTCGGCAAGATTTTATCCAACTTCAAGAGCTGGTGAAAGCACTTGACGGGCAGGGAAAACAAATCAATCATCAGTTGACGCTTGTGGAAACGCAGCTGCTAGAAAAAGACAAATTGCTGGAAGAAATGAAAAACAGATTAACTGAAACGGAGTCTTCATATCGCAATCAGCGGAATCATTGGGAAACTTCGTTTAAAGACAAATCGTTTGAAAGCATTGAACACGAACTGAAAAACCTTCAAGAACTTGAAAAAAAACGTACTGAACGAATGAAGCAATTCGAACAGTTGAAACAGAAACGCGAACAGATAAATGCTTTCATTTCGGAACAAACGGATATTGTCAATCGTGCGCACACAAATATGAAAATCATCGCGAACGACTTGAATAGAATAACAGAAAACCTTGATAACCTTGAGCAAAAACGGAAAGAGATCGTCGGAGACCAATCCGCCGGCGTATTGTTGGAAAAAGCCACGGAACAATTGGAAAATTTGCGTACTCGCGAAAAAGCAGCTTCAATGCATTTGGAAAAGGTGAAACGTCAATTAGAGAACCTGCAAAATCAGAAAATCAGTCTGCAGGAACAATTGCATCATCTGGCGGAAAGAAAAGATAAAGTAAGTAAAGAATGGCAAAATCAGCTGGAGAATTCCCGTTTTCAGCATGCAGCGGAATTGGAACAGGCGTTTTTAAATCAACAAATGATTGAAGAGTGGAAACTGAAAATTTCCGAGTTTGATAAACAGTGGACGACGGTTTTGCACGATTTAAAACGGGTCGACAGTTTGCTTCAGGGAAAAAGTTTAAGTGAAAACGAATGGGAAGAAACGCAGCGCAAGCTAGCGGAAATGAAACAGCAATACACGGAAGCGATCCAGTTGAAATCGGAAGCTGAATATCAACTGAAAGAAATCAGCGAAAAGCATAAACGCTATTTAGAACTTGAAAACGAATTGAAACAAGCCCAGAAAATCGTTTCTCAGCTAACAAAGCTCGAGGCAATTTTCCGCGGAAATGCTTTCGTTGAATTTATGGCTCAGGAACAGTTGCTCCAAATTACGAAAGATGCGTCCGTGCGATTGGGACGGTTGACGAGCCAGCGCTACGCAATTGAAATGAATTCCGAAGGGGGATTTGTCATTCGCGATGATGCGAACGGCGGCGTTCGAAGACCGGTATCCACGCTTTCCGGCGGCGAAACGTTTTTAACGTCGCTTGCGTTGGCTTTGTCATTATCTTCTCACATACAGCTGCGCGGCAAATATCCGCTTCAATTTTTCTTTTTGGATGAGGGATTCGGAACGCTCGACCAGGAAGCATTAGAGACGGTGATGACTTCACTCGAAAAATTGCATCTGGAAAACGTGTCGATTGGCATAATCAGCCACGTTCCTGAATTAAAGGAAAGGCTGGTCCGAAAACTGATCGTCCATCCTGCTGAACCGGCCGGACGCGGAACGCGTGTATCTTTGTCTTCATAATTTGAAGAAAGGTAAGAGGAGGTGTAGGAATGGAGCGGCTGTCAGAAAAGGAAATCGAAAAAAAACTGGCAGAAAACCCGAACTGGAAACGGATTGATGAAAAATGGATCGAACGGAAATATCATTTTCGCGAATATTTGCGCGGAATTGAATTTGTAAACAAAATCGCTCATGAATCGGAAGCGGCCAATCATCACCCGTTTATATCGATCGATTACAAACGAATCACGGTAAAACTGTCTTCATGGAATGCGCGCGGATTGACAGAATTGGACTTTACCCTTGCAAAACGATATGATGAAATCTATGAAGAGTTGCAGCAATAAAAAATATTGACACTATTTTGAACCAGTCTTATAATTTTCTTAAGTTTATTAGCGTATTTACTGCCTTAGTTTGACAGCAATTCAATGCCCGAATTGCCTCTCAAACTATTCAGCCAGTAAAACGTATGTTTTCGTATGCATCATGTATACGGACATGCTTTTTACTGGCTTTTTTCTATTTTAACAATTTTTCAAGGGGGAAATGATCGGATGGATTTTGAATTGTCACAGGAACAAATCATGCTTCGCGATATGGTTCGCAGTTTCGTCGACAAAGAAATTATGCCGTACATTAAAGAATGGGATGAAAAAGGCGAATTTAACAGAGATATTATTAAGCGGCTGGCAGAACTGAACCTGATGGGAATTTGCATTCCGGAAGAATATGGCGGTTCAGGGATGGATTACAATTCGCTTGCGATCGTATGCGAAGAGTTGGAGCGCGGTGATACGGCATTTCGCACGGCGGTTTCCGTTCATACCGGTTTGAACAGTATGACGCTTTTGCAGTGGGGATCGGAAGAGCAGAAACAGAAATACTTGGTTCCGCAAGCGAAAGGGGAAAAAATCGGCGCTTTTGCTTTGACGGAGCCGAACGCTGGATCTGACGTTGCGGCGATGCAAACAACGGCGCGAAAAGAAGGAGACTACTATATTTTGAACGGACAAAAAACGTGGATTTCCTTATGTGATGTTGCCGATCATTTCATTGTGTTTGCGTATACGGACAAAAGCAAAAAGCATCATGGCATTTCGGCATTTATTGTCGAGCGAACGTGGGAAGGATTTTCATCAAAAGCGATTCATGGAAAACTCGGCATTCGTGCTGGCAATACCGGACAAATCTTTCTGGACAACGTCAAGGTACCAAAAGAAAATTTGCTCGGTGAAGAAGGAGAAGGGTTTAAAATTGCAATGTCTGCGCTTGACAACGGCCGTTTTACTGTTGCAGCCGGTGCGTGCGGCATCATTTCAGGATGCCTTGAAGCGAGCGTCAAATATTGTAAGGAACGGAAAACGTTCGGTGTTGAGATCGGCCAGCATCAGCTTGTGAAACAAATGATTGCAAACATGGAAGCGAAACTCGTGATGAGCCGCCTGCTCGTTTATCGTGCCGGCGAGTTGAAAAATCAAGGAAAACGAAATACTCGCGAAACGTCTCTTGCGAAATGGCAAGCGTGCAATTTTGCGAATGAAGCTGCAAATGATGCCGTACAAATTCACGGTGCGTACGGTTACTCGAACGAATATCCTGTCGAACGGTATTTGCGCAATTCAAAAGCGCTCGTCATTTACGAAGGAACGCGTGAAATTCACACCCTCATGCAAGCAGACTACGTGTTAGGCTATCGGAAAGATAAGCCGCTTCGCAAAATGCTTCCAGCCTGGAAAGGGAAATAAACATGCTGTTTTTGCCGTCCTGATATGATATATGTAAAAATAGAGTATAGAAAGCTTGAGGACGGTGGAAATGATGGCAAACACGTATTTTGTCGCAGGACATGCACGCCTGCCACAGGGAATGGCGGCAAAAAGCGTTTTTGATACGCTGACGATTACTGCAGAAATCGACAAAAAATACGGAGTGATTCTGGAAGCGTCCTGCACGCTTGCAACGGAACATGGGCGCAGCTATATCGGACAATTGCTCCGAGGCTTAAGCCTTCGTGACGGAATTGATTATCCAGTAAAGCTTATTGAAGAACATTATCATGGAAAAGCGACAAATGCACTCATTGCTGCTTTGAAAGATTTGCATTCGAAATTTGAAGAAATCAATGAACAGTGAAAGTTTAATGGAGCGAAATTCAAGAGAATGTTCGTTTGAACATTCTCTTTTTTTGTCGATGGCAGGATGATTTTCATTTGATTTGCAATCGCTGTGCATCATATATGAAACTTTTTCTCATGATTTTCGAAAAGTACAGAAATACTAAGAAAAAATCATTCCAAGGAGTGAAACAGATGCCTGATTTACAAGGAAAGGTTGTCGTGATTACCGGTGGTGCAGGTGGAATCGGAAAAGAAACTGCCGCTCTCTGTTTGCAAAAAGGAGCGAAAGTCGTGATCGTTGACCTGATGGAAGACGCTTTAAACAAAGCGAAATCCGAATTAAAGTCCTACGGGGAAGTGACAGCGATTCAAGCGGATGTTACGAATGAAGAAGATGTAAAAAATTATGTAAACACAGCAGTAAGAATATTTGGAACGATCGATGCGTTTTTCAACAATGCTGGCATCGAAGGAAAAGTTGCTCCGATTACGGAACAGACGGTGGATGATTTTGACAAAGTGATGAGCGTCAATGTCCGCGGCGTATTTCTAGGATTAAAACACGTTTTACCGGTAATGATTGAGAGAAAGGCTGGAAGCATTATCAATACTTCATCGGTTGCCGGTTTAGATGGCAGCCCGCTTGTTGCTCCATATATCGCTTCCAAGCATGCGGTAGTCGGACTTACGAAAACAGCTGCACTCGAAGCGGCTCCTTATAACGTCCGCGTCAATTCGATCCATCCATCACCGGTGAATACGCGCATGATGCGTTCGTTAGAAGAGGGCTTTAATCCTGGAAAGGCCCAGGAAGCAAAAGAATCTTTTGAAAAAAATATCCCGTTGGGAAGATATGCAGAAGCAAGCGATATAGCAAAATTGGTTGTTTTTTTGGCTTCAGATGACAGTTCATTTATTACAGGAGCTCAATATCGCATCGATGGCGGTATGGGGGCTCAGTAAAATACCAATTTTAAGCGGCATTGTAACAGATTTACAATGCTGCTTTTTATTCGCTACAATGAAATTGGGCAATGCATGACGTGATGAGGAGGACGAATTGTGAAATTTGCAACGGCTATTGTAAATCAGGAACCAGTTGCCGGCTTTATTCAGTCCGAGAGATTTATTCCTTTTTTTGATGCTTCCAACGGAAAACTGCCAAAAACAATGCTTGAAGCGATTGAATTAGGCGATCAGTTGATTCAAGCGGTAAATGATTTGCGGAAGACGAATTTGGACGATGTTTCCATTCCGTTGAATTCAGTCAAGCTGGCAGCTCCCATTCCGAGACCGCGGAAAAACATTTTTTGCGTCGGCAAAAATTATGCCGCTCATGCAATTGAATTAGGCAGTGAAGCAGATATCCCCAAAGCGCCGATCTTTTTTTCAAAAACGCCGACAACGGTGATCGGACCTGACGAAAAAATTCCAAGACATGAAAAGGTGACGAATGCCTTGGATTATGAAGGAGAACTTGCTGTCATCATCGGGAAAACCGGCTCTGCAATTTCTGAGGAAGAAGCGTTTGATTACGTGTTTGGTTACACGATTCTGAATGACGTTACCGCTCGCGACCTTCAGGAAAAACATATCCAGTATTTGCTTGGGAAAAGCTTAGACGGTACGTGCCCGATGGGTCCATATATCGTACATAAATCACAGATAGCAAATCCGCACGAATTAACAATCGAAACGAAAGTCAACGGTGAAGTGCGACAAAATGCGTCTACAAAGCAGATGATTTTTAACATACCGACCCTCATTTCGATTCTTTCACAAGGCATGACGCTAGAAGCAGGAGATATTATTGCAACAGGCACTCCAGCCGGAGTCGGCATGGGTTTTCAGCCGCCGAAATATTTGCAGCCAGGAGATAAGGTTGAAATTTCGATTGAAGGAATCGGGACGTTGACAAATACCATTGAATAAAAGGAGAAATCGGTATGGATAAACTGATGTATATTAACGGAGACTGGGTAGGCAGCGAATTGGAAAAGCTAACTGTCAAAAATCCGGCAACAGGGGAAATCGTCGGCACCGTTCCGAAAGCAGGCGAAAAAGAAACGCGCCTCGCAATCGAATCTGCGAATCAAGCGTTTTGCGCATGGTCCCAAACCACTGCGTATGAACGTTCATTATATCTGGAGCGTTTATATGAACTGATGAAAGCAAAAAAAGATGAGCTGTCGCGCATGATTACGCTGGAAATGGGCAAGCCGATTAATGAAGCAAAAGGAGAAGTGGAGTATGGAGCTTCGTTTTTAAAATGGTTTGCGGAAGAGGGAAAAAGGCTGTACGGGCGTACGATTCCGTCGCATATTGAAAATAAACGGATGCTCGTCATCAAACAGCCGGTCGGAGTTGTCGGCGCGATTACCCCCTGGAATTTTCCGGTTGCGATGATTACGAGAAAGCTAGGTCCTGCGCTGGCGGCTGGCTGTACAATCGTCATCAAACCGGCGGAAGAAACACCGCTTAGTGCAGTTATGCTGGCGGAACTTTGCAACGAAGCCGGTTTGCCAAAAGGTGTGGTCAACATTGTCACTGGCGAGCCGGCGCCAATTGGTGAGGAAATGCTAACAAATCCGCTCGTCAAAAAAATAACGTTTACCGGTTCAACGGAAGTCGGAAAAATGCTGCTGGAAAAAGGCGCGAAACAGGTGAAAAAAATGTCGATGGAACTTGGAGGCCATGCTCCGGTTCTTGTGCTGAATGATGCGGATTTGGACAAAGCGGTGAAAGGAGCGATGTTATCGAAATTCCGGAACGGTGGACAAACGTGTATTTGCGCGAACCGGATTTATGTCGAAGAAGGCATTCACGATGAGTTCGTGAAACGGTTTAGCATGGCGGCAGCGCAGTTAAAAGTGGGAAATGGATTGGAAGAAGATGTACAGATCGGTCCAATCATCAATGAAAGCGGCTATGAAAAAATCGAACGCCACGTAAAAAACGCCATTGACAACGGCGCAAAATGCGTGGTGGGCGGACGCGCAGAAATTAAAAACGGTGCATACTTCTACTATCCGACCATTTTAACGGATGTCCAGCCGGATATGTTGATTATGAACGAAGAAACATTTGGCCCTGTCGTTCCGATTCAAAAAGTGAAAAGCGCTGAAGAAGCGGTGAAATTGGCAAATCAGACGTCTTATGGTTTAGCTGCGTATGTCTATACAGAAAATTATGCAAAAGGCATCCGCATATCGGAAGAGCTGCAGTTTGGCATCGTCGGCTGGAACGATCCGGTTCCATCCGCTGCCCAATCCCCATTTGGCGGCGTGAAAGAAAGCGGATTAGGCCGCGAAGGCGGAACGGAAGGCATCGAGGCGTACGTGGAAACAAAATATATTTCGATCGGTTTGTAAAAAAGAAAAGCCCTAAAAATTGTCAGCCGCAATTTTTAGGACTTTTTTTGTGAAAAACTTTTTTCTTCATTGTTTCAAAGTTTAAACATTAGCCATGTTTTTATCAAGAAGTGTGCCGATTTTGACTTGCGCATCCAGTTGTCTTGCGGGAAGACAGTTCTATTGCAAGTTTTGTGAATGGACTGTTTCATTGCTGCAGTTTCCTTTGCTGTCCAATTTTCAAAACGTTTTTTATAAATATATTTAAAAAACAATATTCTCGACTTTTAAACCAATTTATTTATAATAACAATTAGATGAAAATTATTATCAAGAAGGTGATAGTTTATGGCAGCCATTTATGACTATTTGGTAAAAAAACCGAATGGTGAAATCTTGTCAATGCAAACATACAAAAACAAAACAATGTTAATCGTCAATACTGCAAATCACTGCCGTTTTACATATCAATTTGAAGATTTGCAACGTTTGTATGAAAAATTTGCCGACAAGGATTTCATCATTTTAGGTTTTCCAAGCAATCAGTTTGCAGAACAAAACCCCGAAGACGGCCAAGAAACGGCTGAAATGTGCAAACTCAATTACGGGGTAACGTTCCCGATTTTTGAAGTGATTGATGTCAATGGCGAAAATGCCCACCCGCTTTTCCAGTATTTGAAGGAACAAGCTGATTGTCGTGAGTTTGGAGTTGATTTTGAAGAAAAGATGCTTAAGGAAAAAATTCAGGAAATCAATCCGCTTTTCCTTGATGGCAAAAACATTCGCTGGAACTTTACCAAATTTTTAGTGGATGCAAGCGGCAAAGTGCTCAAACGGTTTGAACCAACTGACTCCATCATCGATTTGGAAAATGCCATTGAAGAGGCGATTAAACAGGCTGCAAAAGTGTAAACGGGAAAGACAAAATTTATTTTCTTTGGAATCCGTTTTTGGACTGCCGTCTGGAAAAGTTTTTGGTTTTCTGGACGGCTGCAACTTCCATTCGCCGTATTGTTTTGAAATCTTTCAAACGGTAAAATGGATAAAGATTAAGAATCACTCCATTGACTGATGCAATTGAGGGCAAAAACGTTTTTCGTGAATAAAAACGTGTCAATCGCATCGTGAATAAAGGAGAAGGGTTATGGATTTGGGATTAAAGAATAAAACGGCATTGGTGCTGGCATCGAGTAAAGGGCTTGGAAAAGCGACAGCGATGAAGTTAGCGGAAGAAGGAGCTAACGTTATGATCGCGAGCCGCAATGAATCGGAACTTCAAAAAACAGCTCAGGAAATACGTGATAGAACGGGCGCGAATGTCCATTATAAAGTATGTAACGTAATGGATAATGAACAAATCATTGAGCTGGTTCATGAAACCGCAACGAAATTTAAAACGATCGATATTCTCGTAAACAATACTGGTGGTCCGCCCGCGGGAAATTTTGATGATTTTTCCGACAAAGATTGGATGAACGCATTTGAATTGACATTGCTTAGCGTAATCCGTGCAATACGGGCTGTACTGCCGTATATGCGCAGACAAAAAAGCGGAAGAATCGTTAACATAGCTTCTTCTTCATTCAAACAGCCGCTCGAAAATTTAACGCTTTCAAATACATTCCGGACAGCTATTGTGGGGCTTGCAAAAAGTTTGTCTCAGGAATTGGCGAAAGATAACATTTTAATTAACACGGTCGGCCCAGGTAAAATTGCTACGGATCGCGTAAAGGAACTTGACAGGCTGCGGGCTGAACGGGAAGGATTGTCCGTAGAAGAAGTCGTAAAGCGTTCAGAAGCGCAAATTCCGCTCGGAAGATATGGAACTCCGGAAGAGTTTGCAAATATTGTTGCTTTTTTATGTTCCGAAGCGAATACATATGTTACGGGCCAAGCGATCTTGGTTGATGGCGGACTCATCAAAGCGATGTAAACAGTCAAAAATTATTCGCATTGGAGGAATGACCATTGCCATTTAATGCACTTTACTACACGCATATCGATACGTGGGGAATTACTTTTCTTGTATTTTTTATCAGCTTTTTCCTTTTAACAAAAGATAAAATGAAAGCTCAAAAAATAACGCATATGATTTTGCGTTTATTGTTTGTTGTCATGTTTGTAACGGGCCTTGGACTTGTCATTTCGTACAAGTTTGCGCTCATTGCGATTATCAAAATGCTGTTTGCTCTCTGGCTCATTAGTACAATGGAAATGATTCTTATGAAAGCGAAAAAAAATCAGCCGACCACACCAGTTTGGGTGCAGTTCATCATTTCTGCAATCGCAACGGTTTTGATTGGCTATAAATTTATTTAATTTCAAACCTCGTCACATGACGAGGTTTTTTATTTTGAAAACATAATGTTATTTTGGCTTGATTATGTAGTATAACGTTGATGTTCTATGTCTGAAATTTCGTTCATATATTTTTTATATAAAGTGACAACAAGAAAATAGATTAATAAATCGCGTGTGGACATGTTATTAATTGTCAGAAGAAAGGAGGTTCGTCCCAAAATGACGATTTTTGAAAGCTTGATTTTTGCCGTTACCTTTGCCAGTCTTGTTGTCACGATTGTAACAGTCAGTCAAAAAAAATGATCCACCAAGCTTCTGAAAGAATGGCGGATGAATAAAAAATGCTCATTGGCACGCTTTGAATGTTATTTCTCAAAGCGCTCTTTTTTATCATATGAGGGATGACAAAAAAAATACATAATTATCTTTGGTTTGAAAAAATAAAAAACTGTTGCATTTTTCAAAAACATCAAATATACTCATAATACCGATAAAAATAATAAGAATAATTAATTTAAGGGGGATAGGGGAGTGATAGATGTTCGAAACGTGTCGAAATCGTTTATCAATAACGATCAATTATCCCCTGTTCTTGAAGATGTTACGTTTTCCGTAAAAGAAGGGGAAATCGTCACGCTGTTAGGGCAAAGCGGATGTGGAAAAAGCACGCTGCTTCACATAATCGGTGGATTTTTACAGCCGGATGACGGAGTTATTACGTTGGAAGGCAAACAAGTAAAACGCCCAACAAAACGATGCATGATGTTATTTCAGCAACAAAATTTACTGCCATGGCGTACGGTGTTGAAAAATGTCTTGCTCGGTTTGGAAAAAGAAGATATGCCGGAAAGCGAAAAACGCGAAAAAGCATTGGAAGCCATTAGATTTGTCGGGCTTGAAGAACATATAGACCGATATCCTCATCAACTATCTGGAGGCATGCAGCAGCGTGCTGCCATCGCCCGTGCTTTTGCGGCGGAACCGAAAATCATTTTAATGGATGAACCGTTTGCTGCTCTTGATACGTTTAACCGTTACCGTCTTCAAGACGAATTGATCAAAATGCAAGCGAAGAAAAAAACGACGATCGTACTTGTTACTCACGATATTGATGAAGCTGTTTATTTATCTGATCGAGTGCTCATTATGCAGTCATCACCTGGAAAAATTTATAAAGAAATTCATATTCAGTTATCGAAACCGAGAGATCGTGCTAGTGACGATTACAACTATTATCGCAAAAAAATTTTTGAAACGTTTGCTATCAGTGGTCAACGTTATGAAATGGAATACTCCATTTGAGGTGATTGCGTGTTGAAAAGAATCTATCTTGTCTTTCTTGCAATTTCATTGATACTCGTTTCTGCATGCGGACAGACGAGCAGTTCAAACAAAAAAGAAAAACCGGTCATTAAAATCGGTTATTTGCCAATTACGCATGCAGGTCCGCTGTACATGCTGGCTCATGTAAACGGCGGTGAATTCGAACACTATAAAATTGAAATGGTTAAATTTGGTTCATGGCCGGATCTGATGGATGCATTGAATGCGGGTAAAATTGACGGCGCATCCGTGTTAATTGAACTTGCGATGAAAGCGAAAGAGCAAGGCATTGATTTAAAAGCTGTTGCACTAGGCCATAAAGACGGAAATGTCATGATTACATCACCTGAAATTAAAGAAACGAAAGATTTGGTCGGAAAAACGTATGCAATACCGCATAAATTTTCATCGCACAATCTATTGCTCAATGAAATGATGAAAAAAGACGGCCTTCGCTATGAAGATGTAAATGTTGTTGAAATGCCGCCGCCAGAAATGCCAGCAGCGCTAGCCGAAAAAAGAATAGCTGGCTACGTTGTTGCAGAACCATTTGGCGCAATTTCTGTTGTATTAGGACATGGAAAAGTTCATTATCATTCAGAAGAAGTTTGGCCAAGTTCCTATTGCTGCGTTCTTGTTCTCCGAAATGATTTTATTAAAAAACATCGGAAAGCAACTCGCGAGTTTGTAAAGCAGTATGTGCAGTCAGGAAAATCAGCCCATAAAAAAGATGATGAAGTGTTTCAAGCATTTGGAAAGTTTATGCAAGTTGAAGATGAAGTGCTTAAGCTTTCGCTCGAATGGATATCGTATGATGAACTGCGCATTGAAAAAGATGAATATGACAAAGTAAGCCAAATCATGGTTGAAATGGGGCTATCTGAGCAACCACCTGCGTATGGGGAATTTGTTGACAATTCGTTCATGGATGAATTGAAGTGATCATAATGAAATTTGCCAAGCATTCTCTAAGTTTCTTTATTAGTTTTTTGCTGCTCATTGTTATCTGGCAGCTTTTGACTGCGCTAGGTGGTTATGAAGAAGCGTTATTTCCAGCGCCGGCGACCGTATTTCATTCACTCATTGAACTTTTTCGGAGCGGGCGGCTGCTTGAAGATGCCGCTGTCAGTCTCGGACGATTTTTAGCAGGTTACTTAATGGCGATCGTTCCCGCGATTGTTCTCGGTTTAATTTTAGGAAGATTGCCAGGCATATGGAAATTTATCGATCCGATCGTGCAGGTTCTTCGTCCGGTATCTCCGGTCGCATGGTCGCCGTTTATCGTATTATGGTTTGGAATTGGAAATCTTCCAGCGATCGTCATAATTTTTATCGCAGCGTTTTTTCCGGTTTTGCTTACAACGGTGCAAGGAGCAAGAAAAGTTGATGCTGGCTATATCAAAATTGCGCAAAATCTTGAAGTAACGAAATTTGAGTTTTTAACTAAATTTGTTTTTCCTGCAGCATTTCCGACGATCGTCAACGGCCTTCGTGTTGCTGTTGGAACTGCCTGGATCTTTCTAGTGGCTGGAGAAATGGTAGGTTCCCAGTCAGGACTGGGCTTTCT
>JGI1652J44930_10000421_pt1 | contig 16675 bp, 16 predicted proteins | sample NewIslsDNAsample_FD_44930 | JGI IMG/M metagenome (IMG submission 44930)
AAAAGCCATTATCCACCGGTTAGGCCGAAGCGTCACTTATTTAAATGGAATCGGCGGCTATGCCAATGAACCGGTCGAAATCATCTATTGCGTCATCAACCGGATGGAGGAAAGCAAATTAAGATCGATTGTGCGCCAAAAGGATCCGGATGCCTTCATCACATTTGATGATATTGCGGAAGTCCGCGGCGGCAGCTTCAAGAAAAGAAATATCCACTAGAACCAAAACAACAAGTCCCTTGGCTTGTTGTTTTTTAGTTTGGGAAATATAGGCCCTTATCTGCTTCCTTCTTTCCTTCCCAGTAAAAATGAAATAAAAAAGACTTGGTTTACCCCAAGTCTTCTGCCTCAACTTTTCTATATTCGACATACCAATCATCGCATTGGTGCTTGATGGCAACACCGATGTATCCATTATGTAATAGATTTTTCTGCCCTTCAATGTCACCCATTGGAATAAGCACGGCTTCTTTTTTCAACTTTAGTTTTTTGCGCAACGGTTTGACAAAAATATACCGTAATTTCCCCCCGTATTTTTCCTTCAACGCCGCGATATGCATGCCCTGATGAAGCTTATCTTTTATGCTCGGTATATTATAAGGCATCACCGTTGCCATGACATAATCGAATTCCGAGTCATCAATTAGTTTCATGATGATTTTGGCCATTTTCTTTTGCAATCCATGTCCGCGAAATTCAGGATGCACGTTGGAAATTTCCTGATAAATGACCCGCTTTAAATCTTCCTCATTTAATCCTATATCTTTTCCAAGGTGCTGGTCATCAATTTCAGGGATGAGGAGGGCGCGAAAGGCGATCAGCCGATCACCGACAAAAACGCCGATGACGATTCCATTGCCCTTTAAAATATATTCGAATTCCTCAGCGGAGAGGGGCTCCAATATATCTTTATGGGGGAGTGCATCAACGACCGTCCGTTGGAGATCCAAAATTTGGGGCAGATCATCAACCTTCAGCTTTTTGACATGATAAGGAATATCTCTTAAAACGCCTTGTTCAATGATTTCACTCATTATAATAGCCACCTACTTTATTATTCAATCACGCAAGAATCAACCGTTAATTCGGACAATACGGCTTCATTCACTTCAACCCCTAATCCCGCCTTTTCATTCAGCTCGATAAAAGGGATATTGTAGCTTTTTTTCAAATCGCCGATATCTGTTTTAAATTTAAGAGGACCCGTCAGTTCGACACTTTTCACATTTTTTTTCGAAAAAGCCACATGAAAGCCTGCAGCCGATGCAATCGAGGATTCCACCATCGAACCGATTTGGCACTCAATGCCGCCCATCTCTGCCATCGCTATAAGCTTTACAGCCGGATAAATGCCGCCGCATTTCATCAGCTTAATGTTGGCTTTATCCGCCGCTTTTTTGGCGATGACTTCACGCATATCCCTTACAGAGCAAAGCCCTTCGTCAATCATGATCGGAATAGCGGATTTCGATTTCACTTCCGCCATTGCATCTATATCCTCCGCGCGAACCGGCTGTTCAAGCCAATCAATTCCAAGGGATTCCAGCTTGCGCACTGCTCTCAATGTATTTGAACTATTGACCCATCCTTGGTTGACATCGATGCGGATTGCAACATGCTCTCCAACACGCTGTCTTACGGCTTTAATTCTTTCGACATCACTTTCCACATCGGTACCGACTTTCATTTTGAAGGAACGATATCCTTCTTTCACTTTCTGATCCGCTTCCTCTGCCATTTTTTCAGGTTCATCTATGCTTAAGACATGGGTAACAGGGAACTTCTTGTGAAACCTTCCGCCAATCAATTGGTAAACCGGGACGCCGAGTTTTTTTCCCGTCACGTCAAAACAGGCAATATCGATGGCCGCTTTTGCACTCGGCACACCTTTTACAATGCGGTCCATTTTGTCGTGGATTTTTTCTATATGAAAAGGGTTTTCATTCAGCATAGCAGGTGCCAAAGAATGTTTGAGTACATGAAAAGTGGATTCAATTGTTTCCCCTGTCACATGTTCGTCCGGCACGCTTTCCCCCCATCCAATAAAACCTTCGGAAGTTGTCAATTTTACGATAATCGATGGCATTACCGGGAACGTACCGTAACTTACAATAAACGGTTTGACAAGCGGGAAATCAACCGAAAAAATTTCTATCTTCTGTATGTTCATGGATGCCTACTTCCTTCTGTTATTTATATTCTGTCGCATTGAATAATGTTTTAGCCAAAACTTTCGCGCCAATAATCAGCGCATCTTTGTTGAATGTCATATGAGGATGATGAAGGCCCGGCTTCAAATCCGCCCCGATGCCAATCATCGTCGCTTTCAATTCAGGTTTGGAAACCGTATAGAAATGGAAGTCGTCGCTGCCCGGCGTTTGCACCGGATCGGCCAGGAAGCCTTCGCCAACTGTATCCATGATGGCTTTTTCGGCAATTTTCTTCGCTTCTTCCGAAACTTCCGCCCCTGGTGTCTTATCATACCAATCCCAGACAATATCGGTTTCAAACAGTTTGCTGATATTTCGAAGGCCGTGTTCTACTTGAAATTGAATCGCATCTATTACTCTGTTTTTTTGCGCGCGAATATCTATAGAAAAAGTGGCATTTCCCGGAATGATATTTACGCTGCCTCCATCCGCCACGACTTTTGTCAATTTCACGCTGTGGGGCTCAAAAGGATTCAAATAAATGCTTTTCAACATTTGCTGTATGGCAACAATGACATCAATGGCATTTTTGCCCTGATGCGGCCTTGCTCCGTGGGCATCTACCCCCCGGACTTCCCCTTGCAGGAACAGCGCTGCTCCATGGTGAACGGCAGGGGATACTTTGCCGAAAGGAAGCTCCTCAATCGGCCTCAAATGGATGCCAAAGAGATAAGACACATCATCCACAATTCCGCGCTTTACCATCTCAATGGCTCCTCCGCCGACTTCTTCTGCCGGTTGGAAAATGAACCGGACCCGTTTCTTTAACGGGTAATCTTTGATTCTGAGCAAGGCGCCCAACACCATCGATATATTTGCGTCATGTCCACAGGAATGGTTGGCCCTCATTTCCCCGTCGACTTCCTGCCAAAGGGCGTCAATATCCGCTCTGACGGCGACCACTTCGTCCCCATTTCCAATTTCGGCAACCAGTCCCGTCATATCATTGAAACGTTTGTACGGTACTTTCAATTCATCCAAAATGGCTGCTATTTTATTGGTTGTTTGGTATTCTTTCCAGCTTACTTCCGGACAACTATGAAAAAGATCGAACCAACTAAATATGACCTCTTCATACGTTTTTACCTGACCCATATCCTTGCACCTCTATACTTTTGCTTACTCTATTATACAAAAAGTCTGACTATTTATTAATTGCTTTCGCCCACACCTTAACAAATACTTCACACATACAATAATCATTCGAACACTTTTTGTTCAAAAATTTATTTATTTTATATTATGCATTTATGATTTTATGCCTACTTCTTCCCCTTTTCCTTGAACAATTAAAATCTTACGTTTTATAAAAAAAACCGCCTCATATCGAGGCGGATGAAATTTATCGGTTCTTGGCCATTTCCATTTTATGTTCCCCTTTATTTTTCGTAAACCATTGAATGGCAAACATGATCCCGAAAATGGCTAAACCGATGATGTCCGAAAGTGACTCCGGATAAACCATAAGGAGCCCTGCAACAATCAGGATGATCCTCTCAATCCAATTAATGCGGCGGTACCAGAATCCGATGACCCCTGCACCGATCGCAATCATGCCCATAATGGCTGTAAGCAGCACCCAAAGCACTTCCATGACTGTTACATCAATCATGAGCAGCTGCGGCGAGAAAATAATCATGTAAGGAATGATAAAGGCCGCAATGGCCAATTTTGCAGAATGAATTCCTGTCTTAATCGGTTCCCCTCCGGAAATGGCCGTCGCTGTAAAGGCTGCCAGTGCCACTGGCGGCGTGATATCTGCAATAATACCAAAATAGAATACGAAGAAATGGGCAGATAATATTGTTACAACCGGCACCGCTGATAACGGAACATCGGGTGCAAGCAAAGCGACGATTGCAGGGGCTGCTATGGTTGAAGTAATGATATAGTTTGCAGTCGTTGGAGCGCCCATCCCTAAAATTAAAGAAGCAATCATGACGAGGAATAAGGTTAATAAAACATTTCCTCCGGCAATTTCCACCAAACCGCTTGCCAGGCTTAAACCGAGTCCTGTTTTCACCACAACCCCCACAATTATGCCGGCACAGGCTGTTGCGGCAGCCACTCCCAGCGCTGTTCTCGCCCCGTCGGCCAAGGCGTCAATAATTTCTCTCAAACCAAACTTTACGTCCTTATTTAGAAAGCCCACGACAATGCATGCGAGAATTCCATACAATGCCGCATGAATCACAGGAATCCCCATCATCATGATAATGATGATCAAAACAAGCGGTGTCAGCAAATATAATTTTTTAAATACTTCTTTGCGATTTGGCAATTCTTCATCCGTCAACCCACGAAGACCCAATTTTTTTGCTTCAAAATGGGTCATAATCCAGATTCCGGTGAAATATAAAATTGCAGGAATGGCCGCGGATTTCGCAATATCCCAATACGTTACGCCACGGCCGATAAATTCGACCATCAAGAATGCCGCTGCCCCCATGATTGGCGGCATGATCTGCCCTCCGGTGGAAGCGGCCGCTTCAACGGCGCCGGCGAATTCCCTTTTATATCCGAGCCTTTTCATCATAGGAATCGTATAAACACCGGAAGTAACGACATTTGCCACGGAGCTGCCGGAAATCGTCCCTTGCAAAGCGGACGAAAATACCGCCACTTTGGCCGGTCCCCCTACAAGCTTGCCGGCAACAGAGATGGCCAGGTCGTTAAAATACTCCCCTACGCCGGTCTTTACTAAAAAAGCTCCGAACAATAAGAAGGCAAAGATATAAGTCGCCGATACGCTGATTGGCGTACCCAAAATCCCGTCTGTAGAAAAATACATCAAATTGACAAGCTGTTCCAATGATTGTCCGCGATGGGCCAAAAAATTCGGCATGTAGGGGCCAAAGATGGCATACAATAAAAAGAGTATTGCAATCACCACAATCGGCAATCCTACCGTTCTTCTCGCGGCTTCCAAAACCAGCAGGATCACCAATCCGCCAACGATAAAATCCAACTGATTGATTGTTCCTAAACTAGTAACAAGCCTTTCATAGTTAAGCGTCCAATAGATGCCGCAAATTGCCGCTATAAGGGCCAAAATATAATCATAGAAAGCGATTCTTGTTTTCAACCCTTTTTTTCTGGGCGGAAACAGCAAAAAGATGATGGTCAGCGCAAATCCGAGATGGATGCTTCGCTGAATATATGCAGTAAAAGCGCCAAAAATGGCAGTATATAATTGGAATAATGAAAAGGCGAGAAGTATGCAGTACACAACCCATTTCATTATTCCTCCCAATTGTCTAAAGTTTGATTCCGTATCGAATTTTTCCAACAGCTCTTGTGCCAGCTGTTCTTCATTCAGCTTGTCTTGATTCCTCATTTCCACGGCTTTCATATTCCATTCGCACTCCTTTCATTTTGTCATAAAGGGAGACGCTTCGGATTTCGACGGTGTAAGAACTTCCCCGCTGAAGAATTTTCTTCAAATCATATTCCCTGCCGCCGTAGTAAAACACCAAATCCATATTGATATCTCCAACATAGAGAACAAAATTTTCCACTATCCTATTTGTATAAAGCTTATAAATACCATCCTCATATAACAATGTTTGCCCTTCTTCCGCATGAGCCGGCATCCCGACAGCCACGTCTTCATACTCCATCGAAACCATTTTGATTTTGCCATCGACGACTTCATATGTTTCCAAAACATCCGTTAGATGAATCGAATGGATGAAACGTATTTGAAAAATTCTATCTTCACCTAAATTTATGTAGTACATCGATGGTCGTTCCGTTTTTGTTTCGGTAAAAGAAATGGACGGAAAAACAGGCATAAATAAGAATATGGCAAAAACAGCAGATATAACAATCAGAGTCACTATTATTCTCATCTTACCGCCCCATATATAAAGGGCCTGAAGAAGCATCCGCCTTCAAGCCCTTCACCACGCTCATCAATTATTCTTCGAAATATTTTTTCGCGCCGGGATGCACGTCAATGCCAATACCGTCTAAAGCGGTTTCTTTCTTAATGAATGCCGCTTTGGCGTGGCCGATTTTGTCTGTATTTTCATAGATGGCTTTTGCAATTCCGTATGCCACTTCATCAGGCAAATCTTTTTTCACCGCAAGCATTGCAAGCACCGAAACAGTCGGCACATCTTCAGATAGGCCGTAAGTGCCTTTCGGAATCACATCTTCTGTATAATATGGGTATTTTTCGATCAATGCTTTCGCTTTTTCAGGATCTACCGGAATAATCACCACATCCGCCTGTGCACCCAATGATTCCACAGCGGCTGTCGGATAGCCGGCAGTAATGAATGCCGCATCAATTTGTCCTGTTTGCAGGCTGTCCACGGATTCACCAAAGTCCAAGTTCTGAGGCTGAATGTCGTCCATAGTTAAACCGTGCACTTCCAGCAATTGTTCCGCGTTTGCATAAGTGCCTGAACCCGGAGCTCCTACCGAAACTTTTTTACCTTTTAAATCTTCAAAAGATTTAATGCCCGATTTTGCAGTTGTGACCAGCTGCACTGTTTCCGGATAAAGAGCGCCGATTGCCACCAGATCTTCCATCGGTTCCCCTTCAAACATTAATTGGCCGTTTTTTGCATAATAAGCAATGTCCGTTTGCACGAAAGCGATTTCAGCATCGCCCGCTTTCAAAGCATTGATGTTTGCAGTGGAGGCTTGTGAAACTTCGGCAGTCGTTTTAATGCCCGTTTCGCTTGTAATCAATTCCGCAAAAGTACCTCCCAATGCATAATAAGTACCTTGTGTACTACCGGTTACCAAGCTCAAAAATTTAATATCGGCTGATTTATTTTGATCCCCCTCTGTTGAACCGCCGCTGGAGCTTTCATTACCTCCGCACGCACCAAGCAGCATCAGCAACATAATGNTAATAAAAGTAAAAAATAAAATTTTTTTCCTTTTCAAAATAAAACTCCCTCCTCTTTGTGTAACCAAAACAAATGTCTTAATACAGTACAATTGTAACNATTACATTTTGATTATGTCAAATATTTTAATAGAATAATANAGTTTTAAAGAGAATATTATTTTATTTAAATAGAATTTTTATCAATCCTTTTCATTTCAACCCGATTAACCTCTGTTATAATACAATGTTTTTTTAATAAATTTCCAAAAAACTATTCTTTCACTCTTCATTTTGCAAAAAAATTTCGGGTTGCCTTTCGGATGAAACGGCAACCCTGAAAAATGATATTAATTTGATTCTATGACTCCGCAGGCAATACGGGCGCCGGACTCGCCCGATGGATCGGTTTTATAATCATCCGGTTTTTCATGTAAAACTACGGAGCTTCCATCTTCATCAAACAATGAATTTTCTCTGTCTTTTTGCAGCGTAATATTTTTGACGAGGAACACCACATCGACCTTTCCATCCTCATTCGGGGCTATGTTAGGCAAATCTCCCGCATGAAAGCCCCTTGGATTTTCAAAACCGTGCTCTCTGTCCAAAGGATTAAAATGGCTTCCCGCTGATTCAAAGCCCGGTTTTTCACATTTCCCCACTTCATGAATATGGAAACCGTGTTCCCCTTTCGGCACATTTTCCATTTTTACATGAATTCTTACACCTTCCGAAGTTTCGGTAAACTCAACCGTGCCCACTTCCTTTCCTTTTGTATCAATCATATCGGCTTTTGCCGTCAATGCAGGTTCCGCATTTGTCGGGATTTGTTCCGCATCCTTGTTCTGCGCTCCAAACCAGCCGCATCCTCCCAAAAATATGAGAAGCATGCACAAGGATAAATAACCTATTTTAAATTTTTCCATGCTCGAACCTCCTTTACCAGAAGTTTCGTCAATTTTTTGGAAAAATATTCATAAATTTTAAATGATAGTAAATCAATGAAATTGAATCCAAAACGAGAACTGTTTTCCATCGTTTCGCGAAAAATAAAAAGCGGATTGGAAAACTGACCGTTTTCTCAACCCGCTTTTGAAGTGCATGAAAATTCCCTTCGCCGTAAACACGTAATATNAACAAAATGGTAAGTACCATTTCTTATATTTTATCATATGAATAATATTACAATCTCTTCAAAATTCATTTTTTACCATAGCATTGGCTTGGCTACCATCAGCCATAGCATGATCAACAGCAATATGATATATTTCCAGGCGGCCTTCCGCAACTTCACAATAAAATCTTCCTTTTGAAACCCGCTTGTTCCGAAAGTTTGCAAAGTCGGTTTGAAAGCTTTTGCCAAAAATACAATGGACAGAAACATGACGGCAAGGGTGAGAACAATCCAGGAATCTTTCCATGTCCATCCGGTGATGATGACGAGAATTGCTCCGGAAATCACAAGGACATGGCCGGCATGCTTTACGACATCGATGGCCAATTTAAAGGAATTCACATACCCGGCCATTTCTTTTTCATCGGCTTCCTCCATTTTCTTCGTTATTGGAATTAATGTCACCAAAGGGCCTATTGAGACGACCGCACTTAAAACATGAATGAATAAAAAAATCGTATGCAGCATATCCATCACATCCATTTCCTCTTCTTGTTTCTAAGTATAACATGTATCTTATATACCTTTTTTTATAAATTCAGTGACAATCTTCTTGTCTATAGATTGCCCGTTTCCCCCGCTTTTTTTGCTTGCAGTTTAAAAGGCTGCTTGATGGGTAAACTATGATGTAATGAATTAATCATCATGATAGGAGTGTTGACAATCGGAATCCATCGATTTTTTACAAGCTTAAATGACTTGGAGCGCATTTTCCGCGCCCCGGGGCGATTTAAATTTGAAGAACATAATGTAGCCGCCCATTCCTGGAAAGTGGCCCAATACGCCCTATTCTTTGGAACCCTTGAAGAAATGCACGGCGCTAAAGTGAATTGGAAATCCCTTTATGAAAAAACAATTAACCATGATTTTGCGGAAGTGTTCATCGGCGACATTAAGACGCCGGTCAAACATGCAAGCGAAGAATTGAAGCAAATGCTTGCCCATGTAGAAGAAAAAATGATGGAAAAATTCATTAAGGAAGAGATTCCACCGGAATTTCAGGAAATCTTTTTCAAGCGGATGAAAGAAGGAAAAGATGGGACGCTGGAAGGCCGACTTTTGGAATTTGCCGATAAACTTGACCAATTTTATGAATCCTTTGCCGAGCTGAAGCGGGGCAATACGGACAAAGAATTCATCATTATGTATCAGCAGGCATTGACGAATCTCCTTCAAATGCCTTTGAAGGTAAGTGTCCATTATTTCCGGAATGTCATTTTGAAGGATGTGATGAAAGAAGATACTCAAATCGATGTCGCCAAATTGACAAATGAAATTTTGGATAAAATTAAGCCTCAAGACTGACATAACGGATCCAATCGAGACTTTTTATTTTGCTCAAAATTCTTCTGTTTTTCCATATTAAACATTTGACTTTTTATTAAAAAGATACTTACTTGAATACGATTACATATTCCTTTACCATTACATTAAGCTGCGTTGTTCGTTGACATATTAAGTTTTAACCTTTGAACTGAAATAGGGAGTTCTAGATCGAAGATGGAATGGCGGGCGTCATCCACATGGACTGACGATATACAGGAAATCTTCTGCGGACACCCACCTGGTGGAGTTGTGGTTTTAAAACTCTAATATTCCGGCAAGGCAGCTTACATTGAAATGCGGCCCTCCTTTAAGGGAGGGCTCTTTATTTTGGAATGATAAAAAGCGGAGAATTTGTTCTCCGCTCGTACCCTTAAACAACTGTCTTCTTCTATGCACCTACATATCTCTGATACAGTATCTTTGCCTTTTCTTTTTCTTTTGTCCCGTGGATCAATGCCCTCCCATCTTGAAAGAGGACAATTTGTACATCTTCTGCCTGGAATGAAATTAAATATGGATTCGCCTTTAAGTCTTCCACAATGGGTTTAAGCCTTTTGGAAATCTGTTCAAAGGAGATCTGCTGTTTCTGCTGCGGACGGATTTGCACCGTATTTCTCCCGCATAATACCGCTGTTTTCAACCCCGTTTCCTTTGTCAAATATGGATATGAGGGATTGTCGCCGCATGAAGGGCAATCTTGCTTTTTTAACGATGACACATCTATGATGGAATGTTCCCTTTTCCATACATCGAAGGAAACCAACTGTTTGGAAACTTCACCGGATGCCAGATATTTCAACGCTTCCGCGGACTGATACGAAGCCACCATTTGCACCGCCGGTCCGATGACACCGACCGTATCACATGTCATGCCATCGGAAGGAATCACTTGCAGCAGGCAATGGTAGCACGGTGTTTGTTTCGGGACGATGGAAACGGTCAGCCCATAACTTTTCACAACAGCCCCGTGTATCCACGGAATGCCGTGCTTCATCGCCACATCATTGATGAAAAACCTTGTCTCGAAATTATCCGTTCCATCAATGATGAGGTCGACATCCTTTACAACGTCTTCCATCTCAATCGAAAAATCCCCTACAATCCCTTCGATTTGTATAGCGGAATTGATGGTTTGCAAATGTTTCTGGGCCGCAACGGCTTTTGGCAGCTTATTTTTTGCGTCTTCTTCCGTATAAAGCTGCTGCCGGCCGAGATTCGTCCAATCGACGTAATCCCGGTCAATGATGGTGATTTTGCCGATGCCGGCCCGGGCCAACATCTCGGCATTCGCGCAACCCAACGCTCCCGCCCCGACGATCAGCACATGGCTTTTCAACAACTTTTTCTGCCCTTCCTCGCCAATGGGAGAAAACAAAAGCTGCCGCGAATACCGTTCCATTATGATGTGAGCATCCCTTCCGCCGGACTCGAAGCGACCGCATAGCGTTTTTTCGGAATTCTTCCCGCTTCATAGCCGAGTCTTCCTGCTTCAATCGCCAATTTCATGGCTTTTGCCATTTTTACCGGATCTTTTGCGCCTGACACTGCGGAATTCAATAAAATGCCGTCCGCCCCCAATTCCATTGCAATCGCACAATCGGCAGGGGAACCGATGCCCGCATCGACAATAACCGGAATTTTCGACTGTTCGATGATGAGCGAAAGGTTCAACGGATTGACAATCCCCTGTCCGGAACCGATTGGGGAAGCGCCGGGCATAATGGCGTGAACCCCCAATTCCTCCAGTTTTTTGGCCAAGACCACATCATCAGAAGTATATGGCAGAACAATGAAGCCTTCCTTCAACAGCATCTCTGACGCCCTCAATGTTTCAATCGGGTCCGGAAGAAGGGTTTTGTCATCGCCGATCACTTCCACTTTCACCATATCGCAAAGTCCGGAAGCTTTTGCAAGTTTCGCTATTCTTACCGCTTCTTCCGCCGTTTTTGCCCCTGCTGTATTTGGAAGCAGAGTATATTTTGAAAGATCCAGCATTTCCAAGAAATTGGGCTGGGATGGTTCGTAAATGTTCATTCTTCTTACGGCGAACGTCAATATTTCGGCTCCGGAAGCTTCCACCGCTTCCTTTTGAATCTCAAAATTCGGAAATTTCCCTGTACCCAGCAACAATCTTGATTTAAAAACTTTGTCTGCAATTTTTAACATCATTATCCCCCTCCCACAAAATGGACAATCTCAATTTTATCTCCTTCATTCACCGGCTGATTGCCGTATTGTTCTTTCAGCACAATTTCGCCGTTTTGCTCCACAACGACGATGCGGTCCTGCAATTTGAAAAAGTTCAATAAATCCTCCACATTTTGGACATGGTCTTCCACTTCCGTCTTCTGGCCATTAATGTAAAGCTGCAACCTCGCTCCTCCTTCAAAGTCCTTTTTTAACAGGGCGGCCGCTTCCTTGGGCTGATTCGACGAAAAAATATGGGACATTACCGCAATGCCGCGCGCTTTTTTCTCCAGCACTTTTTTGGCGTTCGCCGGCGTAATTCCGCCAATGGCGATCACCGGAATCTTTACTTTTTCCACAACTTCTCCTAGGGCATCCAGCCCTCTTCCTGCCAGTCCTTTTTTGCTGTCCGTTTCAAATATATGGCCAAAGATGCAGTAATCTGCCCCCGCTTCTTCGGCCGCTTTCGCTTCTTCCGGCGAATGGGTGCTGACCCCCACCCTCATGTGGGGATAGGCGGTTTTCACTTTAACGGCAGGAAGACCGTTTGCAGGAAGATGGATATTTGGAATTCCTGCAAGCAGTGCGACATCAAGCCTGTCATTGATGACCAGCCTTTCTTTGGCCACCCCTGCATGAATGAGTTCTTCTATTAGAACCATCAATTCTGCGGGGGATTTATGTTTTTCGCGTATGTGAATGTAATCAACAATCCCGGAGATTGAAACGATGATTTCTTTCAGTTCCTCATTTGTTTTTTTCCCGTCTGTAATGGCATGAAGTTCCAATGCAATGCCTTCCTTCCATCAAAATTCGGGCCTTACACGCTTACCTGTTCATCCATCGGCCACATTTGTTTACGGTAGGCCATATCCCAGAACATATATTCAAAACGGGTCGTATTCAGAAAAATATCCTCCAATCTCAGAAGCTCAGATTCCGGCTTTCCTTCCGCCAGCTCATTCAGCAAATCGAAGTTCCATTGCGCAGACTGGCCAAACTCTTCCGAACTGTATGTTTTGATCCAGTCACCATACAATTCATGCTCTTTTGCCCCCTCAATTTTCGCAAGCTCGCAGCCAATTTCCCAATAGCTCCATGCGCAGGCGAAATGGGCGGCCACCAATTCTGCAAGGGAACCGTTTTGGGCTACAGCCAGCATATAGTGGGTGTAGGCAAGGGTCACCGGAGACGGTTCCGCTTCTTCCAGTTCCCTTTCTGTAATGCCGAAGCGGCTGGCATAGTTTCTATGCAGCTCCATTTCCCCATTCATCGTATAATAAAGCAAATTGGCGAAGATGGTCATGACTTCAAGATTTGTCGCTTTCACCGCGCCTAAAGCGAACAATTTGGAATATTCAATTAAATATAGATAGTCCTGAATCATGTAAAAACGGAATTTGCCGGGGTCCAAAGTGCCTGCCCCCAACTCTTTCACAAAAGGATGTTCATGGTTTTTTCTCCAAACGGATTGGTACTTTTCAAATATACGATCCGTAAACTTCATCGCACTTCCCCCATCCCATGATAAAATAAATAAAAAAAGCCACTTCATAAAAGAAGTGGCTTTAAAACTCGAATTCCATTTTCAGAAAAAACACACTTATAGACACACGAGTCCCTAAAACCACTTCCCTTCGCTAGCATTACCTAGTTCAGGTTCAAAGGGTTGAGGCATCGCCTCTCTCAGCTAATCCATAGCACCCCTAGTGGTGTAATGCTTTTATTAAATTTGATTTACCCTCATTGTTGCATAAACCGAGAAAATTTTCAATACCTAACATTGAAATTAAAAAAGTTGCCCCAGCGTTTTGGCTAAGGCAACCTTATGATTTTTGCTGTTTTTTTGTCTGTTTTTCCCATTGCAAGAGATGAGGATATGGATCAAAAGCCCATTCCGTCCGCCCATTGAACTTATACATGCCATAGTGCAAATGGGGCGGGAATTTGCCGCTTGTCCCCTCTTTGCCGTATCCCGAGCTTCCGACACCGCCGAGAACCGTTCCCGGTTCTACGATATCGCCCACCTTCAGCCCTTTATTGAAATAGGCCAAATGGGCATAATAGTGGTATGTGTTGTGATTATCCCGGATGCCGACTCTCCAGCCTCCAAATTGATTCCAGCCCATTACTTCCACCACTCCATATGAGGTGGATAAAACCGGCGTTCCGTATCCCGCAAATATATCCGTTCCTTCGTGGATTCTTCTTCCGCCCCAGCCGCGGCTGGCGCCCCAAGTACCTTTGTAGCTGTAGTTGTACCCGCGGACGGGAATCGGAAAAATATGTTTGTCCAGCCGAATGGTATTGAAATGTTTATAAAGCTTATCAATGGTCATAATTTGATTGATAATCTTTTCATCTTTGTAATATTCCCACAAAGCCGTTTTAAAATCTTCTTCCGACGGCCCAAATTTATTTAAATAGCTGGCCATCGTAAAAAGGATATCCTGGTCGTCATTTCTGTCCGCCTTGCCATCGCCATTTCCGTCAAGGCCATTGCCTCCAAAATATTGAATCGTAAATGGCGCGGTATCCTCGATATTGGGGTTGAACTCGCCTGCCCAAAATTCATGGGAAAACTGGATGGCGATGACGCTTTCCCTCTTTGGTATATCCTTTCGCACTTCTTGAATATTTCGTTCATATTGGTCGATTGCAGCCAAACGATGCCACGGAACAAATGGAGTTTCATAGCTTTTATACAAATCCATTCTTTCTTTGTAAACATCTTCCTTATTTTCGTTTGCATTTGCAAAAACAGGAAAGAACAATGAACATGCAACCGCTAAACTTAAGGAGAGAAAAATTTTTCGAATCACGCCCATCCTCCTTTCTTCCATTAGAATATCCCGAAAATTTCAAAGCATGTGTCCTTTTCAACTTGTAAAATTTTCACGGCACCTAAAAAACGTGCTTAACATTAGTTGTTAAGCACGTTTGTCATCAAGAGCCCTTTTTTGCGTCAACCGTTCTCTGCAAGAAAAGGGAGCATTATAATCAGAGTAATGCAGTTTGTTTTATAGCAAATGTTGTGATATTATACCTTTTATTAATAGATAACATACATTTGGGGGAATAATAGATGCAAACACTTGAATCCATCGAACAATTCAGCGAACTCAAAAACGAAGAGCGTGTAATATTTGTGTTTTCTGCCGATTGGTGCAAAGACTGTATTTTTATTAAACCATTCCTTCCGGCAATCGAGGAAAAATATTCCCAATATGCCTTTATTTTGGTAGACCGCGATCAATTTATCGATTTATGCGGTGAACTTGATGTTTTTGGAATTCCGAGTTTCATCGCCTACCACAAAGGCGAAGAAATCGGCCGTTTTGTCAGCCGTGACCGCAAAACACAGGAAGAAATCGAAAACTTTATCGAAGGATTAAGCGTTTAATTCCGGCATTATTGTCAGACCCCCTATCGAATTCAGCGATAAGGGGGTTCCGTTTTTGAATTCTGAACGAAATCAGTACTTTCGTTAATTCTTCATCATATATGCCTGCTTTTCTTTATTCCCATAAACCATTATAATAGACCGGCATACAAATCAATGCAATGCAGGATGCCAACAAATAAAGCAAACGGAAGCCGACACCTTCGATAATATGGCCCAAAATATATGGACCCAAGCCGAATCCTAAATCCAAAAACATAAAGTAGGTTGCGGTTGCATGTCCCAAACGGGATGGCTCCGCATTTTTCACCGCAATCATTTGGGCGGCTGAATTAAAATTGCCGAACCCCAGTCCCATGCAGGCTGCCGCCAAAAGAACCATCCAAGTGGCCGTAGACCGGCTATAAATGAACATGCCCGTCGCAAATAATAATATGCAAGGATACACTACGATATTGGCTCCGCGTGAATCGATTACTTTCCCTGTAAAAGGTCTTGAACAAATGACGCTGATGGAATGTATTAGAAAGAAATAGCTTGCGGCCTCCATCAATCCCGTTTCTTTTCCATAAAGGGTCAAATAGGAGGTCACGCTCGAAAAGCCGAACCCGATCGCCAACATCAGCAGAGAGATTGGAATCGCCTGTTTATCGATATAATCGGAAATGTTGAAAACCTTTGCTTCCTTTTCGTGATCCGGCTGATTTGCAGGAGGAAGCTGTATGCGGGCCAAGTGAATAATGATTAAACAGACGATGACTGTCACAACATTCGTAGTAAACAGCCATCGAAATCCATTGTTTAAGTCAATGAACAGCATGCCCAGAAACGGCCCGATGGCTGCCCCTAGCACATTGCTCAAGCCATAATAACTGATTCCTTCCCCTTTTCTGGAAGAAGGTACAATTTGAACACAAATGGTGCTTAAAGCGGTGCTTGCCAGACCCAGCATAAAACCATGGAAAATGCGGGTTAAAAGCAGCGTTTCCACGCCTTTGACGAAAAAGTAACTCAATGAAAACATCACCGCTCCGAGCAGCCCGGCATTTAGTACACGGAATATGCCAAATCTCCCTATCAGTTTTCCTACTAATACCCTACCAAAAAGGCATCCAAGAACGAAAATGCTCGCTGACAAACCTGCCGTACTCACTTTTACTCCGTATGTTTCAACAGAAAAATTGGCCATCGTTACCATGAACAAGAAATTCATGATGGTCAGCAGAAAATTCACAAAGGATGTAATGATGAAATCCTTTGTCCAGAGATTCTCTTCCAAGCTTCTACACCTCTATTGCAATTAAGAACTTTTTCTCGGGCTGAATTTAAATCGCATATAAATTTGAAAAAAGGACGATCAAATTTTCCATACTCTTTTAGTGCCAATTTTTAAACGAATGATTTTTTTACAAACTGATTGGCAGGTCTTTTCAAACCTAAATGTTCGCGCAATGTGGAGCCCTCGTATTCCGTTCTGAAAAGGCCCCTTCTTTGCAGCTCCGGAATCACCAACTCCACAAAGTCGTCCAGGC
>JGI1652J44930_10000425_pt1 | contig 16560 bp, 19 predicted proteins | sample NewIslsDNAsample_FD_44930 | JGI IMG/M metagenome (IMG submission 44930)
CGATTTAGCAGCTTGCGTTCGTTAGCTTCAAATTCTGCGTTTTTTCCATAAACGACTTCTTTGACGCGAACAGATTCCAAAATTCCATTCATCCCGCCGATGTGATCTTCGTCTCCGTGTGTTAAAATCACTTTATCAAGTTTGCGAATTCCTTTTGCTTTTAATACGGGAACGATGATATCTTTGCCTACATCAAACGAGTTTTTTCCCGCTTGCCAAGGTTCTTTTTCACCAAATTGGATCGTTCCTCCCGCATCGATCAAATACACCGCTTTCCGGTTAGGAAATTCAATTAAAATGCTGTCCCCTTGACCAACGTCAATCATCGTCACTTCTCCAAACGGATTCAAGTAAGGTTGGCTGACCTGGAATACAAGCAAAAGCAGAAACGGAAACAGATATTTTAATGAAGCAAAACGCAATTTTTCCTGCTTTTCAATTTGAATGAAAACGTAAATAATGCTTANATACAAAAGCAGCGTAAAAACTGGACTCGTTTCTCCAATGGCGATAGTTGAAAAAGGCAGCTTTTCCAGCTGCACAAGAACAGCGTGAATCCATTGAATGATCATTTCATGAATGGAAAGTAACGGTTTGGCAGCCGTCGGAAAAACAATCGCCAGAAAAAAAGCAACAAACGAAAGCGGCAATATTGCAGCTGAAAACAAAGGAACAAACAATACATTTGCAACGACGCTGATGCTTGGAATGTGATGAAAATGATACATGATCAGCGGAATCGAAACGAGATCAGCAACGATCGAATAGGCAACAAGTCTAAAAAAAGCATGGGTAAAATGAGTGGAAATCATGTGCGAGGAAACGATTAAGGCGAAACTGATGAGAAAAGACAGCTGAAAACCGATATGATACAGAAAATATGGATTGTAAAANAGAAGCAGCAAAAATGCATATGAAATGCTGTCCGCCGGATGGATTTTTTCTTTCAGCAACATTCCACAAACAACAGCGCCAGCCATCACTGCAGCTCTCATAACAGACGGAGCCGCTCCAGTCAAAAGGATATAAGCCGGTAAAAACACCAGCATTAGAAAATAAACGTTTTCTCTTATCATTCCCAGTCGCAGCAACAGATAATATAAACAGCTTAAAATGATGCCGACATGCAAACCGGAAACGACTAACACGTGAATCAAGCCAAGCTGTTGATATGCATCGAGCGTAACTTCATCAATCTCTTTCCGCTCACCGAAAATCAACGCTTGAGTGACGCCGGCCGATGATTGTGGAAAAAGTTTTTCAACTGCATGCAATCCTTTTTGACGATATCGGTTTATTTTATCAATGATCGTTACCGATTCATCTGAACAACGATGGACTTTGCCAATTTGAAAAATCCAATGAATGTTTTGCCTTTTCAAATATTGTTCATAGTTAAAACTTCCTGGATTTTGGTTGTTTTGCGGTCGCATCAGTTTTCCGGAAAATGAACATGCCATGCCTGGCTTTAATTGTTCAAACTGTTGTTTTTCAGCATACGTCCTCAAGCGGTATTCCGCTTTGATAAGTTCATTTGCCGATATATGAAACGCAGCATAATCACCATCAATTGATGGAATAGTTGCAATTTTTCCAACGATGTTCGATTCCGTCCCATTTAGCGTTGTTTCGTTCTTTAATTCAACAAAATACATGCGGCAGGAAAAAATGAGCGTGACGATGGCAAGAATGGGGAAAAGCCGATGGAATTTCGTGCGGATAGCGATAAAAAGAAGCAGAAGGAGAAAAAGAAGTGAAAAAATTGGATGATTGATCGCTAAAAGACCAATCATGCCGCTTAAAGCAAGCAAAATTCCACGCATTTTTCCGAATTACAGCGAATCGCTAAACAACTCTTTCGCTTGGTCGTAATATTTTTTTACTTCTTTTTCATCAACTCCTGCTTCCGTTAACCGTTGGAGCAGCGTCGCAATCAATTGCAATTTTTCTTTTCCTTTCGTTTCGAAAATCATTTCATCGAGTTCAATTTGTTCAACATGAACGCCTGCTTGCTGGAACAATTCTTCAGCAAACGGATGATTGCGATAGTCGTTTGCATAATAGACGGTTTTGATGCCGCTTTGAATAATCGCTTTACAGCAGTTTAAACATGGATAGTGAGTAACGTAGATTGTTGCACCTTCAGTAGGAACGCCGAATTTTGCACATTGTAAAATTGCGTTCATTTCTGCATGAATCGTACGAGCACAATGTCCATCAATGATGTAACATCCTTCATCGATACAGTGAACGCCGCCTGAAATCGATCCATTGTATCCCCCTGCGATAATCCGATTATCGCGAATAATCGTTGCACCTACTTTCAGCCGATCGCATGTACTTCTTAAAGCCAGCAAATGACATTGCGCCATAAAATATTGATGCCACGATATTCTTTCCATCTGTCATCCCCCTATGTACCGTATGTAATTACTATTGCTCACTTTTTCTGACACGTCAACTCCATCAGTCAACAACGATATCGTCTTTAATATTTTCCAGCGTTTTTTCTCCGATCCCGGAGACTTCAAGCAAATCTTCAACCGTTTTAAACGGGCCGTTTTCTTCACGGTAAGTGACGATTGCTTGCGCTTTTGCTGGACCAATCCCCTGAAGTTTCTGCAACTCTTCCACACTTGCCGAGTTAATCCGGATCTTTCCATCCTCTTCTTGCGATAATCCATTCGCCGCAGCCTGCAATGGTTTTTCCTGATACTGTTCTCCTTTTTTCGGGACATAAATTACCATCTCGTCTTTTAGAAGGCTTGCTAAATTCAATTGATTTTGGTCAGCTTCTTTTTGAAATCCCCCCGCTTTTTCNATCGCATCTACGACGCGGTCGCCTTCATTCATTGTATAAACACCCGGTTTTTTCACCGCGCCTTTAATGTCAATGACGATTGCCTTCGACGCTTCCTTTGCCTCATCCTGTTGTTTTTCTTCATGATTTGTCTGCTCTTCCGGAAACAGAAATTCCGGATCATTTTGATCAGAATCACCATTCTGAAAGGCAAAATAAAGGGCAATGACTGCAACGATAACAACGCCGCCCGCAATGATTGCAAACCATTTTTCACGTGGGGAAAGTATCACGAATCGACCATCCTTTCATACAATATTCATATCAATGTGACGTTTTACATACAATGAAATGAAATGAGTACAGAGAGGGGTAGCAAAGTGAAGAGCGGAATCATCGGAACGGGGAATATGGGGACGATCCTCATTGAAGCTTTGATCGAGTCAAAAGCAGTCAAAGCGAGCGATCTCGTCATCATCAATCGGACGTATGAAAAAGCAAACCGCATCAAAAAACGATATCCCGACATTCATATTGCTGACGAAATCAATGAAGTTGGCCAGCGTTGCCAATTTATTTTTATTTGTGTGAAACCATTTCAAATTTTTCCTCTGCTTCAAGAAATGAAAGAAGTGTTAAATGAAGAAAAAGTGATTATCTCAATTACAAGTCCAATATCTGTAGAAGAGCTGGAAAATGCGACAAATTGCCAAGTAGCAAGAATGATTCCCAGCATCACGAATCGGGCATTGAGCGGATGTACGCTTTTAACTTTTGGAAAACGAATCACGGAAGAAAATAGACAAAAACTGTATCAACTTGTGTCAGCATTTTCAAATCCGTACGAAATTTCTGAACAATATACGAGAGTAGCTTCCGATATCGTCAGTTGCGGACCGGCTTTCTTCAGCTACTTGCTGCAGCGTTTCATTGACGGAGCTGTCAAACAAACCGAAATTCCAAAAGATTTGGCGATTGAGCTGACAAACAATATGCTGATCGGCTTGGCTAAGCTAATCGAAAATAATTGCTATTCACTTGAAACGTTGCAAGAAAAAGTTACTGTAAAAGGGGGGATAACGGGAATCGGCATCGAAGTGTTAAAAACAAGAATCGGGGATACGTTCGATGAACTGTTCAAGGAAACACAGCGAAAATTTGCGGAAGACCGGAAAGAGATTAGCGAACAGTTTTACAATAACGTATAAAATCATTGGGGAAGAACCCCCCCAATGTTTTATTTTCTTCAAAACGGGCGAAAAATCCTCTTTTATTTACTGCAAATATTTCTCTTTTATGTCTACTCGCGGAACATCGCCCCACAATTTTTCCAAATTGTAGTACTCACGATCTTGTTTATGAAAAACATGCACGATGATATTTTCTAGATCTAATAAAATCCAACGGGCTTCCTGATATCCTTCGACCCGCTTGACAAAAACTCCTTGCTCGGCAGCAACTTTTTTCACTTCATCCGCAATCGCCTGCACTTGTTTTTCTGAATTGCCGTGACAGATTAAAAAATAGTCGGCGATTAAAGATACGCCTTTCATGTCAAGAACGACAATGTTTTCAGCACGTTTATCATCAGCAGCTTTTGCTATTTGATAAACAAAAGTTTTGCCATCCATCAAGTGACCTCCTGATTCATTTTTCTTTGTATATCATTATACGTTTCCACCGTTTGCGGATAGATCAATTGATTTTTGCTTAACAAAAAGCGAATCGTATTTTGCAAAGACAAAACGATCGCTTCATCCAGACTGTTTTCCGCTGCTTTTCTCACTTCATCAACACCTGGAAACGAACGGTTCGGTTCAATGTAATCGGCTAGAAACACCACTTTTTCAAGCGTCGTCATCCCCGGTCTTCCCGTCGTATGATAGCGGATCGCGTCTAATATTTCTTCATCTTGAATTCCGACTTCTTTTTTTACTAAATAGGCCCCGACCGGAGCGTGCCACAATTCGCTGTCGTACAATAGCAAATCTTGCGGCATGTTTTCCTGACGGATAATGCTTTCCATTTCTTCTTTCGGGCGGTATTTCGCATAATCATGGAAAATGCCGGCAAGTTCCGCTTTGCGTTCATCCGCTCCATACCGTTTTGCCAGCATGACTGCTGTATCGGTTACTCCGAGCGTATGAATATATCGACGTTCAGGCAAATGCTTTTTCACGATTTCAAGCGCTGTATTTCTATCCATAGACTCGATTCTCCTCAATGTAACGTCGGACTTTTTCAGGTAAATAATAGCGGGTAGTTTGTTTTTGCTGAAACCTTTCCCGTAAAAACGTCGACGAAACCGGAATAAACGGAATTTCGACAAACTTGATTTTATCACGATATTTGGATTCCAGTTCAAACCCTGGCCGATTGACACCGATGAATGTTATCATTTCTATCAGTTTATCAATATTTTTCCAATTTGGTAAATCCTGAACCATATCGGCGCCAATAATGAAATAAAACGTCACGTCCGGATATCTTTCCTGTAAATTTTTAACCGTGTCATACGTGTATGAAGGGCCTTTTCTTTCAATTTCCACTGTACATAAACGAAATTTCGGATGAGATTCGATCGCCAGTTTCACCATATTCAGCCGATGTTTTACACTCGTTACTTTCATTTTCTGCTTGTGAGGTGGAACATATGCTGGAATAAACCAAATTTCATCCAGCTTGCATTGGGTAAGGACTTCATTTGCAATAATCAAATGGCCATAATGCGGCGGATCGAACGTTCCGCCAAGCAAACCGATTTTTTTCATATGAACTCACTTCGGCAATTCTATTTTTTTCTTTTTCTTTGATTCTTTATATAACACGATCGTATGCCCGATCACTTGAACGACGTAAGCATTCGTTCCTCTTTCAATAGCCGCTGCGACGGCATCCATATCATCTTCGCAATTTTGCAGGACGCTGACTTTAATTAATTCCCGCGCCTCCAAAGCATCGTTGATTTGCTTCAACATGTTTTCGTTGACTCCGCCTTTTCCGACTTGAAAAATCGGTTGCAAATGGTGTGCTTGAGCACGTAAAAACCGCTTTTGTTTTCCAGTTAACATTCATTTATCCTCCAAGTTTTTTGATTACTGTATCCATCATGCGTTCAATGTTCGGTTCAATTCCTGTCCATTTTTGAAATGCCAACGCACCTTGATGAACGAACATTCCAACGCCGTTATGTATAATCGCACCTTTTGCTTCCGCTTGTTTCAGCAATTTCGTCTTCAACGGATTGTAAATTAAATCGGAAACGACTGCCCCTGTTTTTAAATGGTCGAGTCGGATTGGTGATTCCTCAACATTTGGCGACATTCCGACTGAAGTCGTATTGATAATGATGTCGTAATAGCTTAACCGTTCTTCAGCATCACTCAACGATAATGCTTTTCCGCCGGCAAACCGGTTGATATGTTTCACCAATGCTTCCGCTTTTGCAACCGTTCGATTTGCTACATCCAGTGTTTGAACGCCATGACGAGCCAATGTTGTGGCAATCGCACGCGCCGCACCGCCAGCGCCAATCAAAATGACGTTTTTTGAATGAAGCGTATCAACGATCGGCAAAAGCGAGCGCAAGTATCCTTCGCCATCGGTATTCGTTCCGATTAAAAGTCCATCCCGATTAATGATCGTATTCACAGCACCGATCAGACGCGCCTCTTCATCAATCTCATCCAAATATTCCATCACTTTCACTTTGTGCGGGATCGTCACATTTAATCCATTAATCTGAAGTAGGCGAACACTTTCGATCGCTTTTTCCAAATCATCTGGATGAATGGAAAACGCTGTATAATAATGATCTAATTGTAATGCTTGAAATTCCCGGTTATGCATAAGCGGCGACATTGAATGCGCAACCGGATAGCCAATCACCCCATAGATCCCCACTGCGATCACCTTTCTCTATCATTCAAATTAACGATTTGCGAATGAACACACCGACACCTTTCGGGGCATAAGCAACAACCCGAGTCCGTTCTCCTTTTACGGTTACCCAGCCTAAGCCGGAAAAAACAATATCCGCTTTTCCCGAGCGAATCGTAAATTCATGTTTTGCAAACTCAAAAAACCGTTCAGGATCATTTGGCGGCTTAAGCAGGCTTCCCTTTTGCTTTTGATATAGATCATCAGCATTTTCAAGTTTTGTCCGATGTATGTAAAGATCATTTGAAAAATAACAAACAAACGGTCTTCGATTTCCGCCGCGAACGTAATCAAGCCGAGCCAGTCCTCCAAAAAATAACGTTTGTCTTTCATTTAACTGATATACTTTTGGCTTGATTTCTTTTTTTGGCGTAATCACTTTTAATTCTTCAGCCGTAACGAAATGCGCCATTTGTTCATCGTTGATGATGCCTGGCGTATCAAAAAGCGTGCTGTTTTCATCTAAAGCAATATCAATTAAATCTAATGTCGTACCTGGAAATCTTGATGTCGTAATCACATTTTCTTGTTCATTGCCAAATATCTTAATCAACTGGTTAATAAAAGTCGATTTTCCAACGTTCGTACATCCAATCACATACACATCTTTTCCCTGTCGGTAATGTTCAATCGCTTGGGCTAATTCTTCGATGCCGAATCCTTTTTCGGCGCTTATTAAATGAACGTCAATTGGACGCAACCCTAATTCACGCGCCGAAGAAATTAACCATTGGATCAAACGATTTTTGTTCACAGATTTTGGGAGAAGATCGACTTTGTTGCCGACGAGAAGCACATCATTGCGGCCCACAAAGCGGTGAATTCCTGAAATCCAGCTTCCGTTAAAATCAAAAATGTCGACAATTTTTACAACGAACGCATCCTGTTCGGATATGTGATGCAATATTTTCAAAAAATCATCCGCTGTCAAATCGACATCTTGCACATCATTGTAGTGTTTCAAACGAAAACAGCGTTGACAGATAATTTTATCCCGATTAAGCGCTTGTTTCGGGACATAGCCTGCTTTCGTTTCATCTTCGGTTTGAATGAGAACGCCACATCCCACACATTTGAGTTTTTCCGTCATCTCAGTCATCCCAATAGACCATTCCTTTTTTCTTCATTTTCGCCAGTATCATCCGTTCGATTTTCCGATTGAATCTAGTCCAAAAACCATCTGAGTTTGCAACGGGTTTCACTAAAATTGTATACAAGCCGAGCAGATTGCCTCCGAATACATCCGTGACAAGTTGATCGCCAATGACAGCAACCTGCGACGGCTGGAGCCCCATTTCACGGATTGCACGTTTAAAAGCGGCGCTCATCGGTTTTTTTGCATCATGAATAAATGGCAGTGATAACGGGTTTGCAAACGTACCCACTCTTTCTCGATTATTATTTGAAATAATGGTAACTAACAATCCTTTTTCCTCGACCTTTTTAAACCAATCGATTAATTTTGGCGTTGCATTCGCACGATTCCATTCGATCAGCGTATTATCTAAATCGGTAATAATCCCTTTAATCCCTTTTTCTAACAATTCATCCAATTCAATTTCATAAATGCTTGCTGCATAAGCTGATGGTAAAAAATATTTTAGCAAATTTTTCAACACCTCTGCCCACATTCCTTTAAACAATTTAATATTATAGCAATATTTCCAAGGAAATTTAACAAAATTATTTAGCTGGGTTGACTGTAAATAGACCAAAAATCGTTCGACATTTTCAAACAAATTTTTTCTGTGGATAACTCTATTCACATAACCACAAATGATTTTAGCAGTCTTTCAACACTTATACACTTTTCATTCACAACTTATCGACAGGTTGCTGTGGATAACAGAACGATTGTTCTTATCTTTTATTCATGTTATATTTTTACGTAACAAACGCGGTAAGGAGGAGCGAAAATGAAAAACTCGCTTGAACTGCTTTCGGACAAGCTGTTGATTGAATCGTATCTAATATCGATTGAATCGAAATTAAATGCAGATTTCATTGCCATCATTAAAGCGGAGCTGGCGCGACGAAATTTGATTGAAAAAATCGATTATCCCGTTGCTTAAAAATATAGCTAGCATTAACGAGTAATGCTAGCTAGCTGCCTTTTTCATTTTTATAAAATTCATGAAACAGTTTCATTAACGCACGCTTTTCAATTCGTGACACATAGCTTCTTGAAATCCCTAAATTTTTCGCAATTTCCCGTTGCGTTAGTTCTTCGTTTTCATCCAAACCAAATCGGCTGATGATGACTTCTCTTTCTCTCGCATCCAATACATGAATATACTTATAAATTTTTTTCTTTTCCATATTCAATTGAATTTTATCGATGATGTCATCATTATCTGATTTTAGCACATCCATTAATGAAATTTCATTACCTTCCCGATCTTGACCGATCGGATCCTGCAGCGATACATCTTTTTTTGACTTTTTTAATGAACGCAAATACATTAAGATTTCATTCTCAATACATCTAGCGGCATAGGTGGCTAATTTCGTGCCTTTCTCAGGTGAATAGCTTTCGATCGCCTTAATCAATCCAATCGTTCCGATCGAGATTAAATCTTCATTGTCTTCTCCCGTATTTTCAAACTTTTTTACGATGTGGGCAACTAAGCGCAAATTGTGTTCAATCAATCGATTTCTCGCTTCTCTATCTCCTTTCGCCATCCGTTCTAACATTTCCTTTTCTTCAGCGCTCGATAATGGTTGCGGAAAAGCATTGTTTTTAACAAAGGAAACGAACAGCATCAACTGTTTAAAAAAATACGCCAGTGCAGCCAAAATAGACAACCAGCCCACCCCCATTTGAACAGTTATTAACACCTTATGAGAAATTGGGCTTGGTTGTGTCTGTACGATTAGAAGTTTGTGGAAATGTAATTTCAAACGTTGTCCCTTTTCCCAGTTCACTATGCACAGTTATCGTTCCATGATGAAGTTCGACTAGTTTTTTTGCAATCGATAATCCTAGTCCGGTTCCGCCATAATCGCGGGAACGGGATTTTTCAACGCGGTGAAAACGTTCAAATATATACGGCAAATCTTCTTCCGGTATTCCAATTCCGCTATCGGAAACGCTGCATTTTATACGCTGATTCGGCAAATTTTCCACACGTATCAAAATGCCGCCTTTTTCCGTATAGCGAATCGCATTTTCCAGCAAATTAATAAAAATTTGTTCCAATCGTTTTTCATCGCCGTACATATAAACGGCTTGGTCAGGGATGATTTTTTGAATTTCCAGTCCTTTTTCGTTTGCTTTAAGCATCACTTTATTCATGACAGATAAAATGATGTTCACAAGATCCACTTTTTTATGTTCCAAGACGAGCTGTCCTTCTTCCGCTTTCGACAGATCAAACAAATCGTTGATCAAATGAATCAGCCGCTGCGATTCATCGGCGATGATTGCCAAATATTGTTTTTTTTCTTCTTCCGACGTGTACAGTTCTTGTTTCAAAACGTTTGCATATCCCTGCACGTATGTAAGCGGTGTTCTCAGTTCATGCGAAATATTCGCAAAAAACTCCTGGCGATTGCTGCGAAAGCGATCGAGTTCAACCGCCAGATCGTTGATTGCTTTCGCCAGCTGGCCGATTTCATCATTTGAATGGATATTCACACGCGTCTTTAAATCGCCTTTGGAAATTTTCCTTGTCGCTTCTTCCATTTCAATGAGCGGTGCGGAAATTTTACGCGACAACATAAAAATAAATCCAGCTCCGATGAGAAAAGCGACAATGCTTGTCAGCAACGTAAAACGTTTCACTTGTGCAATCGAATGATCGATCGCGTCAAGCGAAGACATGACAAAAATACCACCTTGAAACGATGATTCATTAAAAATCGGTTTTCCGGAGACGAGATATCGTTCTGTCGAAGGCAAAAAATGAAATTCTTTATAAACGGGATTTCCGCTTTCCAGCTGCATTCGTTCTTTTTCTGGAATTTTTTCGCCGGTGACAATTCCTGTAATGCCGGAATCAATGACGATCGTTCCCGTGCGATCGACAATGAAAATTTCATTATTCGTAAACGAAGCCAGTGTAACGAACATTTGCAAAACTTGGCTGTCTTCGACTGATGTCATCGCATTTGCGTAACGCGAAGAAAGCTCATCGATCTGTTCTTCAACGTCTCTGTAATATAAATTCGAATAAATGAAATGAAAAATAAAGGCAAATGGAATAAAAACGATGAGAAAAAGGAGGAGAATGCTTCCCCCCCATTTCAAAACGATGCGATTCAATTTTATTCTCCTTCATCTGCTTTTTCAAACTGATAGCCGATCCCCCAAATCGTTTGGATCGGATCATACGAAAGATTTTTTTTTCGAAATTTTTCACGGATGTTTTTAACATGCGTGTCAACTGTACGATCGTCGCGAATATGTTCCGGACCCCAAATGCGATCCAAAAGCATTTCGCGTGTAAACACGCGATTCGGTTGGGAAGCAAGCAAAAAAAGCAGTTCAAACTCTTTTCGAGTCAAATTGATCCGTTCACCTTTTACGTACACCACTTTGGCATCATCATCAATAACCAAATCTTTGAAAACCAGTTTTCGCTGCTTGTCTTCCTGATTCAGTTTTGTTCTTCTTAACAAAGCATGGACGCGGGCGACAAACTCTTCAGGAACAAACGGTTTTGTCAGATAATCATCCGCGCCTTCATTCAATCCGCGAACGACGTCTTTCACATCGGTTCTTGCAGTCAGCATCAATATCGGAATGTTCGACTTCCGACGAATCGCTCTGCAGACTTCCCATCCGTCTATATCAGGCATCATGATATCTAAAATGACGAGATCGAACGGTTCTTTTTCAATGAATTCAAAAGCTTCCCGGCCATTTTGCGCTTCCGTTATTTGAACCGGTTCATTACGCAAGTAAATTTTTATTAAATTCCGCATATTCCATTCGTCATCAACAACTAACAAACGGTGCTTCTGCATCCTGTCCACACCTTGCTATACCGCGTATGAATGTAAACCGACTAAAATCAAATTGACGACAACAAGGTTAAAGATAATAATGATGAAACCGATAACGGCAAGCCACGCCGATTTCGTTCCATGCCATCCTTTCGATAAGCGTAAATGCAAATAAGCTGCGTAGAATAAAAACGTAATCAGCGCCCAAACTTCTTTCGGATCCCATCCCCAAAATCTCGTCCACGCGATCTGCGCCCAGATCATTCCAAACACAAGACCGCCAAGCGCAAACAGCGGAAATCCGATCGCAATTGAACGGAATCCAATTTCATCCACAAGCTCCAAATTAATGTTTTTGAAAGCCGGTTGAATTTTTGCAGCAATTCTTTGTTTAAAAATGAGACGAAGCAAAACATAGAGAACAAGACCGACGATGAGCGACAACGTCAGCGTATTCAATTTTCCGGCGTCGATTACTGCCGGAACGCTAAATAGCGGTCCAAATTCAGAACCAGCGACAATTTTACCTTGATTTGGTCCGATTAGTGCAGGAAGCTCGTACACGATTTCTGCTTCTTGTCCGTCCCGATCGATGTATTGAAACGTCGTTTCATATCCTGCAATACGGAATCCAAATGTTAAAAGGATAAATGCGGCAACGGAAATAAGCGAATACAACACGATCTCAAGCCAGAACGTCTCCTTGCTTTTTGCCGTTTGGTCGACGCTTTTTAATAAATAAAGGAGACCGGCAACGAAACTAATCGCAAGGATTCCTTGCGCAAGCGCAACAGTCGAAACGTGAACGACAAGCCATTTCGACTGCAATGCTGGAATCAGCGGCTGGATATCTTTTGGAAACACGCTTGCGTAAGCGATCGTAAGTACGGCAAGCGGCATCGCAACAACACCTAACACATACAACTTGTACATGAAATGGATGATAATGAACGCGAGCACAATCGCCATGCCAAAGTATGTCGTATATTCAAACATATTGCTGTTCGGAATATGCCCGCTTGCTATCCAACGCGTAAAAAAGTAACCAAGGTGGAATAAAAATCCGATGATCGTAATTGTAATCCCGATTCTTCCCCATTTTTCATTGCGCGCCAACTGTTTTTCCGTGCTGAATTTTTTCCGTGAAACAGCACCAGCGAAGAAAAATATTGAAACTAAATATAAAATAAAGGCAGCGAGCAACAAGTTTGAACTTAACTGTTCCATATCCATGTCCCTTCCTTGCTAATTTTTTCGACTTTGTTTTGCTTCAAGCTGATCGATTGGTTTTTCGAGCCCAATTGCATCCGCAAGCTGGACGATTTCTTTTTTAAAGGCAAACCAGCCTTTATTCGTATGACCGGCAATCCAAAGCTCATCATTTTTGCGCTTGATCCAAATGCGGTGATGATGCCAGTACATACCTTGAATGACGCCAATCATAAAAATGGCTCCACCGACGATCAAAATCCATAGCGTGTTATCTTTTCTAACCGTCAGCCACGTCGAATTGGTCGTTTCAACGTCATTGAAATTAACTTTGTACTTCGTTTCTCCCAACGGTTCGAGATACTGGCCGATTGCGGCAAAACTGACTTCGCCATCCGGCACTTCCGGACTGTACATTCGAAAGATGAATGCCGGGTTGTTCGGAGCTTTCGATAATGTTGTCGGTTCTCCTTTCTCATTAAACGCAAAATCCGGAAAATAATCCAAAATTTCAATTTTGTATCCTTTTTTGAGTTCATATGTCCCTTCTGGTTTTAGCAAATCGACCGTAAATGTTCCAATTTTCTGTTTATCTTCTTTTCGCTCCATTTCAAACGTCATCGAGACAAGTTCATTCAACCGGTATGACGACTGGTACAATTTATAGCCGTCAAATTTCAAGGGATCATTTACGCGGATTGCATAATCTTTCACTTTTTGCAGCTTTGGCTCTTTGCCTGGGACAACTTCACCGACACGCTTGTACAGCGTTGCATTCGTTTGATAATTTTTTACAACCATGCCTTCATCCGTTTTTTCGATCGCACCTTTAAATTTCTCATCTTCTTCATCGTACAGTTCAATAATAAACTCATGATTTTTCAGATAATACAGGCCGTCGGTTCCCGGAATCACTTTTGTTTCTCCATCCCGAAGAACTAAAGATTCGTCAATGTACATTCCCGGGAAAAACCGTAACATGCAGCCGACCAGAAAAATGATGATTCCCAAATGGTTGACGTATGCACCCCAGCGGGAAAACCGATTTTTCTCTGCAAATAAATTGCCGTTTTCTTCTTTTACATTGTAACGCTTTTTTTCAAGTTCCGTTTTTGCTTTTCCAATAATTTCATCCGCGTTGTCCGTTTTGGTAATCCCGAAGATTCTTTGTCTTTTTAAAAACGAATCGTGTCTTGTAACCCGCTGGTTTTTTAGCGAACGATAGAGCGGAATAAACCGGTCAAGACTTGCAATGATGATCGAAGTCGCCATCGCTGCAAGCAAAAGAATATACCACCAAGAACTGTACAAATTGTGAAAGCCTAATTTATAGTAAAGCTCCCCGATAATGCCGTATTGTTCTTTATAATACGTTTCCGGACTCGCGCCTTGTATGTATATCTCCTGGGGAAAAAGAGTCCCGATCGCTGAAGCCGCCAGTACTATGACAATGATCCATACACCGACTTTCACCGATGAGAAAAAGTTCCAGATTTTATCGATAATCGTTCGCTTATACGTTTGCGAACGGCGTGCCGAACCTTCGTAGCGCATGTTTAAAATTTCATTCGAATTCGCTTCTTCACCGAACGGCTTGCCACATGATTCACACAAAATCGTTCCATAAGGATTTTTATGGCCGCATTCGCATATGATGTCTTTCATATTCTCACCTCTGCCCAATGTTACACCATATATTAGTATAACTACAAATTTTGGAGAAAGTATGAAGTTCAAAAATTTTATTTGTGTTCCAATGTTGACTTCTTTTTAACATTGTAGTATAGTTAGGTCAAATCATTAGCTTTCTTTTTTGAAAAATTTAAGGATTTGAATTCAGCGCAGCTTCATAATAAGGAGTAGCGATGGTTAAATCCTTATTATGAAGCTTTTTTTATCTTTAATTTTTCAAAAAGAGCTATGATTGGGAATACGCACCGAAAGGGCAATTTTAGGAGGAAGTTAGAATGCAAAGTGGTAAAGTAAAATGGTTCAATGCAGAGAAAGGTTTTGGATTTATCGAAGTGGAAGGCGGCGATGATGTTTTCGTACATTACTCAGCCATCCAAGCAGAAGGTTTTAAAACGCTCGAAGAAGGTCAAGAAGTTGAATTTGAAATCGTGCAAGGCAATCGTGGACCACAAGCAGCCAATGTCATAAAAAAATAAACGAATAACGAAGGAGTTCGGATGGATGCCGAACTCCTTTTTTGATGTTATTCATCTTGAAAAACGATGTGCCATTTGTCTTTTCCAGCCAGCATCTCTTTTGCAATCTGTTTGGCTCCTTCCAAATTGTGGCTTTCCGCCCAGCCGCATTGCACTTCATTGCAAGCTGGAACTTCATCAGCTGAAATAACATCGTTTAACGTTTTTTCAAGCGCTTTACACACATCCTGAAACGAATCGTTGTTCAAAATGGTAAGGTAAAAACCCGTTTGGCAGCCCATTGGACTTAAATCAATCACATTGTCGATATGGTTGCGGATATTTTCCGCCATCAAATGCTCTAACGAATGCAAAGAAGGCATATCCATGTGTTCTTTGTTCGGCTGTTTAAAGCGCAAATCGTATTTGTAGATGACATCGCCTTTTTCGCCTTTCATTACGCTCGCCAGGCGAACGTAAGGAGCAGCAACTTTCGTATGATCTAGATTAAAGCTTTCGACATTCATTTTTTTAACCAAAGTTTCTACAACTCCTCGATCATCAGTAAAATTTGTTGCGCTGAATTTTCTGAAGCGACTTTTAGATACTCTTCAAATGTAACTTCCGCATTTTTTCCAGCTATATCGGATAACGAACGAATGATCACAAACGGCACTTGAAACCGGTAGCAGACTTGTGCGATCGCAGCCGCTTCCATTTCAACGGCATACACATCCGGAAACTGTTTGCGAATTTCTTCAATGCGATCGGCATCATTCATAAACGTATCTCCGGATGCGATAATTCCTTTGACAACATGGCTATCCATGAATTGGGAGCATTTTTCTGCAATTTCAACGAGCTTTTGGTCAGGTTCATAATACGTCGGCATTTTCGGAACCTGCCCGTACTCATACCCGAAAGCCGTTACGTCAACATCGTGATAGACTACCGCACTGGAAATAACGATATCGCCAACATTCAAGTCTGGATGAAGCCCGCCTGCGCTCCCCGTATTAATAATATAGCGAGGCGAAAATATGTAATTTAATAACGTTGTGCCGATTGCTGCATTCACTTTGCCAATATCCGATTTTAAAAGCACAACATCACGGCCGCCAATTGTTCCCGTTATAAACTGCATCGACGCAATTTCTTCCGTTTTCGGATNGACCATGCTTTCTTTCAGCAGTTTGATTTCTTCGTCCATTGCACCAATTAAACCAATTGTCACGTCTAATCATCCTTTGTTTTTGGCAATTCATTTTTCATGTATCATTGTATTACTGTTCAATTGTAACTTCAATCGGTTTCCAGCCTTTTTCATCCACCCATTCTATCAACACATGATATATCGTGTTCGGATCGTCTTTGCTTTTCACTTTTCCTTTTGCTCTCTGCGGATCTCCTCCGTTTCCGATCCACAGGACGGTCATGTTATCCCGATCAATTCCAGCTCCGTATGCGAGCGCCATCTCCATCTCCTGCCAGTCCAACGAGTCTTTTTCAAACGTCGTT